>ERZ773213.1967-NODE-1967-length-10197-cov-37.550878_pt1 | contig 10197 bp, 7 predicted proteins | sample MGYA00580996_ERZ773213 | MGnify/ENA primary metagenome ERZ773213 (study PRJEB29015, sample SAMEA2738152) | human oral metagenome | biome: human oral; feature: human-associated habitat; material: saliva | place: China | collected 2197 ...
CGTCGTCGCTAGAATTTAGCCATGGCTAAGAGCAACAAGAAGCAAGACCTCACCTGGAAGCTGACCGCAGCGGCGGCCACCTTCGCCTCCGGCTACGTGGCTGACAAGGTAGTTTCCCTAAGCTGGCGGGCAGTGACCGGCCGCCCGGCCCCCAACGACCAGACCAAACTAGCTACCTATGCGGTGGCTGAGCTGGCTGCATTCGCCATTATTTCTGGCGCAGTGCTAACCCTTACTCGCGAGCTCACCCTGCGTAGCGCCGCCGTTTGGTTCGAGGGGCACAACCAGCCCAAGCGGATCGAAGCCTGACACTCGCTGCTGGACTCTCTGCTGGCTGGGCTGGCACCAAGGCTTGTTTGGCTGGCCCGACAAGCCCCGCCTGGCAAGTCTTGCTGGCTCGGCAGCTGCTTGACCCGGCATCCGCTTGGGGTGCATCTGGGGCGGGCGGTGACGCGGGCAAAATTGCTGACGGTACGGCGAGCCTTGCCGGCCTGGTAAGGGCCGCTTGGTCCGGCTAGCCCTGCGCGACCAGCTGTGGGCCCTTAGGTTGGTAGAGCCTAAGCGCGCGGCCCTTGCCACACCAGGGGGCGGGCTTAGCTAACAGTGCACATAACTAGCTGCCGGTAGGCTATAGGCATGAGTGTTTGTGGGCCTGGCATGTTGGCATACCGCCTAACGCAATCCGGCGCAGCAATTGGGTTGCGTTTTACAGCACCCTTAACCGGGCTGCGTTTTGTTCGCCAATACTGGCAGGGACTGGGCTACTGGCAGGGGCTGGGCGCATGAACCATATTTCTGTAATCCAGTGGGTATGCGGCGCCCTAGCCGTCATCGCCACCCTGGTAGGCCTGGGTTTCTTCACTCGCGCCTGCCTAACTATCGCTAACCGCTTCCGCCTGGGCGCCCCGGTAGACCGTCAGCGCCTGCACCCGGTGGGCAAGCGCCTTAAAACTTTGCTGGTGAAAGTCCTGTGTCACCAGGACTTTAAAGGCCGCCCCTGGATCCGCCTAGCCCACTGGCTAGTGATGGTGTCCTTCCCGATCCTGTTCTTTACGCTGGTCACCGGCTATGCGCAGATTTTTAGCCCCGACTGGGCGCTGCCGCTAATCGGGCATTTTCCGCCCTGGGAATGGCTTGTTGAATTTATTGCTTTAGCCTCCACGATCGCCATTATTGGCTTGATTGTGGTGCGCAGCGTTAACACCGCCCACGGCCGCAAGTCGCGTTTTACCGGCTCAACTCGCTGGCAGGCGCGGTTTGTGGAGGCCACTATTGTGGCCGTGGTGGGCTGCGTAGATTTGCTGCGCGTGGCCGAATCGGCTTGGCTTAGCGCCGCCCAGCACGAGCAGTCGGCTAGCTGGGTGCATTTCCCCATTTTTGGTTGGTTAGGCCGCCCGCTGGGTCAGGGCGCCAATCCGGATACGCTGGCCAATGTCATTGCAGTGTTGGCGCTGGTTAAGATCCTGTGCTCCATGACCTGGTTTGTGATTGTGGGCTTACAGCCGTCTATGGGCGTGGCCTGGCACCGCTTCCTGGCTTTTATCACCATCTACGCCCGCAAGCACGACGACGGCACCTCCGCTTTGGGTCCGCTTGACCCCATGGTTGTGGACGGCAAACCCTTAACCCTCGATTTACTCGATGAGCTTGAAGAGTCCGACGCCGAACCTAACTTTGGGGTTAGCCGGATCGAGCAGTTCCATTGGAAAGCTCTAGCGGACTTTTCTGCCTGCACTGAATGCGGCCGCTGCCAGGATCTATGCCCAGCCTGGAACACCGGCAAGCCGCTTTCCCCCAAGCTTTTCACCCTGGCTTTGCGTGACCACCACGCCGCTGTAGCCCCCTTTATTGCCGCCGCCCAGCAGCTAGGGGTGGAACCTGAAGAGGTCAGCGACGAGCAGCTCGCTCAGCGCCCAGTGCACCTGGGGGTGCGTGACGGTTTGAGCGTAAACACCTCCCTGGGCCTGGCCGAAAACAGTGCCCACACCCAAGATATTTTGGGGGCGCTGCTGGAGGCCAAAGCGGCGCCGTCGGAAACTGGCGTGGCCACCAAACCCGCCCCGCTGGTTGGCGAAGTGATCGGCGAGGCTGCGCTGTGGGCCTGCACCACCTGCGGGGCTTGCGTGGATCAGTGTCCGGTGGACATTGAGCATATTGACCGCGTGATTGACCTGCGCCGCAACCAGGTGTTGATGGAGTCAGCTTTCCCCAAGGAACTTGGGCAAATGTTCCGCAAGCTTGAATCTAAAGGCAACCCTTGGGGTCTGCCCCCGCGCAAGCGCCTGGAGTGGGCTAAGGGCTTGGAATTTGATGTGCCCGTGGTGGGCGTGGATGTGGAAGACGCCAGCGAAGTGGACTATCTGTTCTGGGTGGGCTGCGCTGGTGCCTATGAGGATCGCGCCAAGAAAACTACCCGCGCGGTGGCTGAGCTGCTGCATATTGCTGGGGTTTCTTTCGCGGTTTTGGGCGACGGCGAGTCCTGCACTGGTGACCCCGCCCGCCGCGCCGGTAATGAGATCCTGTTCCAAACTTTGGCTGCGCAAAACGTTGAAACCTTAAACGAGGTTGGCGCCAAGCGCATTGTGGTTACCTGCGCCCACTGCTTCAACACTATTTCGCGTGAATACCCGCAGGTGGGCGGCAATTATCAGGTGCTGCACCACACCCAGCTGCTAAATCAGTTGGTGCGTGAAGGTCGCCTAAAGCCGGTGGCCCCCACAGCGGCGACGGCGTCCGCGCAGCAGGCAGCGACGGCGTCGGTAGCGGCGTCGGAAACTGTCCCGGCGCAGCAGGCACCATCCGCAGCGGCAAGCACCCAGGCGGACTCTGCGGCGTCGTCGGCAGAAGCGACGGCGTCGGCAAAACCCACTGCAGTGCAGGGCCTGCAACTGACCCCCAAAGTCACCTACCACGACGCCTGCTACCTGGGACGACACAACCGGATCTACTCTCCGCCGCGTGAACTGTTGGCCGCAACCGGCGCCGAACAGGTGGAAATGCCACGCAACCACGAACGCGCCTTCTGCTGTGGTGGCGGTGGCGCGCGCGCCTTCATGGAAGAAACCATCGGCACCCGCATCGCAGCCACTCGCGCCCGCGAAGCCCTAGACACTGGGGCCAAAATCGTGGCCACTGCCTGCCCCTTCTGCACCACCATGCTTTCCGACGGCGTGGCCAGCCAAGGCGCTGAAGACGTGCGGGTTATGGACGTGGCCCAGCTGATGCTAGAGGCCGTAAAACGCGGCAATAACTAGTACCATGTAAATGCAAACCCCAGGGGAGCACCACAACGGTGCTGAGAGTGCGCTTGGCGCAGACCCTCGAACCTGATCCGGGTAATACCGGCGTAAGGGAGTCGGGCTCTCTTCCCCTCCAGCTCAAGCAGGAGGAAGTAATGCTAACTGGTCACGTGCTAACCCGTCGTGGAGTAATTGGTGGCGCCCTCGCCCTGGCCAGCGCGGCCACACTGGCGGCATGTGGGCAAGACACCAAGGCTGACGCCAAAAAAGTCACGCTGGTAACCCACAGTTCTTTCCAGGTTTCTGACAACCTCAAGAAAGAATTTGAGAAAACTAGCGGTTTCAAGCTGGAAATTGTGGACGGCGGCGACGGCGGCGAGCTGGTCAACAAGCTAATCCTGTCCAAGGACGCCCCCCAAGGTGACGTGTGCTTCGGCGTGGACAACACCTACGCCTCCCGCCTGCTATCTCAAGGCGTGATCGACAAAGATCGCACCGTGGACACCATTCCGGAAAGCGCCGAAAAATACCTGGTAGACAACAACCGTGCGCTGGTGCCCATCGACATGGGTGACGTGGCCATCAACATCGACAAAACCTACTTTGCCAGCCACAACCTGGCTGAGCCCAAGACTTTCGAGGACCTGGCTAAGCCTGAATACGCCAAGCTGCTGGTGGCCATCAACCCCACCACCTCCACCCCTGGCCTGGCCTGGATGTTGGCAACGGTAGGCCACTTCGGCGCCGACAAGTTCAGCGACTACTGGAAGACCCTGGTTAAGGGCGGCGCTAAGATCGCCTCGGGCTGGACCGAAGCCTACAACACCGATTTCAGTGCCGGTGAAGGTAAGGGCGCCTATCCGATCGTGGTTTCCTACGCCTCCTCGCCCTCCTACACGGTCAGCAAGGACGGCGCCTCCACCACCACCGCAGCCCTGTTAGACACCGCTTTCCGCCAGGTGGAATACGCCGGTGTGCTTAAGGGTGCCGCCAACCCGGCAGGTGGTCAGGCCTTCATTAACTGGATGCTGTCTAAAAATGTGCAGGCAGACATTCCCAAGAAGATGTACATGTACCCGGTGGACTCATCCGTGCAGCTGCCCGAGGCGCTGGCCAAGTTCGGTCCGCTGGCTGAAAAGCCGGTAGAGGTTGCCCCCGACAAGATCGCGGCGGAGCGTGAACAGTGGCTCAAGCTATGGGCCAGCGCCGTCGGCAAGTGAGCGGCACGCCAGAAAAAATCCAGAGCGGGGACCACCATGCCGGGACCCAGCGCATCGGGCCGCGCATAACCTTCAGCCAAAAACTGGCTTGGAGCCTGGCAATAGCTTTACCGCTAGGCTTCCTGGGACTGTTTTTCGCCTGGCCAGTGGCCAGTTTGGTGATGCGCGGCCTGGTTAATAACGGCCGCCTTGACCTGGCCGGGGTGGGCGAAGTGTTCCTGCGCGAACGCACCAGCCGCGTGGTGGGCCAAACCCTGTACCAGGCCGCCTGGGCTACAGGAATTAGTGCACTCGCCGCCCTGCCCGGGGCGCACCTGCTTTACCGCCGTCGTTTTGTGGGGGTGGGGTTGCTAAAAGCGCTGGTGATTGTGCCTTTTGTGCTGCCGAGCGTGGCTGTGGGGGTGGCTTTCCATTCGCTGCTAACCAAGGGTGGCTGGCTAGAATCACTGGGCTTAGATGGCACCTCACAGGCGGTTATTGCAGCTATGGTGTTTTTCAACTACGGCTTCATACTGCGCCAAGTGGGTAGCTTCTGGGCGCAGCTGGACCCGCGTCCCGCCCAGGCGGCAGCCAGTTTGGGGGCCGGGCCGGCGCGAGTGTTTTTCACTATCACCTTGCCGCGCTTGGCGCCCATGATCGCGGCGGCCGCCTCAGTGACCTTCCTGTACTGCTGCACCGCTTACGGGGTGGTGCTGGTGCTTGGTGGGCGCGGGGTGAGCACGATTGAAACTGAAATCTACGTGCTCACCGCCCAGTTCCTTGATTTGCGTGGTGCCGCCGTGCTTTCGGTTGCGCAGATTGTGCTGGTGGCGGCTTGTTTGCTGGTTGCTGAGCGGGCCCGACGTCGCTTTGGGGCGCGCAGTGACTGGGTGGGCCAGGTTCCCGCTAGCGCCCTTACCTGGCGTGACCTGCCGGCTATTGCGTTCACGACAGCGCTCATTGGTGGCCTGCTGGTGGCCCCGATAGCCTCGCTGCTGGTGCGCTCATTTAAACGTAGCGGCGAGTGGACCCTAGCCAACTACCTGGATCTGTTTAACCCACAAGCCACCCCAGCTTTGCTGGTGAGCGTGGAGCAAGCCGCCTGGTTCTCACTGCGCACGGCCCTAACCGCCGGGGCTATTGCCATGGTGGTTGGGGTGTGTATTGCCGTAGTGGTTTCACGCCAACCCCGCTCCACCTGGGCTAAACGTGGCCTGGTGTGGCTAGATGGATTCTTCATGCTGCCACTGGGGGTTAGCGCGGTAACTGTGGGTTTTGGTTTCCTAATCACCCTGGCACGCCCGCCGCTGGCCTTAACTAAATCTTGGTGGATTGTGCCGCTAGCCCAAGCTGTGGTGGCAGTGCCGCTGGTGGTGCGTACTTTGGTGCCGGCGCTGCGGGGAATTGATCCACGTCAACGCGAGGCTGCTGCCTCCCTGGGGGCTGGGCTGGGGCGGGTGATCCACAGCGTGGATGGGCCGGTGCTGTGGCGTAGTGGCGGTTTAGCCGCAGGTTTCGCCCTGGCCACAAGCCTGGGCGAGTTTGGGGCCACCTCATTCCTGGCTCGCCCGCAAAGCCCCACCCTGCCGGTGGTGGTGGCCCAGCTAATTAGCCGTCCGGGCGCTGTAAACCAGGGTATGGCGATTGCGGGCGCAGTGGTATTGGCTCTAGGAAGCGCCTCAATCATGTTGATCTGCGAGTATCTGCAAGGCCGCGCCACTACCCGCAAGCCAGGCACCCGCAAGCCAGGCAGTCGCAAGCCAGGCGTGGGCGCAAAGAATTGCGCCAGCGCCAAGGCTGCGGCCAGCCAAAAGACTGCCAGCAGCCACAGGCCAGGCGTGGGCAGGAAGCGCACCACCAGCGCAATTAATAAGGATTGATTATGAATCTAAAAGGTATTTTTTCGCGGCGCAGCGGCGCGTCCCAGGTCTCGGCGCCGTCGGCCTCTAACAGTTTTGCGCCCACTTCCACTAGCGCGCAGCTAGAAATAAAAAACCTACGGGTGCGCTACCCCGGACGCGACGTCGACGCCGTCGCCAATGTGAGCCTAAACCTAGCCCCCGGACAAACCCTGGCCCTGCTGGGAGACAGTGGCAGTGGCAAATCCACGCTGCTGCGCGCGGTGGGTGGGCTGGTGGACGTCAGTGGTGGCGATATCTGCTACGCGGGTGAATCAGTGTTGCAAGTGCCGGTGCATCAGCGCGGATTCGTGTTGATGTTCCAAGACGGCCAGCTGTTCAATAACCTGAGCGTGGCCGAAAACGTGGCCTACGGGGTGGGGCGCCACTCTGAAAAGGTAGTGGCCCAAATGCTTGAGCTGGTGGGCATGAGTGCTTACGCAAACTCGCCGGTAACCGAGCTTTCAGGTGGTCAAGCCCAGCGCGTGGCCCTGGCGCGCGCCCTGGCCCCCAATCCGCGCCTGCTGCTGCTAGATGAGCCGCTCTCGGCGCTTGACCGCTCGCTGCGTGAAGGCCTGGCGCGCGACATCCGCAGTATTTTGCGCGAGCGTGGCACCAGCGCCATTTACGTCACCCACGATCAAGACGAAGCCATGCGAGTAGCTGACGTGGTGGGCATTATGGCTGGTGGGCGCCTGCTTCGCCTGGACACTCCTGAGGGGTTGTGGGCTGATCCTGGCGGCGTGCAGGTGGCTCGCTTTTTGGGTTTTGGTCCCTTCTTGGATGCCGACGCCGTCGCAGCACTGGAACTGCCGCTAAAGCTAGAGTACGGGCAGATCCTCGCCCCCGCACCAGGGGCCTGGTCGCTAGCCCCCGCTGACGCAAGCCTAGGGGATGGGGTTGCGCAGGCCGGCGTCGAATCAGTGACTATGAGCCAAGGTAGCTACCTGGTACAAGCCAGTTTGGAGGCAGCCGCAGCAGATCCGCTCACGCTACGCACTAGTGCGCCTCTAGAAGTAGAACAGTGGATCAATGTGCGTCTAGATTTAAGCCGCTGCCCACTCATTGACATGCGCAAACGGGCCTGAAATGCGCGATTGCGGCTCTGGGCGCAGGAAGGCGCTAGATACGGGGAGACTGGCCTGAATGTGGGGAGGCGGCCTGAATATGGGAAAGCGTGCCTGAACGCGGGAAAACTAGCCTAAATACGGGAACGCGCCGGAGCGGACAATAGGAAAGGGGTAAGGCACAGTCCGCTCCGACGCAAGTCGGGGATGGCCTGCAATTTAATGGATGGCAAGCCTCATCCAGTTGAAGGCCGCAGAGCAGCTTTGCTTGACCTGGATACGCACCTGGGGAAAGATGCGCAGCCGCGAATCAAAGCCTGTCGCCACCGTAAGGGCACGATGTTGACAACCTAAGCTGATCTGATGTCTTAACTCCTATCAACACCAAGAACTATAACTGAGCCAAAGAAAAGCGGCAAAACTTGTATGATCTCTATAAAAGGCGCGAAATTTCGCGCAAAAATGACCTTTCCTTAAAATATCCTGAGAAAATTGTGCACATACTCTCAAAGTCGGATTTGGTCAGCTTTACATATTACAAATGACGCAGGCAATACCCAAGAAAATCTTGAGGCATTGCCTGCGTCGTCGTAGAAAGGAAGAAGGTGTCTTTTAGAAGATACCGTCAGCGTTCTGGCCGCGAACTACGCCGATGGGGCGCATCTCCGAGCAGAAGTTACCTACTTCGGTGCTCCAGAAGGACTCTCCTTCACTCCAGCGCAAAGTGCCGCCGGGTAGGTTGAAGGAGTCGCCGTTGTTGCGCCACACGGCCTTACCAGCCTGAGCGTGGTGGTCGTAGAGGTGGAAGTAGGACTTGGGCTGAGACTTGATGGCGTTGGCGTAGTAAGCGCTTTCGCCAGCCAGGGACACGCCCTTAACAGCCTCGATCTCCTGCAGGCTCGGGTAGAGCACCGGCGCCTGGCTTAGGGTGGCGCGGATCTTGATGCCGCCCCAGGTGGTGCCGGTAGAGAAGGCCATGTCTGCGATGTTGTCGCCACCGCGACGACGAGCTGCGGGCACGTAACCCTTACGGTTTAGCCCCTTGGCGGTCCAGGTCCAAGTGCGGGCGGCTTGCTCGTCGACGACGTCGTTGCGGTTTACGCGGCTGGTCTTACCCCAGGAGGTGGACGCTAGTAGCGGACCGTTGGGGCGAGCGGCAGTACCGTCAGCGCGCACCGCAGAGAAGGTGATCGTCCAGGGGCTGGCTACGGTTAGGGCGTAGTCGCTGAGGTTGATCAGGTTGAAGCTGGGTACCTTACTAAAGCCGTTGGCCAGGCCGTCGCTTGGCTCGGTCCAGTAGGCAGTCAGGCCATCCCAGGCGACAGCAGAGAGAACCTCGTCGATAACCTTGCGGGCTTCGGTAGAGGAAACCTTTTTCTTGTCGGGGGAGGGGGCCGCAAAAGCACCGGCCGACAGAGACACAGCCGCCGTAGCGGTGGCGGTGCCAATGATTAGTTCGCGACGCGAAACCATAATTCGTCCTTAAAGTATGGGGCTTCTTAGAATCAGAAACGACCGTCGGTGGACTCGGAGCCACGGCTACCGCGCGGAGGCAGGGTGTCAGAGACCCAGTTACCAACCGAGCAGCTCCACCAAGACTCACCCACGTTCCAAGAGTGGGTGCCGCCGGGAATTGTGTAGCTGTGCCCGTTGGTCTTCCACAGAACACCGGTAGAGCTGCTCAGCAGCGGGCCGCCGTAAATCATCTTTACGGTAGCGGTCTCGTTCTTGATCTTGATGTATTCCTCGCAGCGCTTGAGGTCGATGTGGTGAATCTCTTCGATCGACTCACGCTTGATGGTCACCTTAGGCAGGGACATCAGGGTGGCCTGAACGATAATGCCACCGCCCTCGGTCATACCGGTGCTGAAGGAGAAGTCAGCCTGGTTGTCACGGTCAACAGCCCACTCGGCAGAGCGAATGGGGGTGCCGGCGTGACCACCCTGAACCTGGTTGAAGGTCCAGTTCCAGGAGATACCCTTCTGGTAGCCCATGTCGCCGGTGTAAACGTTGACGTCGCGGGCGTAGTTGTCAATGTAGCCCCAGCTGGTGGTGGGCTCGGCCGGGCCGTTGGGTACGCTGCCAGTGCGAGAGGTGCGGATGGCCTCGAAGCGAATCTTCAGCGGGTTCTTAACGCTGGCGTTGACCTCGTAACGGCTGAGGTTGATGACATTGAAGCTAGGCTCCTTGTCGCAGCCGTTAGCAAGACCCCAGCTAGGCTCGGTCCAATAGGCCATCAGGCAAATGCAGCTGAATGCCTCGTCGATGATGCGCTTCTTCTCAGGGGTGCAAGCACTGGTTGCAGCCGCAACCGCAGGGCTGGCGATCGCAATGGCTGGTACCGACCAGGCAGCACCCTTGGCGATGTTACGCCGTGAAATTTCCTGTGCCACGTCTACTACTCCGATAACTCTTCTTGGGAACTCAAGTGGTGTCAGAATAGGTCTTAATTTGGTCAGAATTAAAGCCCAGTGACAGGCGTTATAAAAGCTTAATTTTATTAGTTGTTATCTTTTATGTTACCTGGGAATATGCTGAAAGTGCAGGTCAGAGGCACTTTCGTGGGCAGGGTCTGGGGTTGGTGTGACAATATGTTAACTAAGCGTGATCATTCCTTAAGTGGAACCCAAGAACACTTTCAGGAAACTTTAAGGAAAAAGCCTCGAATTTAAGTTAAGAAGTTATATTAAAACCGTATCAGTTGTTAACCTAAAGTGTGATAGCGGCGCCCCGGCAGCCTCCTTTGTGCGCATGACTGCACGTCACAATCAGTTTGTCAGGCGTTGTTTCAAAG
>ERZ773213.1968-NODE-1968-length-10197-cov-20.400414_pt1 | contig 10197 bp, 13 predicted proteins | sample MGYA00580996_ERZ773213 | MGnify/ENA primary metagenome ERZ773213 (study PRJEB29015, sample SAMEA2738152) | human oral metagenome | biome: human oral; feature: human-associated habitat; material: saliva | place: China | collected 2197 ...
CGCGCGCCTTAAGGACGTACTGGCAACCCCACTTGTACTCCTTTTCCTTGTAGCCGAGGTCGTGGAGCAGCTGCATCCAGGACTCGTAGCCGCCCTTGGTGAGAGCGTCATGGAAACGCTCCAGATCGTCCTCTGCGAGCTCAGGTGAAACCTCAACACGCTCAACGCTTGGGAGGATGGGCTCTCGCTCACCAAACGCGCCCAGAACATACGGTTCCGCACTGTAGATGACTGTCACTTCATGCTCGCCGGAGTCGAGTCCAAACTCAGACAGGCGCTCCTTCAGCGTGAACCGCTCGCGAGGCTTCCACCCCTCGCAACGGTCTAGGCGCTCGCTCAGGTCGCGCACGGCAGCAAGCATCGGGCGCGACGCTGCAATGGCCAGTGCAGCAAGCTCGAGCGGCACAACGAAGTTGTCGCCTTCCTCTTCGGCGGGCTTGGAGTACTCGAACTCTGCGCCACAGCAGTCAAAGCCGATAGGCGCACTGAATCGCCGCTCCTGCGTAGCGTCAGGGGTCACGGGAACCCGCAGAACAGCAACAACCTCCTCGCCCTTGTTGTACTTGTCGTCAAAAGTCCACGTGAGGACCAGAACACCACCACGCAAGGCGGCTGAAACGCTGCGAAGAGGTCCAGCAGTAAACGTCACGTCAGACTCCTCGTTGAGATCTACCTCAAAGCACTGAGCGAAGGTCTGCGCAGCGCCCCTGTGAGAATCTGTTGCGATCAAGCAGTCCACAGCGATATGCGCATAGAGCCTAGGGTTCCCTGACTCAATGGCTCGTTCGACATCGTGCTTGAGGAAGTTCTTGAACCAAGTCCGAGCTTTCACGAAGTCAGGGTGCGCCTTCTCGTAGGCGACGTAGTACTCCTGCTGAGCGGTCTCGAACCTGTCGTGAGCTTCCTTGAGGCTGGCGGGGATGTAGGTGGACATTGTTGGCTCCTAGCTTTCTGGGGTGGGGGAGAGTTAACGGCGGTTGAGCATCGAGCTTCGAGCGGCCACCTGTCGCCTGGCGGCTTTCAGTGCGCGCCACTTGAAGGAAGGCGCGTAAGTGAACGCGAAGATGATGCCAGGGAGCGAACCCACCGCAATGGCGAGCACTGCGATGAGAGCAATCGAGCTGGCCAGTGACATGCGGGGGACTCCCTTTCTCAACACGTCCACAGGAGTTGTGAACAGAACTATGTATAGCATCCCAAAGTGGACTACACAAGTGGAACTAGATCCCAATATGGGAGATGAGAACAAGCCTCCACCTCCCACGCGCGCCTACCGGCCAATCGCCACCCGATCCCCATCAACGCGCTGCCGAGCAGGAATCCCCACACCACTCCGATAACCGTCCCCCTCGCCTTGACTCACCTCGTCACGATAAAGCCTCACTCGACTCTTGCTGACACGCAGATTTGGGAACATCTCGTCGATGCGCCGCTCAGCGCGCGACGCACGCCCCACGACAACCAACTCCTTCGACGTACCCAACGCTTCGTCCCGCACGGCCTCACGCACTCGATTAGCGACACCGTTGAAAAACCCCAACGTGTACCCACGACGGAAACGAAGGCGATCAGACTGCGAGCAAAAAACTCTCCCTCGCAGCGCCTCCTTAAGGCCCACCTTGCACTGCGTGAGCGTCGAGTTGAAGAGCTCGGTCAGGAGCGCCAAGTCGCCCGCAGCGCCAGCAATCGTAACCTCGCTTCCACGAGGCCCATCCTGAACGATAGCCGCACAACTAAGAGCCTTCGCCAAATTGGACAAGCCGATCACGTGCATGGGCCCCAGAGATCCGCGTCCACCCTCTACCCAGACCTTAATGACCTGCACATCCTCCCTGGGCGAATCCACATCGGGAAGTGACTCAATCCGATACTTCACCATGAGCTTTTCAGCTCGCGCAGCCGCCACCTCACGCTCAGAAGCAGACGCGCCCGGGTCCTCAGCCAAACGCAGAAAATGCCGAATCTGATCCTCAATTTTCACAGTACAAGTCCTTCCAGTAGCCAATCGCGCCCACTCGAGCGCCAGCACATGCAGAGTATCAGCGCCCACAGCAAGCGACCCCGTAGCAACAGGCCAACACGCACACTATCCACACCCCGCCCACACAAGAGGCTCGAACGGACCACTCAACTTGCAAACAAGTCCAACATGGACTACAGTTCCAGACTAAGAGAACCCCCAGAAAGAAGACCACCATGCCAACCCAGAAGAAAGTCATCATCGGCACCCGAAAGAACCTCGTCGAGGCCACAGTCCACAACCGCAGCGAGGTCGTCGAATACCTCAAGCAGCACGACTGGCACCTTGACAGGGAAACCTTCATCAGGGTCGCCCCAGACGAATACTGCCTCGTCAGCAAATCAGCGCTCACCCCTGACATGGATATCGTTGATGAGGAAGTTGTTCACACATGGAGCACAGCCGACACTGCACAGTCGGAAGAGCTGCGAGCATACAAAGCGCGCCTCTATCAGGTATGCAGATTGTTTCAACTTGAGATCATGCTAATAGGGCTAGTCACAATATTTGCTGCGCTCATCGCATGGAAAAGTTTCGGAATGACGCAAGGCATTATTGCTGGTGTGACAGGTATCTTGTTTATGCTTTTGAAGCTCGCTGCATTTGCTGCGACGGGAGACTGAACGCTTTTAGTGGGAAAAGAGATCGCTATGAACATCTATGCAGACGTAACAGACGAAGGTCTCCAGCCCTTCTACACGTACACGCTAGAAGAGATCGCCGCACAGTACGAGTACGACGACAACCGTATGCCCATCGGCAAGGTGTACGTCCAGTACGACGAGGACGAGTACTACCTCGAAGACCCTGCCGAAGTCGAAGACGATGACCAGCTCCTCACCGAGGATGAAGTCAAGGTGACAATCGCTAAGCGTGAGGCGTGGAAGCGTCAGGAAGACGAGTACCAGAAGAAGATGGAAGAGGAGAACCGTGCGTATGAGGAACGAATGCGTAAGTTTGAGGCAAACCACCCCATTCTCTTCAAGCTCGCACAAGGTGCACTTGATTTGTTTGGGTGGTTCTTGTGTGAGGGCTTCCTGTATGTGCTGTACGTCCTGGCAGTCGCCCTAGTTATTTACAGCATATATGAACCGTTTGCTGCTCATTACGGCTGGCCGACCTTCGCGGAGCTGATAGGACACAGTTCATGACTAAGAAAAAAGCGTTCATTGAGCACTCAGTTAAGTTCGCGCTGTGGCTGGTCAAGGCGTGCATTGTTGTCTCTGCGCTCACCGGGGCTGTCATAGCGGCATCCATTTTCGTCTGGCAGGGCACAATGTTCCTTGTTAAGGAACATGGGATTCTCTGGGCACTTCCTGTACTTGTCTGCTCTGGCATGATCTTGCATCTCATGTGGCCTGAGTTCCGCAGTCGAAGCGAGAGAGAGGAAGCGAAGGTCGAACGCGACGAAGCTGCCCCCCGAAAAGCCAGACCCCGGTGGCGTAGAAACGCTCCCGCTACCCTCACGAAAGTCCCGCTCAGTAGGTGGACGCTTGCCTCACTGACCATCCTGCGCCAGATCGAACTCGCACTCGACTCCCATCGATTCTATGCGAGTGATACGCATGTGGCTCTTCTACGCGATCTACGCCCTGACGAGTCTGACACGGACGTATTCGTTAGTGCTACAAACTCTGCGGCCCTCCGCGAGTTCATCCACAACGGAGGTAGAGTACGCAGAGTAAATATGCTCAACGACGGTGGCGGAAAACCTATCATCAGTACCCCCGGTTACTCTGTCTGGCTCCGCTTCGCTAGTACAAATGATGCACTCGCAGGCCTTGCTCGGAGCATCAAGAGTGAAGCTCAAGCGGAAATCGACCGACGCGCGAGGAGCGAAGCCCAAGCAGAAAGCAAGCAGTAAGGCCCCAAGGATGAAAATGAAACGCATGAACGATGCGCGTCAGATAAGGCGCGCAGTGTGGAAGTATGCTCGTCCTGAACTTGTTCGGCTTATCCGATTTGCCGTTCTAGGAATCTGCTACTCCTTACTAATTGTCCTTCTTCTCATAGACCGCATCAGCCAATTTGGACTGTTGTGATGTCCGCCAAGACATCAAGGAGAACATATCCAATGACCGACCCCCTGAACCTAGCCCCCAACGATCCGCCCATGCCGACAGGCTGGGAACCAGTCTGGATGCTCTCCGCAACGCCACCCTGGCCCAAACCCATTGACCTACCAGTCGATGACGAGGAAAAGGAGTACGACTTCCCCTGCCCTCACCTAGGAAGGTAACGCCATCATGCCCACCGTCACCGAGCAAACCCTCACCGTCCACGACCTGTACGCCATGCGCGACAGCATCGGCCTGTCCCGCAGCGAGTGCAAACAGCCTCCTCGCCACCGCCCCCTGTTCGAGTGGGGCAAAAGTCAACAGGCCTACTACCTCAACAACCTCACGAGAGGCATCACACGCCCTCCCAAGGTCTTCATTTACGAGCCGTTCACCGACTCCAGCAAGGCCGCAGTCTTGGATGGCCGTCAACGCCTCAAGGCCATCTTCTCCTACCTGGACGGCAACTTCCCCATGGGAGAGACCGCTCCAGACGGTTGGGCAGGCAAGACCTGCAAGCAGCTACAGGCAACGACACCGGAACTCGCAGGCGCGCTCATGCGCACCCCCTGCCAGACCAGCGTCATCAACGCGACCTCCTACTGGGAAGCCGCCATCGCCACCTACCCGCAAATCTGCGGACACACTTACAAAACGGTGAAACTCGAGCAGGAAATGCTGATGCACCAGCTGGATCTAGCGGACTATCGCGACCCCGACTGTAATATCTTCACAGACGAGGAATACTGCGACTGGGAAGTGTCGAACCTGAAAAAGAGCATCGACGGAATCGAGTACCACGTAAATCGACTCACCCCACTTTCGCCTCGTCTTCCTTACTTAAAGGAGACAAGGTGGCAGATCAGAGCCACCAAGTTCGTCGCCAGACACCACCACAGAGGAGTCGTCTCATGCTGAGCGTCTACATCATCCCAGACCCCGCAACTGTCCCCGACGACTACGACCTCGCAGCAGAGCTCACCGCCCGCGGCCTCCCTACGCGCTGGATCGGCGAGTTCTGTGAGCACACCGGAAACGATGTCCGCATCGCCTTCTACGACCAGGCCTACGGGTATGACACCGAGGAAGACGGTGGCGACGCGCTCGTATGGAACCCCGACACTCATGAGGTCTGGTACCTGTCCAGAGGCGACGTAGAAGCCATACAGCGCACCAACCCCGGCACCCCATTCACGCACCTGCGCTACTCGTACTACATCATGGGCGAGGACATGGGCCGGGATCTCGGCGCACTCCAGCGTGAAGGCCTCGCCTGCCAAATCTGCGCCAGCCATCTCGACGGAACCGACATGGAACCAGCCATCGACATCCTGGACCTTTACGGAGAGTACGGCAATCTCGCCTACCCCGGCGACATGATCGTCTACACCGACGGAGTGCTCTACGAAACGATCCCCCAGGACGTACACGAAGCCGTCAAAGCAGCATCCTAAACTCGCCACATACGCGAAGCTCCCCTCCCCACTGAACACTAGGGGAGGGGCGCTTCCGCATGTGGAGCCTTGTCAAAAGTAAGTGCACCTTATGGACTTGTGTCAACTTGCAGCAGTCCAATATGGGATATAAGCTGTTGGGTAGAAAGGAGGCCTCTCTATGGTCGCACGCAAGGCGATTCTCGCCCTCGACTTCGACGAAGTGTTCATCCTCGCCCCTGGCACCCCAACTGCGAAAGGGGCGTACCCGGATCGCGCCCGCACCCTGGTCACGGTCAAGCTCGACAGCGGACTCGTGGGCACCGGGGATGTCTGGTACTCGCCCCGCATGATCGAAGCCCTCAACGTCATCGTCGGCGATGCAGACAAGATCCTCCTCGCCTCATCGTGGGGCAAAGCGAGCATGAAAGCAGTGAAGGCCGTAGGCCTACACCTCCCGCGCCGAAAGACCGTCAACCTGTTCCCATACCTCACGCCGGGCACCATCAGCCAGGAGCGCAAGCTCCGCCGTGCCCACGACCTCATCCTCGACTACCTCACCGACAATGACACCCGCATCGCATGGGTGGACGACCAGCACCCCCGAGGCTACGGGCAGGTAGACGGCATCCACACTATCGGCACCGACCCCATCACCGGCTTAACCCGAGCTGACCTCGCGCACATCCGCGACGTGCTCTTCTACTGAAAGGAACCACCCATGACCTTGACGCTCAAGTGGGCAAACGGCACCTGCACGGGCGACCTCACGCAGGTCGCGAGCCTCGTTACGGCCATCACCCAGAAGAAGCCCTGGACGCAGACGACACGCAAGCCTGGTGGGCTCATCGTGTGGCAGAAGTGGGACGAGTCGGAGCAGCTAATGTCAGTGGGGGACCCCACCATCGCTGACGACCTCGCCGACCTCCTCGCCGACCACCTGGGAGTCCCCCAGGATGAGGTGACCATCAAGCCTGACCCGCGTGACTCGTCGCAGCTGACCGCCAGTGAACTACGCGCTCGACGACTCCGCGCCCACCTCAGCAAGGCCGATCTCGCTGAGATGTGCGGTGTCAATGCGTACACGGTGCGCAACTGGGAGCAAGGCGTGCGCACCGTCATCCCCACCCGACTCCTGCGCGTTTTCCAGCGCCTCGATTCCTACAGGGAGGAAGCCCATGCAACAGTCCACGCCGAAGCAGTGCGCCTCGCCGGAAACGAGGACGCGCTCACGCAGACTGACTTCACCGGATACGCTGCCTACGCGCCCAACGACCACGCATACGCGACCCTCTGGCCGGACGCTGCAATCAGCGCCGACATGTGGCGCGATGTCATCATCGAGTGCGGGCGCTTCCGCAGTGTCGCAAGCGACTACGAGGCAAGACTCATGGGCCTTGACCTCATCACCATCGAACCACCACGAAAGGGACAGAAGCCATGAGAACAGCGCCAGCGCCACAACAACCAGAGCAACCCACCCTCGAGACCGCCTGGGTAGAAGACGAGAGCACCCCTGCGCCATCGCGTAAGCGCGCCATCATCGTCATCATCATCGCCGTCGTCGCCCTCATTGCGTCAGGTGTCGCCGCATGGGTGTGGAGCACCCCCCAGGCGCAAACGCCCGCACCCCAGCCCACAGCCACGCAGACGGCACGCGCGTACACGGCCAGCGACTACGAGGAAAACCGCGCAGTCTGCCGCGAAATGTACGAGACCCGCGACCTCCAGCTCTACTGGTCGTGCGTCGTCGGCGACATCCGCCTCGGCCAAGAAACCGACCCCGCAGTCCCGCTCACGGATCTACCACCCGTCCGCCTAGCACCAAAGGCCAGCCTCGGAGGCCAAACCGACATTGCCTTCACGCCCGACGCAACCGCACAGTGCTACGCCACCGGCTACTGCTTCACCGACGCGACCTTCAACGCGGGCCAGACCCGCGTCCAGGTTATGTTCACGCGAGGCGACGGCGACATCATGGGCATCTTCGTCCCCACAACGGACGCGCCCACCGTCATGACGCAGGAAGTCCTCGCCCCCTACATGCCCACCGGAGCCGCCCCGGACCCCACCGTCCACCAGGCGACCCTCAGCCGCATCCACATGGGAGCCGACACCCTTGTCGGCTATGTGTTTTCACAGCCCCGCTACTGCGGCGACACACCCGACGAGTGCTCCGCGAAGTACACGGCCCGCACACCCATCCCCTTCACGGGCACCACACACATCACCACCCAGGCAGAAGCCCAGAACTGAGAGAGCCTGTCATGGCAGTTGAGAGAACACTGATCGAGCACTACGCGCCCAGTAGCGACTTCGCGCGCGTCCTCCAAGGCCGCTACGTCACGGAGATCGACGAAGAGTTCGACACCATCACTCTCGACGACGGCACAGTCCTCGAGGTTGAAGGCAACGAAGGATGCGGATGGTGCCAGTCAGGCTGGTATGACCTCATCAACGTCTACAAGCAGGGCGACAGCCACACGCGCATCATGAGCGCCCACGTCGCCTGCGACATCGACGAAGAGAGCGACGATGAAGCAGTGGACCCGCATGTCTACACCCTGTTCGTCATGGTTGACGGCAACCCAGGGTTCCTGCCTCTCGCGACGATCCGCGGCGACGACGGAGCGGGCGGCTACGGCACCGGGTTCAGGATCTTCGCGAACGTCGTTGTCCCTCCACCTTCGGCGACGCGCCAAGACCTAGCCAACGCCATAGCAGGAGGCCCCTACCCGCTCAACGACACGACGGAAGATGTGCTCACCTTCGTCGCGGGCATCCTCTACGACGCGCGTGGAGCTAACGTCCCCGTCCGCATCTGCGGCGATGAGGCAGCCCGCTTTCATGTGGACCTTCTGGATATGCGCGACCACGCCGACAAGGAGATCGGCCTGCCCTACAAGCCGACATTCCGGCACCTCAAGAATGGCCTCACTCTCCTGTGGTACAAGGACGTGGACGGTAGCTTCACGTTCGTCCTTCGAGACCTGAGAGCCCACACTGGGGGACTCGACGTGTATGCGCGAAACCTCAGCGCCTTCCTCAACGTCGTCCACGAGCGCGCACAGCACGCCGAAGTCGTCAGGTTTGTAGCCGCATCAGCATCACGCAACAACTACCTCACCGTAGACGGCGAACGCATCCCCTCATGCGGCTTCCTCCTGTCTGAACTCGACGGCACCTACATGTACGTCGAACAGGACCGATCTGACCAACTCGACAAGCCAAGCCAATACGTCATGAACCAGAAAACCGGCAGAGAAATGCGCTACACCACAAACCTGCGCACCATCAAGCCGCTCGCCCACGGTCAGGGCCTCCTCATCGCTACAAGCGCCACAAAGGACGTGTGGATGCTCTAGTGGATGCTCATACGGTGAACAGTCCGCGCACGAAAGGAAACCGTCATCATGGCGCTCATCAACAAGGACACGCGCATCGCGCGATACTCAGCCGAAGAAGGCGTGGGCTGGGTGCCCCTTGTCCCCGGCCTGGACACATCCCCGTCATTCGACAAGTACCTGGAAGAAACCGGCTACTACATCAACGACTACAGCGACCGTGATGAAGACAATCTGCTCCGCGACTCCCTCCTGGACCCTCTGGGCCCCGTGTGGGACGACATGAACGAAGAGTTCCTGCTCGACCTCTACGAGGACTGGGGCCACATCCCCATGGTCACCCCAGATACTCCCGTCTTCGCGTTCGTTGAAGGCAAAGCTCCCACCTCGGCACCACTGTCGAAAGCCGTCAGCTCACCCCTGATCGGCGGCGGTGAAACACTCGCCCTGAAAGTCCTGCGTGAAGTCGCGGACAGTCGCAACATCTACGCCCCCGACGGCGTGACCGTGTACGACATGCTGAACCTCATCAGCATGGCAACGAACAGCCCTCTCTGGGCCCTCAACTGCCTCCTACGTGCCCAAAGCAGCCAGAGCGGCAACCAGCTTACGCTCGGCTTCAACGAGAGCCAACGCGAGAGCAGCTGGATCGCGGCCACCCATAAAAGCGGCTACGCCTGCGCCTTCGACCTACTCGACCAAGACCTCCGACGTGACTACGGCGTGAACTACGTGATCGTCCCCGACGACGACCACAACGACTACTTCTACACCAACGCCCAGTACCGCGACAAGAACATGAAAGTCATGCGATACAAGGAAAACGGCGTAGTCGGAGACGCTATCGAACTGCTCGACCTCGACGGCGGCAACGCACACCCCAACCTCCACGGATGCCAGCCCAAAACGAGAATGCCTGAGCTCCTGCGTCTCGACAAGTACCTCGCGACAATGAAAAACCTGCCCCAAGGCACCCAGGTACCCATCGCGATCTACTCCACCAACAAGGGGGACACAATCACCATCAACGGCACGCGCATCCCCGCGTTCAAGATCGTCGCAGAAGACCTCTACGAGCGATGCGAACTCTACGACCGCACCGACTTCCGAGTCATGCGACAACCCATCCGCTCATACAACCGCTTCCAGCTGCGACCACTGTTCGGCCACCACATCCTCACCCCAACACCCAGCGGGAACGCAGTCCTCGCACACATCCAGAAGCAACGGTGACAACATCATGCGCATCAACGACAAGTCCCTCTTCCCCTACCGGGGGAAGTACGGTTCGCGCCCACCCCTCAACTTCGGGCGCACCAAAACCCACATGCAAAGCCCCACTG
>ERZ773213.1970-NODE-1970-length-10193-cov-10.572598_pt1 | contig 10193 bp, 10 predicted proteins | sample MGYA00580996_ERZ773213 | MGnify/ENA primary metagenome ERZ773213 (study PRJEB29015, sample SAMEA2738152) | human oral metagenome | biome: human oral; feature: human-associated habitat; material: saliva | place: China | collected 2197 ...
AGGGCCATGGCATAAAAAACATGACACACTATCGAGTTCTCAAACAACACACCCACCGAGAACTTATCGTAAGGCATTTTGCCTTTCGCTTCGCTCTCAGAAGCGCCTGAGAAACTTTAGCGAGCCGGATTTTCTGAGTCAAACGAATGGGCGGTGACCCTCGTCTCTCTTCGGCTCTCTTCAGTTCTCAGTCCCCGGCCGGTCTGAGGAAATTCATCCTCCCCGTTTCGGGCCGGAGAGAACATTACGCACCGACCACCAACCCGTCAAACTGTTGAGCGGTGACGGTGCCCACAAGGCATCGTCACCGCTCAACAACCGTGTTCGCAAGGTAAGGCTTTCCCTTGACGGTGGAGCCTAAACCGCACGTCCGACGGCCAGGTTCCGCCGTCCCTTGCGCACCAGCACCACTCCCCCGGCGAGCAGGTGCTCGGGACCGATGACCGCGGTCTCGTCGGCCACCTTGACGTTGTTGATGTAGGCCCCGCCTCCGGCAATGGTCTTGCGGGCCGCATTGCGCCCGCGCTCCAGCCCCGTACCCACGAGCAGGTCCACGATCGTGGTCTGTCCGACTGCCACGTCACCGGAGGCGAGATCAGCCGTGGCCGCCAGGATCGTCGCCTCATCGATGTCGGCGAGGTCGCCGCGGCCCCACAGTGCGGAGGTCGCCGCTTCGGCCTGGGCAGTCGCGTCGGCTCCGTGGACCCACGTGCAGACTTCGTGCGCCAGAACCCGCTGCGCCTCACGTGCCTTCGGGTTCTCGGCCGTCACCGCCTCCAGGCGCTCAATCTCCTCGCGTTCCAGGAAGGTGAAGACCTTGAGGAAGCGCACGACGTCGGCGTCGTCGACCTGGAGCCAGAACTGGTAGAAGGCGTAGGGGCTGAGCATCTCGGGGTTGAGCCAGATCGCCCCGCCCTCGGACTTACCGAACTTGGTGCCGTCGGCCTTGGTGATGAGGGGGTTGGTCATGACGTGGACCGAGGCGCCCTCGACCTTGTGGATGAGGTCCATCCCGCCCACGAGGTTGCCCCACTGGTCGTTGCCGCCGACCTCCAGGGTGCAGCCGTAGCGTCGGTAGAGCTCGAGGTAGTCGTTGGCCTGGAGGACCTGGTAGCTGAACTCGGTGTAGGAGATGCCCTCCTCGCTGGCCAGGCGCCGGGCGACGATGTCCTTGGAGAGCATGGTGCCCATGCGGAAGTGCTTGCCCAGGTCCCGCAGGAAGTCAATGGCGCTCATCGCCTGGGTCCAGTCCAGGTTGTTGACGATCTGCGCCGGGTTGTCCCCGCTGAAGTCGAGAAGGTTCTCGAGCTGTTCCTGCAGGCTGGCCGCCCAGTCGGCAACGACGTCCTTGGTGTTGAGGCTGCGCTCCCCCTTGGCGCGCGGGTCGCCGATGAGGCCGGTCGCCCCACCCACCAGCGCCAGCGGACGGTGCCCGGCCAGCTGAAGATGGCGCATGACCTTGACGGCTACGAGGTGCCCGTGGTGAAGGCTCGGCGCCGTGGGGTCGAACCCGCAATAGAAGGTGACGGCCCCGTCGCTGAGCGCCGCTCGCAGCGCGTCAATGTCGGTGTGCTGGGCGATGAGCCCGCGCCACTGCAGTTCGTCCAGGATGTCCGTCACTGTCCAGTCGCCTTCCGTGGGTTGTCGTGCTTGCCGCACGCATGATCCCGGCGCGTCACGCTCGGGTCCGGCTGATACCTCCGGCGCAGATAGTCTGCCATGCTCCGGCTCGGCTTCCACGAAGAGGCCAGGCCACGGAGCCGTGAGCCGGATACGGGGAGCCTTCACGAGCCCTCAGTCGGGCGATCCCATATGAGGGTGTATCGGTAGTAGAAGCGCCGTCGAGTCCTGGCCCCGGGAAGCAGCCGGACTGCCGCCCGACGAATCTCGGCCAGGGACTCTCGTGGAACACGAGTGACCACACCGATGTCTGAGCTCTCCCGTCGCAGGGCGCCGACCACGTGCAGAGGCAGGACGGCCAGTGCGGACAGCGTCCAGTCCCACAGGCTCTTGTTGGCGGCCAAGCCGACGACGATCAGACGCCCGCCGGGTGCCACCAGCTGACTCAGCCTCACCAGGGCGGGTTCCAGTGGGAGGTGGTGCAGCGTGGCCACGCAGGTGACCGTCTCAAAGGTGCCGATGCGCTGAGGAAGGTCCAGATCCATGACGTCGTCGAGCAGCACCTCGGCCTGCGGAGTCCGCTCGAGACGTCTGCGCGCTCGAGCAACTGCCTGCCCGTCGGTTTCAAGTCCGACGGCGCACCGACACACCGCCGCCAGGCGTGCGAGCAGGAGCCCGTCACCGCATCCGACATCGAGCGCGCTTCCACCGCGCAGCGCCGCGTCCCGCACGATGCGCCGGTGAAAGGCGACGTTGTGGTTCCAGTAGTCACTGGCCACTGCGGGAGCCTGGTGGAGCAGCCGCCGTGGTCGGACTGGCTGTGTCGCTCGAGGTCTTGGGGCTCTCAGCCCGGTCGGTAGACGCAGCGGTCTCCTCGTTGGGCTGCGTCGCTGATCCGCGCGCTACGACGCCGGCTTCACGCAGCAGTGCCTCGCGCAGGTGGGGCACTGCTGCGAAGTACACCTCATCGGCGTCCTCCACCAAACGCGTTGCCCGGGCCCCGACATCTCTCCCTGCCGCTGTCATGGTCACGATCCGGGCACGGGCGTCCTTGGGATCCGGCTGCCGCGACACCAGACCGGCCCGCTCCAGCCGGCGCAGCACCTGGCTGGCGGTCTTCACGTCCATTCCCGCCTGGGTCGCGACCATCACCTGGCTGGCCCCGTCCCCGTGCTCCTCGAGCCACTGCGTGCAGGCCAGGAGGACGAACTGGGAGTGTGTCAGTCCAACTGGCTCCAGGGCGGCAGCGATGTCTCGCTGCCAGGCCAGCGCGGCCCTCCACATGAGGAAGCCGGGGCTCGCCTCAGGACCCTGGAACCTTGTCTTCACATACCGACCCTAGCAGCCTCAACGAGCGAGTCGATGGCCTGCGGAAAGTCCTCGGCGATTCCCGGACCGATCGTCGGGCCTACATCGTCGGCACCGGGGCCGTCGATGTCGAGGCGGGTGGTCACAACGCTCTTCCCTTGTGTCTGCGCGGGCATGAAGGAGTGGGTGAAGGTCAGCTCCACTCCCCCGTAGGAGACCCGGTCCGCCTGGACATGAGGGGGTTCCCAGCGGATCACCGTGATCTCGATACTGTCCTGCCCCTCCGGAGTCATCGTGATCGAGGCGCCGGGTCCCACGGGCTCGCGCGGCTCGTAGCGATCTCCCTGGGGGAGCTCGATGTCACCGGAGAGAACCTTGATCCAGGTCTCCCACAGGACCTCCGCCGGGAGATCCACTGTCCGTTGGCACTCAGTCGACCACATGGCCGTCCCCTTCCTCGTCCTCCGCGCTCGGCGGTTCCGCACCACAAATAGTCTTTGCAGCGATAATCTGTGTACCCATTATTAGCGGACAGGAGTGGCGCGGGCAAGTGGAGACCCATCGGAGTTGGGCTCGGCGAGGTTCAGCCCTGTGAGCGTCGCCTGGTGACGGCCGGCCGGTATGGCGAGACGGTGGGCTCTCCGTCCAGCCAGAAGCGCCACGGGAAGGCTTCTCCGTCTCCCCCGGGGCCGGCCACCCCGGTGCGTGGCCCACGGCGGATGCGTCCGGCATCCGGTGCCTGCTGCGGCAGCGTCAGGCTGATGCGTGATCCCGGCCCGCCCAGCAGCGCGCCGTCGTCGGAGCGGTCCAGTCCCAGTGCGGCGCACAGTCTGGCCGGGCCACGGGCCAGGTCGCGGTCAGTGCGGGCTGCGGGGCGGCGTCCCCTGGCCTGCTCGAGCCCTTCGACGACCTCTCCCCCGCGCAGCAGCACCGCGCGTGAGACCCCGGCAGGTCCGGTGACGATGTTGAGGCAGTGGTGCATGCCGTAGGTGAAGTAGACGTAGATGCACCCGCCGGCCTCGAACATGGAGGCGTTGCGCGCTGTGCGTCCCCGGAAGGCGTGGGAGCCCGGGTCCTTCTCGCCGCGGTAGGCCTCCACCTCGGTCAGGCGGATCGCGACACGCCCGGCCGAGTCGGCAACGGTGATGACGGCGCCCAGCAGCGCCGGGGCCGCCTCCAGGCTGTCACATCTGAGCAGTGAGGCGACCTCGGCGCTCAGCTCGGTCGCCGTCTTCCTCAGGGAAGCGTCTGACATCGACCTGCCGCCCCGGCTCAGTCCTGGTCCTCCTCGCCCCACTCCTCATCGGTCTCACTGGGCTCGGGCCACTGGGGACCGGCGGGGCCGTCCAGCAAGGATCCCTCCCAGGCGAAGACTCGCAGCTCGGCGCTGCGGGCGATGGCGCGGGCGAGCTGCTCCACCACTCGCACCGGGGCGGTGCCGCCGTGCCCGGTACGGGCGGCCACCGACCCCTCGGCTGAGAGGACCTCCCGCACCCCCGGGGTGAGCCGCTCATCAATGGCGGCGAAGTCGGCGTCGGTCAGGTCCCACAGCTCAATGCCGCGCTTCTCGCACTCGCGCACGCAGGCACCGGAGATCTCGTGGGCGCTGCGGAAGGGCACACCGTTCTTAACCAGCCACTCCGCGATATCAGTAGCCAGGGAGAACCCCTGAGGGGCGAGCTCCGCCATGCGCTCGTAGTGGAGAGTCATCGTGCTCACCATGCCGCTGACGGCCGGCAGGAGGACGGCCAGAGTGTCGACGGCGTCGAAGACGGGCTCCTTGTCCTCCTGCAGGTCCCGGTTGTAGGCCAGGGGCAGGGCCTTGAGGGTGGCAAGCAGCCCGGTCAAATCGCCGATGAGGCGTCCGGCCTTGCCGCGGGCGAGCTCGGCCACGTCCGGGTTCTTCTTCTGCGGCATGATGGACGAGCCCGTGGAGTAGGAGTCGTCCAAGGTGACGAAGTCGAACTCCTTGGTGTTCCAGATGATGATCTCCTCGCTCAGGCGCGAGACGTCCACCGCGACCATCGCGAGGACGAAGCTCAGCTCGGCGACGACGTCGCGGGCGGCGGTGCCGTCGATGGAGTTCTCCACGGCCGCCTCGAAGCCGAGGTCGGCGGCCACGGCATCGGGGTCCATGCCGAGCGTGTTGCCGGCCAGCGCACCGGAGCCGTAGGGGCTCACGGCGGCACGGGAGTCCCAGTCCTCCAGGCGCTCGACGTCACGCATGAGCGGCCAGGCGTGGGCCAGCAGCTGGTGGGCGACGAGCACCGGCTGGGCGTGCTGCATGTGGGTGCGTCCGGGCATGATGGCGTCGGAGGCCTGGGCGGCCTGGTCGATGAGGGCATCGACGACGTCGAGGACGAGTCCGGCGACGTGGCGGGCCTGGTCGCGCAGGTACATGCGGATGAGGGTGGCGATCTGGTCGTTGCGGCTGCGCCCGGCACGCAGACGGCCCCCCAGATCGTCGCCGGCGCGCTCGATGAGGCCGCGCTCCAGGGCGGTGTGGACGTCCTCATCGGTGGCCTCCGGGACGAAGATGCCGGCGACGACGTCGGCCTCGAGACGCTCCAGGGCCTCCAGCATGCCGGACAGCTGGCCCGTATCCAGCAGACCGGCCTGTGCCAGGGCGCGGGCGTGGGCCCGGGAGCCGGCGATGTCGTAGCGGGCCAGGCGCCAGTCGAAGTGGGTGCTCACCGACAGGGCCGCCAGCGCGTCGGCGGGTCCTCCTGAGAAGCGTCCGCCCCACAGGCTGACGCCGGCGGGGGCCGCCTCCTGCTGAGCTTCTGAGGCGACGGGTCGGGCAGCGGATGGCTGAGCGGACTGGCTGGAGAACTGACTCATGGCTCCATCATGGCCCATCTGCCCGCACAGGTTCCTCAACGATCAGTCTGGACAGGCCCTGTCGTGGCTCGTAGACAAAACGACCCACGCAATCTTGAGGAAGATACGGAAGCGGGACCAGGACCAGCGACCCCGACCAACGGGAAGGAAGAAAGGCCTGTATCTCGGTTGGCACGCAATGCCATGATGAGCCAATGCCCGCCGAACAAGACGCACTTTTCCCAGGCAAGCAGTTCATCTCCACCGTGCTCGAGGCCCTCGAGACCAAGACCCGGATGACCGGGGTGATCGCCCACCGCTATCTCATGCGCGCGGCCATGGCCGGCATGATCGTGGCGGTCTTCTATATCGTGAACTACGCCATCGTCGGCGTCTTCGACGGCCTGCGCGTCGGAAACACCTCGCTGGCGGGGCTCGGAAAGATGCTCGGGGCTCTGTCCTTCGGCCCCGCTCTCGTCTTCATCTACTACACGAAGTCCGAGCTGCTCACCAGCAACATGATGGTGGTGGCCATCGGCCACTACTACAAGCGGATCTCGACGTGGCGGGCCCTGAGGGTGCTGGTCATGTGCCTGGCCGGCAACTTCGCCGGAGGGCTGGTCTTCGCGGCCATGTACCGCTTCTCCACCCTCGTGGGGGCGGCAACCGGCGAGCAGGCCGTGCACTCCGTGGCCGCCAAGCTCCACTACCTGTCGTCGGCCTCGGGGATCGGGGACCTCTTCGTGCGGGCGGTCCTGTGCAACTTCATGATTAACCTGGCGATGCTCCTCATCTACAACGGCTTCATCCGCGAGGACTGGTCCAAGATCTTCGCGATGCTCATCTCCGTGTTCGTCTTCGCCTTCCTCGGCCTGGAGCACTCCGTGGCCAACACGGTCCTGTTCACCGTCGTCGGCCTGACGCACGGGATCGATGTCCTGCCGGCGCTGGGGAACGTGGCTGTGGCCCTGCTGGGCAACTTCGTGGGCGGAGGGCTGCTGATCGGCGGCTACTACGCCTACGCCAATGACGACTCCCGCTGGCTGCGCCGCCAGCCCCACCACAACGAGGTGCAAGCGGCCACGTAGCCGAGTGCTTCGAGGTGGTGGGACCGGCGGTGCGGCTCAGTCAGAATCCCCGACCGTTGCCGGCGCGCACGTCGCGGGCGGCGGCGAGCTTGGACTGCATCCCGTAGATCTCGATGAATCCCCGCGAGGAGGACTGGTCGAAGGTGTCTCCGCTCTCGTAGGTGGCCAGGTTGAAGTCGTACAGGCCCGTCTCGGAGCGGCGCCCGTTGACGGTCGCCCGACCGCCGTGCAGGACCATGCGAATATCACCGTTGACGTAGCGCTGCGTGTCCTCGATGAAGGCGTCCATGGAGCGCTTGAGCGGGGAGTACCACTGGGCCTCGTAGACGAGATCGGCCCAGGTCTGCTCCATGCTCCGCTTGTAGCGGTGCTGCATGCGCTCCAGGGTGACGGCCTCGAGCGCCCGGTGGGCCTCGATCAGGGCCACGGCGCCGGGGGCCTCGTAGATCTCGCGGGACTTGATCCCCACGAGCCGGTCCTCGACCATGTCGATACGCCCCACGCCCTGGGCGCCGGCCCTGCGGTTGAGCTCCTGAATCGCCTCCAGAGGGCTGACGTCGCGACCGTCGATCGCTACGGGGATGCCCTCCTTGAAGGTGAGGATCACCTCGTCGGGCAGGGGCGGGTAGGCGGGGTCGTCGGTGTAGACGTAGACGTCCTTGGTGGGGGCGTTCCACAGGTCCTCGAGGTACCCGGTCTCAATGGCGCGGCCCCAGACGTTCTGGTCGATGGAGAAGGGGTTGTGCTTGGTGGTCTCGATCGGCAGGTTGTGCTTCTCGGCGTAGTCGATGGCTACGTCGCGAGTCAGCGCCAAGTCGCGCACCGGGGAGATGCAGTCCATGTCGGGGGCCATCGAGGTGATGGAGACCTCGAAGCGGACCTGGTCGTTGCCCTTGCCGGTGCAGCCGTGCGCCACGGTGTGCGCGCCGAACTCGCGGGCGGCCTTGACCAGGTGGCGGGCGATGACGGGGCGGGACAGGGCCGAGACGAGCGGGTAGGTCCCCTCGTAGAGGGCGTTGGCCTTGAGCGCCGGCATGCAGTAGTCGTTGGCGAACTCGTCGCGGGCGTCGGCGACATAGGCCTCGACGGCGCCGCAGTCGAGGGCTCGCTGACGGATCACCTCAAGGTCCTCGCCGCCCTGGCCGACGTCGACGGCGACGGCCACAACCTCACGACCGGTGGCCTCGCCGATCCAGCCGATGGCGACGGACGTGTCCAGGCCTCCGGAGTAGGCCAGGACGACACGGTCCTTGTGGATGCTCAATGGGATCACTCTTCTCTTCGTGATGACGCCGCCGCAGCGGCGCCGAGGTGACTGGGGGATGTCAAGGGCGGTGGGGAGAGGTCAGGCTCGGGCCGAGGGGTCGGCCAGGGCGAGCAGGTGTCTGGCCACGTCGGCCGCGACCTGGGCGCCGCGGGTGATGACCAGGACGGTGTCGTCGCCGGCGATGCACCCCATGACGCCGGGCATCATGGCGTCGTCGACGGCCCCGGCGAGCAGCTGGGCGGCGCCGGCGGGAGTTCGCAGGACCACTTGGGGACCGGCCCACTCGGCGGTGACCAGCAGCTCGGCACACCACCTGGACAGGCGGGCGGTGGTGTGGGCGCGCAGGGAGTCCTCGGTCTCCTCCGTCTCTAAGAGGGCACCGGTAGGGACCTGGCCGGGGGCACCGGCCTCGGGCATGGAGTAGATGAGCTCTCCGCCCGGGGCGCGGATCTTCGTGGCCCGCAGCTCCACCAAGTCCCGTGAGAGCGTGGCCTGAGTGGTGCTGATGCCGCGCTGTGCCAGGGCCTTGCGCAGCTGGGCCTGGGAGCGGATGCGTTCGCGCGACAGGATCTGGACGATGCTGGCGTGCCTGGCGGTCTTGGTCCCGGGCACCAGGGGGGCCGTTGCCCCCAGATCGCGCTGAGAGGCCTCGATGGCGGCGCTCATGAACCGGCTTTCTCTGACTGTGCCCGAGCAAGAACCTCGGACAACGTGGTGGTGAACGCCCTGGCGTCATCGTCGGAGAGGATGAAGGGGGGAGCCAGGCGGATCGTATCGGGGCGCGGCGCGTTGACGATGAAGCCGCCGGCCGCCAGGGCAGCGGCGATCTCAGCAGCGGGTGGGAGCCCGTCCTCCAGCCCGACGCCGAGCAGCAGGCCGCGGCCGCGCACCTGATCGACTCCGTCAACGGCTGCCAGCTGCCTGGACCAGGCCGAGCCGAGCTGCTGAACCCGCTCCAGCAGGGCCTGGCTGCGGATGGTACCGATGACGGCGAGGGCTGCTGCACAGGCCACCGGGTTGCCGCCGAAGGTGGTGCCGTGCTGACCGGGTCCTAGGAGGGTCGCGGCCTCGCCGGTGGCGACGACTGCGCCGATGGGGATGCCGCCGCCCAGCCCCTTGGCGAGGGTGACGACGTCGGGGACGACGCCGGGGGCTATCAGATGGTGCGCCATCCAGGCGCCGGAGCGCCCCATGCCGGTCTGGACCTCATCGATGATGAGCAGAGCGCCGGCGGCCTTGGTCAGCTCTCGGGCGGCCTCCAGGTATCCGGCGGGCAGCTCGCGGACCCCGGCCTCGCCCTGGATAGGCTCGACGATGAGTGCGGCCACGTCCGGCCCCAGTGCGTTGCGCAGTGCCTCGACATCGCCGGCCGGGATGAACTCGACCCCGCCGGGCAGTGGCTCGAAGGGCTCTCGGTAGGCGGCTTTGTAGGTCAGGGCCAGGGCGCCCATGGTCCGCCCGTGGAAGGCATCCTGGAGCGCCAGGACGCGAGGGCGGCTGCTGCCGCCGTGGCGGCGGGCGATCTTGAAGGCGGCCTCGTTGGCCTCAGTCCCGGAGTTGGCCAGGAAGACCCGGGACTCGCGTGCGGCCGGCCCCGGGAAGGTCAGAGAGATGAGCTCCTCGGCGAGACGGACCTGGGCGGGAGTGGTGAAGAAGTTCGAGACGTGGCCGAGGGTGCTGAGCTGGTCGGTCACGGCCTCGACGATCGCCGGGTGGGCATGGCCCAGGCAGTTGACGGCGATCCCGGCCAGGAGGTCGGTGTACTCCTTGCCGTCGGCGTCCCAAACGCGGGCGCCCCGGCCTCGGACCAGCACCCGGCCGGGAGCGCCGAAAGTATTCATGACGGCGTCGGTGTAGCGGTTCAGCCAGTTGGCATTGGCCGAACCGTCACCGCTGGCCGCACCGGCGGCAGGGTCGGTGCTGTCGGTGGTGGGAGCCGGTGCTTCTGAGAGGGTTCTTGCCTGTGTGGTCATAGGCTCTTGCCTCCGTTCAGTGGCGGTATCGGGGTGTCCCCGGGGTGAATGACGGTACCGACACCCTGGTCGGTGACGATCTCCAGGAGCATGCTGTGGGCCTGGCGCCCGTCGACG
>ERZ773213.1977-NODE-1977-length-10178-cov-97.605848_pt1 | contig 10178 bp, 5 predicted proteins | sample MGYA00580996_ERZ773213 | MGnify/ENA primary metagenome ERZ773213 (study PRJEB29015, sample SAMEA2738152) | human oral metagenome | biome: human oral; feature: human-associated habitat; material: saliva | place: China | collected 2197 ...
CCAGGACGGCTACGTCGTCATCTACCAGGGCATCCCCCAGTCGATCGGCCCGTGGAAACTCTCCCACGCGATCGAGGTCTCCGACGTCGCACTGTCCGACCTGCCCCCCGTAGACCAGCAGCGCCTCGAAACCCCGGTCCTGCGCTCCACGCGCGCGGACATCGACGCCTACATCGCGGGTCTGAAGCGCTCCGCGGTGACGCCAGCGCCTACGCACGAACAGTCCGGCGCCCAGAACCCCCAGTCGGGTGAGGGGCAATCGGGCGCACAGAGCGGAGGCAACTCCTGATGGCAACCGTCTCGATCGCCCCCGCCCGTCCGCGCCGTTTCCTTGAGCTGGGCCTCATGGTGCTGGCCCTCGCGGTCGGCATTTCCGGCTACGTGCTCACCTCCCTGAACTACACGGGCGCGGTTCCCGCGAACCTACTGCCACAGGTCGGCGTGCTCGTCGCGCTCGCCATCATCGGCGAGATCGGCGTTCATTTCCTGGCCCCCTACGCGGACCCCGTGATCCTGCCGGTCGCGGTAGCTCTCACGGGGTTGGGTCTGGCGATGATCTATCGCCTCGACCTGTCGTACGCGCGCAGGGACGAGGCCGTGGTTGGTTTCCGGCAGGCGTTGTTCGTGGGCATCGCGATCGTCATCGCGGCCGTCATTTTGGTGATGCTGCGCGACCACCGGATGGCGCGCCACTACACCTACACCTTCGGCGTGCTCTCTCTTCTCCTGCTGCTGCTCCCCATGATCCCCGGCCTCGGCCAGGAGACTTACGGCGCGCGCGTGTGGATTCACCTGGGACCCGTCTCGATTCAGCCGGGCGAGCTAGTGAAGATCACGCTGGCCATCTTCTTTGCGGGCTACCTGGTGACGAACCGCGACAACCTGGCCATCGGAGGACGCAAGTTCCTGGGCATGCGCCTGCCGCGCGGACGCGACCTCGGCCCGATCATGGTGGTGTGGATGATCGGCATCGCCATCCTCGTGCTCCAGCGCGACCTGGGAACCTCCCTGCTGTTCTTCGGCCTGTTCGTCGCCATGCTGTATGTGGCCACGAACCGAGTGTCCTGGCTCGTCATCGGTTTTACGTTGTTCGTGCCCGCCGTGGCCATCGCTGTTCACTCGTTCAGCCACGTCCAGACACGCTTCAACATCTGGCTGCGCGCCCTGGATCCCGACGTCTACGAGAACGGCTCCTACCAGCTCGTGCAGGGCCTCTTCGGCCAGGCGTCCGGCGGCCTCATGGGCACCGGGTGGGGCCGCGGATACCCACAGCTTGTCCCGCTGGCTAACTCAGATTTCATCCTCTCATCTTTCGCCGAAGAGCTGGGCCTGACGGGCATGGCTGCGATTCTCGTCCTGTACCTGATCCTCATCCAGCGTGGGCTGCGTGCCGCCTTGACGGTACGCGACGGCTTCGGCAAGCTCCTGGCGACCGGCCTGAGCTTTTCGCTGGCGATTCAACTGTTCGTGGTCCTTGGTGGCATCACGCGCATCATCCCGCTGACCGGCCTGACGGCACCGTTCCTGGCCGCTGGTGGTTCCTCGATGGTCTCGTCGTGGATCACCGTTGCCCTGCTGATCCGTGTCTCCGACGCCGCGCGTCGTCCGGCTTCGACGCCGGCTCCGTGGAACTCGGGAATCCAGCCGGCCGTAGGAGTGGGTGAGTAGCGCGTGAACGCACAGATCCGCAAGATTTTCGTCATTGTCCTGCTGATGTTTGCCATGCTCGGCCTGGGCATCACGAACACGCAGTTCATTTCTGCTTCCTCGCTCAATGAGGATCCGCGCAACCAGCGGACGATCCTGCACGCGGCCGAGACCGACCGCGGACCCATCATCGTAGACAAGACTGCGATCGCCTCCTCCGAGCTCGAGGACGGCTCGAAGCGCTACACGCGCTCCTACACCGATGGTCCGCTCTACGCGTCAGTCACGGGCTATTTCTCCTCCGTGGGCAGCGCGTCCACGGGCATCGAAGCAGCCGAGGAGGACGTCCTCGATGGACAGTCACAGACCCTTCTTGGTCAGCGCCTGCGCAACCTCCTGACCGGCCAGAATCGTCAGGGTGGCGGCGTCGAACTGACGTTGAACTCCTCCATGCAAAAGGCTGCAGCCGACGCTCTTGGCGATCGAAAGGGTGCCGTCGTGGCCCTGGACGCTACGACCGGAGCGGTCCTGGCGATGTATTCTTCGCCCACCTACGACCCGAACCAGCTGGCCTCCTCGGACGCCACCGAGGTGTCTGCCGCGTTCGCGTCCCTGTCGAACGACGCCGATAGCCCGCTCGTCAACCGCGCAATCGGCGCACGCTACGCGCCCGGCTCCACCTTCAAGGTTCTCACCACGATCGCGCTCATCGAAAACGGCGTCGCCACGCCTGAGACACGCATGCCGTCGCCGGTGTCTGCGACCCTGCCGAACACCGCCACTAACGTCTCCAACATCGAGTCCTCCACCTGCGGCGACGGCAACCCGACGCTGACTGAAGCCTTCGCCCGCTCATGTAACACGACCTTCGTGCTGGCCTCCGAGCAGCTGACCAACCAGCAGCTCACGGACGTGACCAACCGATTCGGATTCGGGCGCGAATCGCAGATCCCGCTGAACGTTACGCCCTCGGTGTTCCCCTCCGATACGGATGCCGCCCAGCTCGCCATGAGCGCAATCGGCCAGTACACGGTCCAGACCACGCCCCTCCAGATGGCACAGGTCGCGCAGACGGTTGCCAACGGCGGCCAGATGATGGCCCCGTATCTGATCCAGTCAATCGTCGACGCCGACAACCAGATCGTGCGTACAACCAGTCCGACGGACGCAGGACGACCGATTTCTTCTGACACTGCCTCCCAGCTATCAACCATGATGCAGGCCGTCGTCTCTTCGCCCTACGGTACAGGCACCACGATGGCGCTGCCCAACGTCGCAGTCGCCGCAAAGACCGGCACCGCGGAGACCGGCAAGGGCGACCGCGCGAACGCGTGGGCCATCGGCTTCGCACCCGCGGACAAGCCCCAGATCGCCTTCGCCGTCCTCGTCGAGGGCGACGACGCTGACCCCACGCCGCACGGCGGTGACGTCGCCGGACCGATCGCGCGAGCGGTCCTGGAAGCGGGGCTGAAGTGAGTGTCCAACGAATGACCTCCGGGGCCGGGCGCGTACTCGGTGGTCGCTACACGCTCCTCACTCCCATCGCCCAGGGCGGCATGGGCGAAGTGTGGAAGGCGCGCGACCGCGTCAGCGGCCATATCGTCGCCGCGAAGGTCCTACGCCCGGAGCTTGCAGGCGAGGAGCTCTCGCTCTCCCGCCTGCGCTTGGAAGCCCGCAACTCGATGTCTATCTCTCATCCGAACATTGCGAACACGCAGGACTCGGGTCAAGAAGACGGCATCGGCTGGATCATTATGGAGCTTGTCGACGGTTACCCTCTGACGGACTACCTGCGGGGCGGCTCGCGCATTGAACCTGAATACCTGATGCCCATCCTCATCCAGGTTGCGATGGCCCTCGGCGCAGCAGCCCGGGCCGGTGTCGTGCACCGCGACATCAAGCCCGCGAACATCCTCGTCCGGCCCGACGGCATGGTGAAGCTGACCGATTTTGGTATTTCCCGCGCGAGAGACCAGGTTAATCTGACCGCCGCCGGCATGGTCATGGGCACCGCCCAGTACCTGCCGCCCGAACAGGCCATGGGCGAGATCGCCACGCCGACCGGTGACCTCTACGCCCTCGGCGTCATCGCCTACGAGGCCGCGGCCGGTCGCCGCCCTTTCACGGGCGAAACCCAGGTCGACATTGCGTTCGCGCACGTCAACGACCCTGTTCCACCCCTGCCGGACTTCGTCCCCGAGCCGCTCGCTGACGTCATCTTGCACCTCCTAGAAAAGGATCCCGCCAAACGCCCCGAATCCGGTTCCGCCGCCGTCCGTGAGATCGCCGCAGCCGCCAAGGCGATGGGCATCTCCGTCACGCCCCGCCCGCTGCCGCTACCCAAGGCCGCGCAGCGTCCCACCGAAGTGCGCACCCCCGTCCAGCCTTCCGTGCCAATCCTCGCCCCCGTGCGTCACCTCACACGCCGCACACTTCCCGACGAGATGCTCCAGCCCCCGTCGGGCCTAAACCCCCGCGTCCGCTCGGTCACGGGTCGCCACGCGGTCGTCCCGCGCATCATCGACGAAGCAACGACGATCGCCCCGTCGTCCTCGATGATTCCAATCACGGGTCGCCACGTGACCGTTCCGCGCATCATCGACGAGGCTCCCCCGCCACCGGTCGCTCCGCCGCCGGTCGCTCCGCCGCCGGTCGCACGCCCCGTCTCCGCGCCCATCAGGAATCGCCGCCAACGCCCAGACGCGACGGGCGAGCAGGCTCCTGTCGTGGGGTCCACGCGCTCACTGACCTCGACGGGACGTCACGCGGCCGTGCCTCCGGCCCCGCAACGACCAACGTCGACGTCAACCCCCTCCCGAGCGGACTCCACGCCCGCCGCGGCGCCCGTCGTCACCGAATCGCCCGCCCCCCGTCGCCCGGCACACGCGCGCCAACAAGCGTCGCCCGCGCCAGCGACACCCGTCGAACGCCCCCAGGCGATGGTCCCCGCTCAGGCAACCACGGCCTCGTCAGGAACAGACACGATCCCGACGCCGCCCACGACGACCGGCACCCAGACCCCGATCGACCGGCGCGCAGCCCTGAACGAACGCCTCCGCCAACGCGCCGCGAACCGCCAGGCTGAGGATGCCGCAGAAGAACAGCGCCGCGCACAGGTTGCCCGCGAAGAGCAGGAGCGTCAGCGCGAACTGCGCGAAGCACGCGAGGCCCGCCAGCGCAAAGAAGCACGCCAACGCCACAACGCAGAGCAGGCCTACCGCCACGCCTCACACGCCCCCGTCCCTCAGCCCACCCGCGACACGCAGGAGAGCGCCGCCAAGGACACCACGGCCTCGTCTCAGACCTCGACGAGCACAGGATCCACGCCTCGCGTTTTGGGGACGGTTCCCCAGCCGCGCGCGAAAAAGAAGTCCTCCACGGCTTCCACGCGCCCACGCCGCTCCGTCTATGAACCGCGTTCAGAAAAGAAGACGCGCCGCCCAAAGTGGCACGAACTGGATGCGCGCTCTGCAGAGCAGAAACGACCGGCGGCAAAAACCGCATACTCGCGCAGTGTCGTCGCCCCGCCAGTCCCAACAGTTAAGAAAGTAATCCGCTGGGTGGTCGTCACACTCATCGTGATTGCGTTGATTGCACTCGCAGCCGTTACGATCAGACACATGCTGAGCTCCCTCATCCAATCAAACGCGGGAGCAACCATCACCGAGGAGGTTAGGACATGGCACAGCCCATGGCCCACCGTCTAGCTGGCCGATACGAGGTCCGCTCGCTCATCGGGCGTGGCGGAATGGCCGAAGTCCATCTGGGCTTCGACACTCGCCTATCGCGCGTCGTCGCCATCAAAATGCTGCGACGCGACCTGGCGCTGGACTCGATCTTCCAGGCACGGTTCCGCCGCGAAGCTCAGTCGGCTGCGTCACTGAATCACCCGAACATCGTCGCCGTGTACGACACCGGCGAGGAAATCATCGAGGATGCGAACAACCGGTCCATCGCCGTGCCCTACATCGTCATGGAGTACGTTGAGGGACACACCGTCAAGGACCTCATCTCCGACGGCACAGCCGTGCCGATCAACGAAGCCATCGAAATCGTCTCCGGTGTCCTGTCCGCCCTGCAGTACTCGCACGCCAACCACCTGGTGCACCGCGACATCAAGCCCGGCAACATCATGCTGACCTCGGAGGGCAAGGTCAAAGTCATGGACTTCGGCATCGCCCGAGCCTTGACCGATTCACAGGCCACGATGACACAGACCAACGCTGTCGTCGGCACCGCACAGTACCTGTCCCCCGAGCAGGCGCGCGGCGAGACCGTGGATGAGCGCTCCGACCTGTACTCCACCGGCGTCGTCCTCTTCGAGCTACTCACGGGCCGCCCGCCCTTCAAGGGCGACTCCGCGGTCGCCGTCGCCTACCAGCATGTTGAGCAGATCCCGCCCACGCCCTCGTCGATTCTTTCCGACATCCCGGACTCGCTCGACCGCGTCGTCCTGAAAGCCCTGGCGAAGAACCGCGACGACCGCTACCCGAGCGCCGCCGCCATGCTCGCCGACCTGCAGCGCGTCGCACGCGGCCTGGATGTGGGCGCGCCGCCCGCCGACTCGTGGGCGACTGAGGTCTTGCCCTCCGCCGGCGCCGCGCGCACCGCCGCCACTGCCCCGCTGGCCGCGGTTCACGCCCCGGTGGGCACCCCCACCCACTCGGGCGTAGCGGCGACTTCCACGTCCCTTCCCGCAGTCGCAACCGAGGATGAGGCGGCACACGAGGCCACCAAGGCCCGTAAGCGCCGCACCGCGATCATCGCGTCGCTCGTCCTCATCGCGCTCCTCCTCATCGGCGGCAGCGTGTGGGCGCTCACGCGCGGCGCAGGGACGACGGCGACCGTGGCCGTCCCGAACGTCGTCGGCCTCTCCCAGGCGGATGCAAAGTCTCAGATTGAGGCCGCGGGCTTCACGTGGGAGCTCAACCCCGACAAGGTCGCCTCCGACACTGTCGACGCTGGTTCCGTGGCCTCGACAGATCCCGCCGGCGGCACCCAGGCGGAGAAGGGCGCGACCGTACGCGTCACGATCTCCTCCGGCCCAGACTCGGTTACTCTGCCCGATAACCTGGTCGGCATGAGTCCGGACGACGCGCGTAAGGCCGTCGAAGCGCTGGGCCTGAAGTGGGAGGTCAACTCCAGTAAGGTCGCCTCCGACACGGTTCCCGAAGGCAAGGTCGCGCAGACCAACCCCTCCCCCGGTTCGAAGGTCAAGGCAGGCCAGACGATCACCGCGTACCTGTCCTCCGGCTCCGACCAGGTTGAAGTTCCCGACCTTGAAGGCATGAGCCAGGATCAGGCTCGTAGCGCCCTGAAGGCCGTCGGCCTGGAACTCGGCAACGTCACGAGCGTCGATTCGGACAAGGATAAGGATCGCATCGTCTCCCAGGATCCGGCGACGGGTACGAAAGTCAAGAAGGGCACGACCATCGCCGTGTCCGTGTCCAACGGCAAGAACGGCCAGGTGGAGATCCCCTCCATTGTTGGCATCGGTCGCGACGACGCTGAAGCGCAGCTGAAGGCCCTGGGTCTCAACGTCACTGTCGAGGAAGTTGCGGACTCCCAGCCAGCTGGACAGGTCCTTTCCGTCGAGCCCGGCGAAGGCTCGAAGGTGGACAAGAATTCGACCGTGAAGCTCAAGGTGTCTAAGGGTTCGCAGGGCGCAAGCCCCAGTCCTTCCCCCACGAAGAGCAACTAATGACGTGTGCCGCAGCGGCACACGCGCCCCGCTGCGGCACACGCGCATCGAGGCCCGCACTCACAGGAACCCTCCTGAGGTGCGGGCCTCGTCGTATGCGGGTCGCGTCGTATGCGGTGCGGTGAGCCGCGCGCTTACTCGGCGGTGAGCTCGGGCGTGCGTGGTGAGGCCACGAGCACCCCGATCCTGGCCACAACCTCGTCATCGAACGCTTCCACGAACACCTATCCCGATCCGGGCCCGCACCGACGCGGATAGGTTACGAACATGCGGATAGGTTACGCTCACGCGGATAGGTAACTAAGGTATCCGGATGCTCGTAACCTATCCACGAAACCATTTCCTATCCGCATGCGGCCACCCGCAAGCGATCGTATCTACAGCACCCGTCGATGGCTACCAATCCTAGGCGGACATCGAGACGACGCGACGAACCGAAGCTCTGCAGCATAGACAACAAACGGACCAACAGGGTCAGCCGACCATCGTGCTAGCATATGGTTACTTCATCACCATATGACTGAGATCCATAGGCGGGGCTCCCAGTCGGACCGGGAGCGCAGACATGAGTGACACAACGCAGGACGTTGAGCAATGGGACCCCAACGAGGATGACACCATCATCGTCCCCCTCGACAACGATTACGCTCTCGTGGTCGGGTCCAACACAAAGGGCCTCGAAAAGATCGACAGCTCACTGATAGCTGATCGTGCACTCAACGATCTGATCGCGTCAATTGGCGAGGGAGCCTCACTGAGCGGAGGCGCGGCCTCGGCGGCCAACGCCATCCAGCACATGTCCGGTCTCTACAAGCTGGATGCCGTCACCAAGGCACAACTAGCCGCAGGCAACGCACTCACGAAGACCGCTGATGGTCGATTGATCGGTGCCGTCAGAAATACTGGTGGGCAAATCACTCGCCAAGCACGCCTCATTCCCGCGTCAGCTCCCCAGATCGCGGGAGCCATCGCAGCGATCGGCCCCGCGGTCGCGATGGTGGCTGTGCAGATGCAGCTCAACAACATCTCCAAGCAGGTGAGCACAGTCCAGCAGACCTCTCTGCAAACGCTTCAGGTACTGACCGACTCGAGGAATGCTGATTACCAGGGCGACTGTCAGACCATCAACGAGGTCTATCAAGCTAGCTCCAACCATGGCTACGTGTCCAAAACAGACTGGTCGATCATCTCCGGACTTGTATCTAGAATTCAATCTCACCGTCACTTCTACAAGAAGCAGGTTGCGAACCACCAGGAAGCCCTCGAGAAAGCTCATGACGACTCGCACACGCAAAGGGACTACATCCAGACGAACAAGGCTCGCATTGTGAACGATTCTTGTGCTGCGTTTGAAACGCTCCGGGCATGGGCACACCTAACTGAGCTGCGCATCGCACGGGCCCAGGAACAAGGCGAACACCCCCACGCCGAACCACTTCAGATCCGCCAGGAAGTTATCGAGGACCTGCAGGTCCAACGCGCTCTTTTGCACGGCCTCATGCGCGAGCTTCGCATCATCGCGGAGCTTCCCGGCGGTTGGACCGTACCGGCCTCCAGTAAGCGAAAGCAGGCCCACCTATCCCAACAAATGGCACAAGAGATTATCGGCACACTGAATCCCCTCGTACAGCAGCTGGGAGTCCAAGAAAATCCTATTCCCAGCCTGGACGTCACCTGTGCACCCGACGACTACGATGTGTCTCCCTACACCCAAATCCTGCGTTGGTACCTGGACGAGGGCGAAGAACTGAGGGCATTAGCGTTCCCTGTCAACACGTTGACTCATAAAGTCGTCGCCCCAACCATCGACAGAATCAGATCCAAGCCATCTGTGGACTCGGCATGGTCCAAGCTCCCGACACCGAAAGACGCAACGGAATGGAGCCTGGGCAGGGTGAGACGCGCTACCGGAAGAGCAGTAATGGTCTCGCCCGAGATGGTTGCCGTTACCGGTCGCCGCATCATCACCGCTGACCCACAGGAGTTCATTCAGAAGGGCATTGTCAAAGAAGAGTTCTCCATTGACGACGTGACTCCAGCATTCACGGACACAGATGATGCGCTCCCGGAGCTACACCTCATGCGAGGAGAGAAAAAATGTCGCGAGTGGTGCTTCCCAAGCAAGGCACGCTCCAAGGCGCGCAGCGTCGCAGAAATGCTCGTCGATGATCCTATGCAGCTCCTACCGCCCGCGAAGCTTGAGCTTACCAATACGCAGGACGACATAGAGGCCGCAGACCCAGGCGATCCGGAACCCACGCAGAGTCCGGATCCCGTACAGAATCCGGAATCCGCACCGAACGGCACATCAGCGCAGCCCGAAAAGGAAGAATCCCCCACAGAACCTACAGCTTGAAGCGCTCGGCGACGACGGGCTTGAGGGACACGGCACGCTCACGCGCGTCGGCATCACCGCAGGCGGCCAGCCAGTTGGCGAACATGAGGTGCCCGGACTGGGTCATGACGGACTCGGGGTGGAACTGGACGCCCTCGAGGGGCAGGGAGCGGTGGCGCACGCCCATGATGATGCCGGACTTCGTGGTCGCGGAGACTTCGAGTTCGTCGGGCACGGTCGCGGGGTCGATCGTGAGGGAGTGGTAGCGGGTGACGGTCAGCGGCGAGGGCACGCCCTCGAAGACGCCGCGCCCGTCGTGGGTGATGACGGAGGTCTTGCCGTGCATGAGTTCGGGCGCGTGCCCGACGGTCGCGCCGAATAGCTCCCCGAGGGCCTGGTGACCCAGGCACACGCCCAGCATCGGGATCTCGCGCTCGGCACAGTCGGCGATGGTCTGCAGGGAGGCGCCGGCGCTCTTGGGGTCGCCGGGTCCGG
>ERZ773213.1980-NODE-1980-length-10155-cov-5.117228_pt1 | contig 10155 bp, 10 predicted proteins | sample MGYA00580996_ERZ773213 | MGnify/ENA primary metagenome ERZ773213 (study PRJEB29015, sample SAMEA2738152) | human oral metagenome | biome: human oral; feature: human-associated habitat; material: saliva | place: China | collected 2197 ...
TCGTGCCGTCGCCCTCGTGGAGCTGGAAGGTGTCCGTCAGGGTCATGCCTGGGAACTTGACGTAGCCCTCGTCCGCGCCCTGCTCGGCGCGCACCTGGTGGTACACCTGCTCAATGTTGATCGACGCGATGTAGTAGGAGAGCAGCACGAATTCGTTCGCGAAGATCTCGTTCTTGTACTTGTGTTCCAGGGCCTCGGGCAGGATAACCCCCAGCTGCAGCAGGCGCGCCACGAACGTGGCCGTCCCTGTGAAGGGCTCGCACAAGCGAGCGAATTGAATACAAGGGGGCGTATCAACGGCAGTTGGCCGATTCCTGGAGATACGGCGAGAACCGCGCAGTTTCGGGGCAAAAGCGCTCGTGGGAGTTGTTGACCGCCAAGAGAATGTGCCGCCCCTCCGATGCTTCAGCGTTGAGCAGTCCGTCGCCAAGGTATCGCCTGCACCAACGAAGCCAGTGCCAACGGGCAATCCGCCAAAAGGTGTTCGTCGCGACAAATGGTTCCGCGAGGTCACTGTCTCAGCCCTTCGGGCAGTAACCGGTTTAGTTCGTCTCGACTGAACTCCTTCAGTCCTTCCTTCTGAAGTCGATCACGCGCAATGTTAAAGCTCTTGTTATCTGTCCTGGGAATGGATGTATAGATCGATTTGGTTTGTTCTACAAGCCTGTCTCTTTCCTTGCGGACTTCCTCATCACTCATCGAGTTGAAGTCAGTCAAACAAGCCAAGTACTGCCGCTGGAGATACCAAAGTTGATCGGCAGCCTTCTGATGGTTCGCTATTTGCGTTCCCAGTTCGAACCGAAAGCTATACGAGTTAAGCGCAAGGAGCGCGAAAGTGAGTAGTCCCGTAGCTGCCGTCGCCCATTGCTGCTGCGTCACAAAGATACCAACGATGCCAGCAGTTGAAGCCGCAGAAAGAATGATTTGGGAAGTCTTGATTCTCCGCTCCGAGCGCGCAAGCCTCGTACGCTGTTCTTCCTGCGCGGCGTGAGAGTAGACCACATTCCCATACTCGTTCTCGAGCTGGGAATACAGTCTGTCGCGTTCAGGACTTCGGGAATCGGTCATCGAAGATCAGCCTCCAAAACTCTGTTGCTTGGCATGTGTCCGTCGCATCAATCGCAGTCTTGGCAATGTCCGCGTAAAGCGCTAGAAGATCCACCATAGGAGGTGGAGCAAATGCGTCAATTAGTCGACGTGTACCCGGAGCTAGAACAACGCCACCACTGGCAAACTCGTTCTTCCAGTATTCGAAGAAGTCTCTGGTGTGCCAGTCGAAATATAGGTATGGCAGGTTGTCAGCCCACTGGCTCTGTTCCCAGTATTCGAACGCCATTGCGTCCAGTGCCTGCCCGCTGAAGTACTGCCCCTGTTTGTTCCACGCCCTAAGCATCCGGCAGAACTTCTTCAGGCCACCTGGGTGATCCTTGCTCAGGCCATTGAACACTTCCAGCTCACGGCGCGGGTTCATCGTTGGCCAAGAGCCGCCGTCATGCGTGTCTGGGTAACGGTACGTGCCGGGCGTTTCCGCCCGAAACACGGGGACTATCTCGAATCGAACTCCATCTGTGAACTCGGCGACGACGACTTGTCCGTCCCCACGCAGCTTGGTTTGGGGATAGGTCGCACTGAGACTTCGTTTCACCTTTTGGAGTAGCTCGGATGGCCCGTTCCCACCAAACAGGGATCGCGCCCAAGCGTTGTTGTATTCACCGGGCGGTAGCTCCACGAGAATATCGATATCACTCGTCGAGATCGCTGTACCGCGACCATATGACCCGGCGTACCAGGAGTGATCTGTGTCTGAGGACGTTCCCCAGAAATCCGCATTGATGCGCCGCGTGATGGCATGGTATCGATTGCGCACCGCGCTGACTGTCGCCGGAGTCATGCGGAGATTCGCTTCGAATTGTCGAAACAATCGGTTTTCGTCACCCATCGCCTTCTCGCCTCCTGGCAGTAGTCGCTGGTGAGCAGAGTATCTGCGCAACGCCCACCCATACCGCTTCAGGCAGTGCAGTCTGATCTTCGAAAACCGAACTTCGCGTCATCTCAGCTGGTGTGAGGACAAGCTCCTTGAAACAACGAAAGCCCCGGATATGAACTTTAGTGATCACGACACCAGCTCCTCTATGCTTCGCACCAGGGGCTGTACTCGGTCAAGCTTCGCAACAATGCGTTCTTGCTCAGCCGCAGGCGGCAGAGGGATCCGAACCCCATAGAGGATCTTATTACTGAGGTTTGCAATGTTTGTCGTTTGAGTCGACTTCTCGGCGAATGCACCGCCAAGAAACAGCGTTCGTAGGACTGTATGAAGATATCGAGTGGCAGCGGGTCGGCTATCCATCGCACGAGCAACAGTTAAGAACCCGCCGAATGTGCGCTCATGAGCCTCATCCCAGTAGATCGATTTTCCTACTAACGCGGTTGAGTTTGCTGTTGACAAGATGGCATCGCCGCGAGATAGATACTGATCAGAGCGCTTAACGAACGAGGCGTCTACGAACACATCAGCGCTGTCTGAATACCTACTTTGCACCGACCCTGTGGTCAGACACCGGACAGCCCCAGTAAACGATTCCTTGTGTTTCGCTGACGCCGGGAAGGTGATCCCACGAATCAGTGTGACAATCTCGCCCAAAGCGGGGTACGCCCACGTCCCTGGCAGTTCGAAGGGTTCGTCTGCTTTGTACACTGGCGACAGTGGTTTCTGCTTTTTGATTTTGCCCTCCTTTTCGAGTTGCTGGCGTTCGTTTTTGATGGTTTCAAGGAGTTCTTCTGCGGTGCCGTCGTCGGGGTGTTGCTTGGTGAGTTTGCCGCTGATGGCGGCTTGGAGGATCGCGCGTTCGATTGCTTTGGCGAACTCGCGGTCTAGATACTCTCTCTCTCTCTCAAGTTCAGCAAGTTGATCAATGAGTGGCAGTAACTCGTCAAGCTTGGCAGCAATGCGCTCCTGCTCATCCACAGGCGGAACTGGAACGGGTACTACTTTCAGCTTCTCGACTGAGAGTCCAGGTTGTGCTGTTGCGGTAGCGTACTGATTCAAGTTCAGTTGCTCTAATGCTAGAGCCGCCCAAGCAGGAGATGTATGCCCGAATGTCTCGACTACTACCGCATGCTCAGTCGCGAAAAAGCGCCCCGAAGCCACATTGATATTGCCACAAAGAGCGCCTTGACGACCGATGATCGGGTAGGTTCCGTCTCTGTTGTAGTCGGCCACGTAACCCCTGATCCCGTTACCTCCGTAGCACGGGTACTCGCCAACTTCAGAAATGTTGCCAACGGCGACGTTCTTGCCTGCCTGCATGTTGAACACGCAGCCTAGACGCGACCAAACCCAACTATCTGGCAGGTCGAAGGGCTCGTCCGTTTTGTCCACTGGTGGCAGTGGCTTCTGCTTCTTGATCTTCTTCTTTTTGACCAGCGCCGCCCGTTCTGCAACGATGAGTTCGAGAAGCTCTTCAGCAGTACCGTCCTCTGGACGTTGGTCAGTCAGTTTGCCACTGATGGCTGCTTGGAGGATGGCAGCGCGGAGGCGGTCGGCGATCATTCGGTCACCGCCAGGAGCGCTTCAATTTGGGCGATCTTGGCGTCGATTTGCGCGTCGAGTTCGGCTCGTTTGGTCTTGTAATCAGCGATTGTTTCTTCTGGGCTGAGCACGACGGTTGTTTGTTGCGGGAAGCCGCAGAGATCAAGGTTGTAACCGCCCTCGATAAGTTGATCGGCGGTGAACCGCTGGGCTTTGGGGCTGCCGTCAGCGTCTTCGATCTCTCGGCGATTCGCCCACCACTCTGCGGCGTCGGCCAAGTGTTCCCTCAGCATTGGTCTGGTCTTGGAGAACGCTTTGTAGTCTTCGGGGAGGTCTACTCGGTAGTACCAGGTTTCTTTGGTTGCGCCGGTGTTATCGAAGAACAGCAGGTTGGTAGCAATGGAGGTGTAGGGCGAGAACACAGAGCCCGGCAGGCGGATGATGGTGTGGAGGTTGAACTCCTTGAGGAGCCGTTCCTTCAGTGCGAGTTTTGCGCCGTCGTTGCCGAAGAGGAACCCGTCGGGCAGTACGACCCCGGCTCTGCCGTGTCGTTTGAGCCGGTAGGTGATGAGCGCGATGAAGAGGTCTGCGGTTTCAGAGGAACGGAAGGCTTGCGGGAAGTTCGCTTTGACCGATTCTTGCTCGGTGCCGCCGTAGGGCGGGTTCATGGTGACGACGTCGAACTTCTCGCTGTCTTTGAAGTCGCGCACGTTGCGTTCGAGTGAGTTGCCGTGAATGAACTGGGGCTGGTCGACGTCGTGTAACAGTAGGTTGGTCACGCCAAGTAGGTACGGCATTGGCTTCTTCTCAATGCCGTAAACGCTGGAGCGGTATGCCTCGCGGTCTTCGACGCTTTCGACCTGTTCGTCGAGGTGTTTGAGCGTTGAGGTGAGGAACCCGGCTGTTCCGGCTGCGAAGTCCGCGACGGTCTCTCCGAGCCTGGGGTTGATCATTTCGATCATGAAGTCGGTGACCGCGCGCGGCGTGTAGTACTCACCTGAGCTGCCCGCGCTTTGGAGTTCTTTCAGCAAGGTCTCGTAGATCTCGCCGAAAGCATGCCGGTCTGTATAGTCCTCGAAGTCAATCTCGTCGATCAGGTTAACGAGTTGACGGATGAGGATGCCGTCCTTCATGTACTGGTTCGAATCCTCGAACACTGCCCGAACCACGGATTGACTGAGCGGCGTCGATGCGGTGATCGGCAGCGATTTGAGGACTGGGAAGAGTTCAGTGTTGAGGAACGTCAGCAGTTCCTCACCGGTCTTGGAGCGTCCGTCTTTTCGGTCGGGTGCCCAAGATCGCCAGCGGAGATGTTTGGGTATGATCGACTGGTAGGCGGGGTTGTGGAACTCCCAGTCGGCTTCTTTCGCGTCGTAGACCTTGAGGAACAACAGCCAGGTGAGTTGGGCGATGCGTTGGGCGTCGCCGTCGACCCCGGCGTCTCCGCGCATGATCTTGCGGGAGGTTGAGATGAACGAGTTCAGGCTCATTAGCTACTTGTGCTCCTTATGCAGCTTCGTAGAGGGCGTCTTCGAGTTCACGAATGGCCTGGAGGTAGGCGTCGCGTCCTCCGAAGAGGAGGGCAATCTTCTGCGGTGACCCGTACTGGGTGAATGGGTCAACGCTGAGGATTCTGGTTGTTTCGATTTCAGATATACCGATATCTGCGTACTTATCCAAGAGCGCTTCCAACACTTCGCGGCACGTGTCTGAGTATTTGTGGAGGTAGCCGCGTTTCTTGACGTGATCGATACGTTCTTGTTTGGTCAGTGGAGGCTTGTCGAAGGCAACGTGGAGGATCAGGTCGAAATCGTCAACGTCGAAGAACCTACCGTCAGCTTCTTCGCGTATCGCCTCAAGGAAGACGCCACGGCTGCTGAGCTGGCCGATGAGTTCGTCCTTTCGCTCGGCCTGCGACCAAGCGGTAAGGAACGAGTCGAGGCTGGAGTACGTGTTCAGCAATGACTGCTTCGAGAAGTCGCGGATCGATTCGGTTACGAGTTTTCCGGTGACAGGATTGATATACTGTACACGTTCGTTGAGCAGTTTGACTTCGACACCGCGAACTCGCACCTTGCCTTGCTTTTCAGGGTCTGGGTCGTCGATCCAAGGCGGATCGCAGATGATCACATCATCTGGGTCGAAGTCCTCGATGTCATCTTCAGACCCGGGGTCTTCCACGGTTTCGTCGTCTTCTGGCCATTCGGGTTCGGGGATCTCGCCGTCATCTCCAGGCTCGGGCAAAGGCATGTCTATGCTGCCTGCTGGGTTACCGTCGAAATCCGGGTCGGCGAAGAGTCGGGTCGATCCACGGAAGTCCATGATCGTGAAGAACTCTTTGCCATGCTCAGGATCGAGCCGGGTGCCGCGTCCGACGATCTGTTTGAACTCCGTCATCGACCCAATGTTGGACTCCAAGACGATGAGCTTGATCGTTTTGACGTTGACGCCTGTGGTGAGCAGTTTCGATGTGGTCACCAGTGTCGGGTACTGCTCGTTGACGTCAGCGAAGTTGTCGAGCTGACCCTTGCCTTCTTTATCATCTCCGGTGATCTTCATGACGTACCGGTAGTCCTCGATGACCCGTTCAAGGTTCTCGTTCGCTAGGGCTTGGCGCATCCTCTCGGCGTGCTCAATGTCGACGCAGAAGACGATGGTCTTCGAATCGGTGCCGTACTTCTCCAGCCAGGACGTCACGTACTTGGCAACCATCTGGGTGCGCTCATCAATGATGAGGTTACGGTCGTAGTCCTTGACATTGTACTCGCGATCCTCAACTTCGTTGCCATCAACGTCGACTTGCCCCTCGAACGGTCGCCAGTTCTCCAAGTCGACGTTCAAGCCAACACGGATCACCTTGTACGGAGCGAGAAAGCCATCCTCGATTCCCTGTTTCAAACTGTAGGTGTATACAGGCTCACCGAAGTAGTCGATGTTCGACACTTCCTTGGTTTCTTTCGGTGTTGCCGTCATACCAATGTGGATGGCGCTAGAGAAATAGTCGAGGACACGTCGCCACAGCGATTCTTCGCGGGCCGATCCACGGTGACACTCGTCAATGATGACGAGGTCAAAGAACTCTGGTTTGAACTGCCGGAATGGTTCTTCACCCTGCTCACCAGCGAGCTGTTGATACAGGCTCATGTAAACCTCGTAAGAGGAATCCAAGTGCTTGCCTTTGACCTTGGTGATGCGGCCAGAGAGTGGCTCGAAGTCGCCGATGATGGTCTGATCGATCAGCACGTTGCGGTCGGCAAGGTACAGTACCCGTTTCACTGTTCCAGCTTTGAGGAGCCGCCAAATAATCTGAAAGGCCGTGAATGTCTTGCCGGTGCCGGTGGCCATCACCAGGAGTAGACGGCGGTCGCCGTGTGCGATTGTTTCCAGCGTGCGGTCTACCGCTACCTGCTGGTAATAGCGAGCTTCTTGCGGTTTGAACGGGTCAACATGATATGGCTCAGCAATCAGTGCCGCACCCTGAGCGTCAAGTCCTTTGCCAACCAGATAGCGTTGCCACAACTCATCCTCGGTAGGGAACTCATCCAAGCCGATCTCTCGCTCAACGCCGGTGAAGAAGTCGTGCTCGATGAAGCCCTTGCCGTTTGACGAGTAGGCGAACGGGGCGTCAAGCTTCGCGGCATAACCTAGTGCCTGCTGCAGACCTGCTCGGACAGTGTGCTCCATGTCCTTGGCTTCAACAACCGCAAGCGGCTTACGAGACTTCGAACCAAGCAGCACGTAATCCGCTTTGCTGATCTCGCCCCGTTTGGTCTTGGTACCTTGAACGATGACCTGGCCAGGAGCGATGACAAGCTCCATACGAAGTTGCTCTTTACGCCAACCAGCCGTCTCTATGATCGCAGGTGTAATGAACCTGAGTTTGACCTCCTCTTCAGTGAGCTTTGGCATCGTTATCTCCCTTCACAGACTCGATGACTTCGACGATCTCCGCGATGTCGGTCAGTCCGCAGTCCAGTGCTTCGGCGATCTTGACGAGAACGGCGGTGGTGACGTTCTCGTTCCGTCCGAGCTTGGCAACGGTTCCAGTGCTGATGCCAGCTTTTTGCTGGAGGTCGCGCTTCAGCCAGCCTTTGTCGACGAGCTTCTTCCACAATGGGTTGTAGCTAATTCTTTTCATTGCTCCTCCGCTTCTTGCTCGTCTGTTTTCCTGTTCTATTGCCAACCGTAAAGGGCTTTGCCGTCAGGGCCGAGTGTAATGACGCTGGTCTCGTTCACGATCTCTTCGACCGATGTGCCTTCGTAGTCTTGCTCTCGGTCAAAGGCAATGAAGACTTGCTTGGTTGACTGCTTGTACAGCTCAAGGAGCTTGCCTACGACGTCCTTCTCGGTGTTGTTGAACAGCACGGAATCGTGGATGATCACAGGAAGTGGAGTCAGGCTGAACACTGCAAGGTCGAACAGCGGCAGGCTCAGTGACCGCCGATGCAGAAGGAGTAGAGCTGTTGTTTAGCGTTGGGGCACCATCAACGTCAAATGCAAGTTGGTCTGCATTGGGATCACAGTGCATGGAGATACCCTTCTCTGTGGCGGATAGGTGCCGAGTGAACATCACTGATCACTGGCTGCGTTCTTGGGGATTTCCCCGAAGGCGTGCTGCGTATTCCCAGATTAATGCATCTGAATCACGTAGATGTAATTTTTGCGTGTTGTTTTTCGCTGTTTTTGTATTGGTGTTGCGCGGATTTGTGCAGGTGTCAATCGCCGTTGTCAGCCGGATCAATCCAGCTGGTCATACTTCATGCTGCTCCCACGCGACTTTTCAACTGGATACTTCTGCGCTGTCACAGCAAGCTTCTCCAATACGATCTGATCAGGCTCAAGCCCGACCTTCATCGCAAGGAAATAGCAGTAGGTGAGGACGTCGGCGAGCTCTTCCTTGACAGCCTGGGGATCCCCATCGGGCGACCACTGGAAGCACTCTAAAAGCTCCGCGGTCTCGATAGAAATTGATTTCGCCAAATTTTCGGGCGTGTGGAACTGGTCCCAAGCGCGTTCCTCAGAGAACGCGCGTAATTTCTGTGCAACCACATCGTCAAGCATGCTTTCACTTTACTGTGAAGCACCCCCATCTGGGGGCGCGTGTACGAGCTTTCTACCCAATGACTAGTTGGTATCTTTTCCCTCGCGGATTTCTGAACGCGTCCTCGCCATAGAAATCGATTTGCCTGTCGCCCCACCAGGAAAGGAACTCCTCAGCGGTTTCGCCGTTGTGCTTTTTATCGAATGCGCAGTCGAATGAGGCGATGATTCCATCGGTTGCTTCAGCCAGAGCTGCGCAAACCAAACCGTAACCGGTTGAGGCAACGGCAGGGCCAGCAAAGTTACGTTCGTCGTACCAATAGTGGTCTTGTGCCAGAATTTTTGCCAGTCGAGTTGGAGGAACAATATCTTCGAATTCTTCAACGATGTACCACAAGCCAAGATGTTCCGGTTTTGAGTTGAATGGGTAGACCAAGTCTTCTTCGTTAATTCGATCGTCATCTTCGACGGAGAAACAAGCAGGCCAAGAATCCGAATCCCAGATCCCATCAATCGAATATGCGAAGCCCAGATATAAATCCGGCGTCCACACCACATCTTTTTCAACGTACTTAATTGGTATATCCGCCCGAGAGGGATAGAAAGCTTTAACCTCGATTGTTGAACCGATACCATGACGGTTCAACAATGTTTGAAATAACTCTTGTGTGCGCCCACGAATCTCCTCAACAAGAGGCAGGACATTTTCTGTCGGATAAACATCAATGGTTGTCGACATGGGATTATGCTACTGACTCCCGCCTTCAGTTCGTGCCGGTTTGGCGCACATGCGGAAAACTAATTTTAAGTCCAGCTTTCGTCCGACTCATGCCACTCGTGGGCCCGAAAGCGTCGCCCTTCACCATCGCACCGCTCGCTTGGAGGCTCCCACAACAGTGCGTAACGAGCGGGAATAGGCTTCGAGGCTACCCCGATCGCAAAGCGAATTCGTCTGCGCAGCTCACTCCAGTCATTGAAATCTTGCCAATTGACTCGAAGGAAATGCCAGCCCTGGTCTTGTAGTGCCTGTTCGCGTTGAACCCATGAGCGTTTCGCGCGGTCGAATTCTCCTTGTGTTGACCCCAGTTTCTCGATCCCATCAAACTCGATGATGAGCTTGCACAGCGGAATCGCAATGTCAGCGAAGAGAGGTCGTCCACCTGCAGAAGACTCATACTGCGTCGAGAAGTCGCAGGGACACAGTGCGCGAACCACCCACGCAAGGGCGGCCTCGGCAGGATTGCTACACCCGGGGTCGATCGCGCTCAGGATCCGTTGCGCGCGGGCATAGCCGCGGCGTCCCTTCGCGCGTTCCAAACGCGAAAGGATCTCTTTCCGTATGTCTTCCGCGCGGCCTCGGCACACGTCTTGCGAGAAATTACTGAAATCGCACCATTTACGCAGTGCGCTGCATCCCAGTGCAAATGCTTGCAGCGCATCATCGTGCATCGCGCAGCGGATGAGCGCATCGTAAGGGTGCTCGGTAAGCAGCCCTGAAACCTGCGTGCGTTCGGAGGTAATCGGGGGAGTACGCCGATAGACTCGCAGGGTCGCGGGCACGGAGATTGTCCCGCATCTGCACGGAG
>ERZ773213.1981-NODE-1981-length-10153-cov-12.359576_pt1 | contig 10153 bp, 8 predicted proteins | sample MGYA00580996_ERZ773213 | MGnify/ENA primary metagenome ERZ773213 (study PRJEB29015, sample SAMEA2738152) | human oral metagenome | biome: human oral; feature: human-associated habitat; material: saliva | place: China | collected 2197 ...
CTTTCACCATTTGCGCGCCCATGTTTTCGAATTTGTCTTTCAATTCGATTTCTTTTGCAACAGACACACCGTCTTTAGTGATGTGCGGGCCGCCAAAAGCGCGGTCAAGTACCACGTTACGGCCTTTAGGGCCCAAAGTTACGCGCACGGCGTTTGCCAATACATTGACGCCGTTTACCATTTTTTGGCGAACTTCATTGCCGAATTGTACGTCTTTTGCTGCCATTTAAATTCTCCAAATCAATATTAAAAATCTGTTCGAGGCCGTCTGAAAACTTCATGTTTGATTCAGACGGCCTTGGGTTCTGAAACTTAATTCAACAATTATTCAACGATACCGAAGATGTCTTCTTCACGCATTACCAACAGCTCTTCGCCGTCGGCTTTTACAGTTTGGCCGCTGTATTTGCCAAAGATCACTTTGTCGCCGACTTTGACATCCAGCGGACGGCGCTCGCCGTCTTTACCGATTTTGCCCGCACCCACGGCAATTACTTCGCCCATGTCGGGTTTTTCAGCAGCCGCACCTGGCAAAACGATGCCGGAGGCGGTTTTTTCTTCAGCTTCTAAGCGTTTGACGACTACGCGGTCGTGTAAAGGGCGGATGGTCATGTCTTAATGCTCCGATAAATAAATAGATTGAAAACAATTGCCTGTCGGACATGACAGACACGGTTTGCTTGGAAATAGCGGCGCGCTTATGGAAAGCCTGCCGTAATGGCGGATAGATTTGGGTTGTTTGCGACAAATTCAAGGGAAAAAGTAAAAATTTCTATGCAGTCTTTCCAAATATTTTCATACGCAAAAATGCCCGATCACATATTTTTCAGACGGCCTGATATACCAACTGCAAAGTTCGTTTAAAAACAACCTACTTCCTTTACAAATTCAATACAACTCTTTACAACTATTTCTTTTATATGCATTATTATAAATGATGATTATTCTTAATTGCATATTTTAAAGATAATTCCACTTTATTTGCTTTTATTTTTTTATTACTGTCATTTTATTAAGGACATTTCTCAATGAATACGCCCCTGTTTCGACTGAGCCTGCTGTCACTGACACTGGCAGCCGGTTTTGCACACGCAGAAAATGAAGCCAAAGACAATGTTGTGCTTGATACCGTTACCGTTAAAGGCGACCGCCAAGGTAGCAAAATCAAAACCAATATCGTCACTCTTCGTCAAAAAGACGAAAGCACGGCAACCGATTTGCGCGAATTATTAAAAGAAGAACCAGCCATCGACTTCGGCGGCGGCAACGGTTCATCTCAATTCCTGACGCTGCGCGGCATGGGTCAAAACTCGGTGGATATTAAGGTGGACAACGCCTCTTCCGACAGCCAAATGCTGTATCACCAAGGCCGTTTCATCATCGACCCTGCACTGGTTAAAATCGTCTCTGTACAAAAAGGCGCAGGTTCGGCATCTGCCGGTATCGGCGCAACCAACGGTGCGATTATTACCAAAACAGTCGATGCCCAAGACTTGCTCAAAGGTTTGGACAAAAACTGGGGTGTGCGCCTCAACAGCGGCTATGCCAGCAATGACGGCGTAAGCTACGGTGCAAGCGTATTCGGCAAAGCGGGCAACTTTGATGGCTTGTTCTCTTACAGCCGCAACGATGAAAAAGATTACGAACCCGGCAAAGGCTATACACACAGCAACGGCGGCAAAACCGTACCATTCAGCGCGCTGGACAAGCGTAGCTATCTTGCCAAAATCGGCGCAAACTTCGGCGACCACCGCTTAGTATTAAGCCACATGAATGATCAACACCGAGGCATCCGCACCGTCCGTGAAGAGTTTACCGCCACTGACAACCCGCGTCTGACCTTGGAACGCCAAGCCCCGACCTACCGCGAAACCAGCCTCTCCAACACCAACTTGGCATGGACGGCAAACAACTTGGGTTTTGTTGAAAAACTGGATGCCAACGCCTACCTGATGAAAAATGAACGCTATTCGGCCGATGACAGTAAAAACGGTTATGCAGGCAACCTGCCCGGCCCGAATACGACCGTTATCGAAACCAAAGGCGCGAATTTCAATCTGGACAGCCGCATTGGCGAAAAAACATTGATCAAATACGGCGTCAACTACCGTCATCAAGAAATCAAACCGCCGGTATTCTTCAGCTCAGCCTTGAGCAATCCGAAGAAAAGCGATGCCGGTATTTACGCTGAAGCCATCCACGACATCGGCGACTTTACCCTTACAGGCGGCTTGCGCTACGACCATTTCGACATCAAAACCCATGACGGCAAATCCGTTTCCGACGGCACCGTCAACCCGAGCTTCGGCGTGATTTGGCAACCGCATGAATACTGGAGTTTCAGTGCCAGCCACAACTACGCATCCCGCAGCCCGCGTCTTTACGATGCACTGCGTCAACATGGACGCAGAAACGCCATCACGTCGATTGCAGACGGCACCAAAGCTGAACGCGCCCGCAATACCGAAATCGGCTTCAACTACAACAACGGCAGCTTTGCCGCCAACGGTAGCTACTTCTGGCAAAAAATTAAAGATGCCGTCGCAGGTCCGCAGCAACGCCATGATGCTGCTGGCAACCCGATTGCAGGCGTACGCGAAATCGTCAATGCGGGTTACATCAAAAACCAAGGCTACGAACTGGGTGCATCCTACCGTACAGGCGGCCTGATGGCAAAAGTCGGCGTCAGCCACAGCAAACCTCGCATCTACGACACTCATCCTGAAAACTTGTTAAGTGCCAACCCTGAATTTGCCGTACAAACCGGCCGTACTTGGACAACATCCCTCTCCTACCGCTTCCAAAATCCAGATTTGGAAATCGGCTGGCGCGGACGCTACCTGCAAAAAGCTTCCGGCTCAGTATTGGTTCGCGACAAGGGTGAAGTCAAACGCAAAGGCTACGGCGTGAACGATGTATTCGCCAACTGGAAACCCCTGGGCAAAGACACACTCAATGTCAACTTTGCCGTCAACAACGTGTTTAACAAGTTCTACTATCCGCACAGCCAACGCGGTGAAACCTTACCCGGTATCGGCCGCGATGTCCGCTTGGGTGTGAACTACCGCTTCTAAGCAATCAGCTTGAAAAAGCCGTCTGAAAACAAAAGTTTTCAGACGGCATCTAGCTTTATAATCCGATACAAGTTATCATTTCGATTTACTTTATTTCCGACCACGGAGAAACTCTATGTTACGTTTGACCGCTTTAGCCGTATGCTGCACCCTCGCTTTGGGTGCGTGTTCACCGAAAGATTCTGCTTCCAATCAGGCGCAAACTGCTTCCGCTTCTGCCGCCCAAACCGAAGGTGCAAGCCTGACGGTGAAAACCGCGCGCGGCGATGCGAAAGTGCCGCAAAATCCGGAGCGTATCGCCGTTTACGATTTGGGTATGCTCGACACTTTAAACAAACTGGGCGTAAAAACCGGTTTGTCCATCGATAAAAACCGGCTGCCTTATTTAGACGAATATTTCAAAACCACGAAACCTGCCGGTACGCTGTTTGAGCCTGACTACGAAGCCTTAAATGCTTACAAACCGCAGCTCATCATCATCGGCAGCCGTGCAGCCAAGGCGTTTGACAAGTTGAACGAGATTGCGCCAACCATCGAGATGACCGCCGAAACCGCCAATCTGAAAGAAAGCTCAAAAGAGCGCATCGACGCACTGGCGCAAATCTTCGGCAAACAGGCCGAAGCGGATAAGCTGAAAGCGGAAATCGATGCTTCGTTTGAAGCGGCGAAAACTGCGGCTCAAGGCAAAGGCAAGGGTTTGGTGATTTTGGTCAACGGCGGCAAGATGTCGGCTTTCGGCTCTTCTTCCCGTTTGGGCGGTTGGCTGCATAAAGACATCGGCGTTCCCGCTGTCGATGAATCGATTAAAGAAGGCAGCCACGGCCAGCCTATCAGCTTTGAATACCTGAAAGAGAAAAACCCTGATTGGCTGTTTGTTTTGGACCGCGGCGCGGCCATCGGTGAAGAAGGTCAGGCTGCGAAAGATGTTTTGAACAATCCTTTGGTTGCTGAAACAACTGCATGGAAAAAAGGCCAAGTCGTGTACCTCGTGCCGGAAACCTATCTGGCGGCCGGCGGCGCACAAGAATTGCTGAACGCTTCCAAACAGGTCAGCGATGCGTTTAATGCGGCCAAGTAATTCAGCGCGGGCATAGCCGCCCGCCTCTTTCAGACGGCCTGAACGGTTTGATGATTCACAGGATCAAGCTGCTTGATCTGAAGTCATTGGATTTAGGCCGTCTGAAAATGCATGGTGCAAATGGACAATTTTTGCCCGTTTGCATCTGTTTTTATGATGGGCGAACCTGCCTTTTTTCCCCAAATACCTTAACCCTTCGTTCAGACGGCCTTATTTTTCCGAACCATTTTATGTTTCACAAACCTTCATTTTTAAATGCGGTCAACGGCGTGGCGCTGCTGATATTGTTTACCGCCAGCCTGTCGGTCGGCGTGGCCGAATTCAAATGGTCTGCCCTGTTTTCGCTATCCGACAGCCAGCAGGTCATGTTCATCAGCCGCCTGCCACGCACGTTTGCGATTGTGCTGACGGGTGCGTCGATGGCAGTGGCCGGTATGATTATGCAGATTTTGATGCGCAACCGTTTTGTCGAACCGTCGATGGTGGGCGCAAGCCAAAGCGCGGCTTTGGGTTTGCTGCTGATGACCCTGCTGCTGCCGGCCGCGCCTCTGCTGGCAAAAATGTCGGTTGCCGCCGTTGCCGCGCTGATCGGGATGCTGGTCTTTATGTTGCTGATCCGCCGCCTGCCGCCGACGGCGCAACTGATGGTGCCTTTGGTCGGGATTATTTTCGGCGGTGTGATTGAGGCGGTGGCCACCTTTATCGCGTATGAAAACGAAATGCTGCAAATGCTCGGCGTGTGGCAACAGGGCGATTTTTCCGGCGTGTTGCTCGGGCGGTATGAGCTGCTGTGGGCAACGGGGATTTTGGCTTTGTTTGCCTATTTGATTGCCGACCAGCTGACGATTTTGGGTTTGGGCGAAACGGTGAGCGTGAACTTGGGGCTGAACAGGACGGCTATTCTGTGGTCGGGGCTGATTATTGTGGCTCTGATTACGTCTTTGGTGGTCGTGACGGTCGGCAATATTCCGTTTATCGGCTTGGTCGTACCGAACATCATCAGCCGCCTGATGGGCGACAAGCTGCGCCAAAGCCTGCCTGCAGTGGCCTTGCTGGGCGCGTCTTTGGTGTTGCTGTGCGATATTGTCGGACGCATAATTGTGTTTCCGTTTGAAATTCCGGTCTCTACGGTTTTTGGCGTCATGGGGACGGCTTTGTTTTTGTGGCTTTTATTAAGGAAACCTGCTCATGCCGTCTGAAAAAAATATCGGTTTTATGGCAGGAAGCAGCCGTCCGTTGTGGATCGCCTTTGCACTGTTGCTGGTTTCCTGCGTCCTGTTTATGACGCTCAACGTCAAAGGCGATTGGGACTTTGTCTTGCACCTGCGTCTGACCAAACTTTCCGCGCTACTGATGGTCGCCTATGCGGTCGGCGTGTCCACGCAACTCTTCCAAACGCTGACCAACAATCCGATTCTGACCCCTTCGATTTTGGGTTTCGATTCGCTGTATGTGTTTTTGCAGACCTTGCTGGTGTTTACGCTCGGCGGCGTGGGCTATGCTTCCCTGCCGTTGACGGGCAAATTCGGCTTTGAACTGGTCGTCATGATGGGTGGCTCGCTGCTGCTGTTCTACATGCTCATCAAACAGGGTGGACGCGATTTGTCGCGCATGATTTTAATCGGCGTGATTTTCGGGATTTTGTTCCGCAGCCTGTCGTCGTTGCTTTCGCGCATGATTGATCCCGAAGAATTTACCGCGGCGCAGGCGAATATGTTTGCCACTTTCAATACTGTCCACTCGGAATTGTTGGGTATCGGCGCAGTCGTGCTGCTCATCAGTGCCGCCGTGATCTGGCGCGAACGCCACCGCCTCGATGTTTACCTGCTCGGCCGCAATCAGGCCATTAATTTGGGCATCAACTACACGCGCAATACCTTATGGCTGCTGTTGTGGATCGCCGCATTGGTTGCAACTGCGACCGCCGTTGTCGGCCCGGTGAGCTTTTTCGGCCTGCTGGTTGCCGCGCTGGCCAACCATTTTTCTCCGTCGGTCAAACATTCCGTCCGCCTGCCCATGACTTTTTGTGTCGGCGGCATCCTATTGGTCGGTGGGCAAACCATCTTCGAACACTTCCTCGGCATGCAGGCAGTATTGAGCGTGGTCGTCGAATTTGCAGGCGGATTGGTATTTTTATATTTGGTGTTGAAAAAGAAATAAATTAAACGTGCCCAAACGTTCGCAAAAATAAATTCAGGCCGTCTGAAATCCATGTTTAAAAAATATTTAATCCTTGAAATGAAACTAAATTTCTGACATGTACTCATAGTAAACATTACTGGATTTACTAGAATTACAAAAAATGAGCACGACATTAAAATACCGTCCCGACTTGGACGGCATACGGGCGTTGGCAGTATTGGCTGTCATTATTTTCCACATTGATGCCGCTTGGCTGCCCGGCGGTTTTCTTGGTGTGGATATGTTTTTCGTTTTGTCCGGCTATCTGATCACCACCATCATCAGTCGCGAAATGCAAAACGGCAGTTTTTCGTTTTTAGAATTCTACAAACGCCGCGCGAAACGCATTTTGCCTGTTTTCTCCTGTGTATTGCTGTGTACGAGTTTGGCTGCCGCAATCTTTTTCTTGTCGTTTAACCTGCGCCAATACGTCAAATCGGCAGTGTTTGCGTTGCTGTTTTCGGCCAACCTGTTTTTTGCACGGCGTGGCGGCTATTTTGATGCCGATGCGGCGGAAAAACCTTTGCAGCACATTTGGTCTTTATCGCTGGAAGAGCAGTTTTACTTTGTTTTTCCGGTTTTGCTGATTGCCTTTTTCCGATTCAGCAAAGGGCGCAACATCCGCCAATTCATCCTTTTGCTGATTGTATTGAGCCTGTTGTCCGTCTTTTTACCCACCTTCGGCATGGACCCTTATTTCCTGCCTTATGTGCGCGCATACGAGCTGCTGATCGGCGCGCTTTTTGCCTTTATTTCGCCCTCCCAAAACAACGACCGTTTCAGCACGCCTGTGGTCGGCTGGGCGATGATGGCGGTGATTGCCGCCATGCTGCTGCTTCCTTACGGCGTATTGCCCGGCGAAGGCAATATCGAACGGCTGCTGTGCTGTACGGCGGTTGGCGGCTTGATTTACTCGGGCAAAACCCTGCAAACGCAAAGCGGCTTCAATACCGCCAAATTGTTGAGCCTCAAGCCCGTTGTGTTTATCGGTTTGATTTCCTATTCGCTGTATCTGTGGCATTGGGTGGTCTTGGCTGTCATGCGCTATGTTTACATGGACAACGCTTTGCCGATGCCCGCGATTGTATTGGCCGTCGTACTGATGTCGGGCTTATCCGTTTTGTCCTATTACTTCGTCGAAACACCGGCGCGACGGATAAAGAATTTCACCACCAAGAAATTCATCGGGGTCATCGCCGCTTATTTCGCTCTGCTGATTCCTGCCACCGGCTACCTGCTGACTGCCAAACCGGCCGAATACGAGGCAAACCTATATACGGTTGACGAAAGTAAAATCTGCGCGGATACCTTGACCAAAACCGACTGCGCTGTCGGTGCGGAAAACCAAAGCAGCAAAGTCCTGCTGATGGGCGACTCCCACGCCGCCCACCTGACGCCCTTTATCGATATGGTGGGCAAACAGGAAGGCTTTGCCGCCGACGTTATCTCGTCCAACAGTTGCGGCGTTGCCTTCGGCTTCCTCCTGCCGCAAAGCGACCGCCGTGCCAACCGTTGCAACCCTTACAACCGTTTTATTGAACAAAAAGTCGCAAACTATCCGGTGGTCTTTATCTCGCAACGTTGGTTCCTGCATACCGACAAACCCGGTTTTACGGAACATTTCGGCAAAATGCTCGACACTTTGGTTCAACAGGGCAAACAGGTTTACGTCTTTGCCGACACGCCGATGAACGCGCAACTGCCCCTGCGCCATTACTACCTGAAACAACGTCTCGGCATTGATATGCAATACGTTTCCGAGCATAAAAAAGCGGAAATCGCCCGCTCCGCCGAAGCCGACAAAACCATAGAAAACATCGTCAAACAGCGGCCTGCCGTGCATTGGGTCAACATCATGGGTCCGATTCCGGCAGACAAAACCATAGACGGCCTGCCGATATATTTTGACACCAACCACCTCAACACCCACGGCGCGACAAAACTGGCGGAAAAATTTATACAGGACAAACAAATACTCCTAAAATAACACCGCAGTTTCAGTCCGAAACCTTTGCCGCAATACTGAATGCAAATGCCGCAACAGTATGCCGCAAAGGTTTCAGGCCGTCTGAAACCTTCAGACGGCCTAAACAAACCCATAAAGGACAACCCTCATGACACAAGAACGCCTCCCTTCATTCTTCGATGATGCCCCGACCATTACCGTCCAAGACGCATTGGCCGACTTCCTCGGCGCAGCCGAAAACGGCATCCTCACTTACCGCTACGCCGATGCCGTGCGCCTGTGCGGCCACTCCTGCCCGACCGTCGCCGGTGCCTACCTGATGGTGGTCAAAGGCCTGAAAGCCCTTTACGGCGCAGAGCTGCCGCAACGCGGCGACATCGAAGCCTTTATGCAGGGCGAGCGTGACGAAGGCACGACCGGCGTTACCGCTTCCGTCGTCCAACTCCTTACCGGCGCGGCACCCGAAACCGGCTTTGGCGGCGTAGGCCCAGCCGGACGCTTTGCCCGCCGCCACCTCTTGTCCTTTGGTGCAGGCGAAATCGACGGCACACTCGCACTCCGCCGCCGCGATACCGGCAAAGCCGTTGCCGTCAGCCTCAATGCCGCGCTCCAACCCTTTGCGCCGCAAATGCGCGACATCATGCCCAAAGCCGTCAGCGGCAGCGCAAGTGCCGACGAACTCAAACAATTCGGCGAGCTTTGGCAAGAACGCGTCCGCGCCTTCCTGATTGATCAAGCCGACAATCCCGAATTTGTCACCGTCAGCGAAATCTAAAAACACCATACAGGAATAAAATTCAGACGGCCTCATGCTGAAAGGCTGTCTGAAACCCCAATTTCCATTTTCGGACCCGCCTATGATTACCATCCGCAACGTCAGCCACACCATCGGCAGCAACCCCATCCTCAACGACGTCAGCCTCGACATTCCCGAAGGCGGCATTACCGCACTGATCGGCCCGAACGGCGCAGGCAAGTCCACCCTCCTCTCCTTTATGGCGCGCCTGCAGCCCTTGGTACACGGCGACATCAGCTACGCAGGCAAAGACATCAAAACCACCCCCACCGCCGAACTTGCCCGCACGCTCTCCATCCTCACCCAAGAAAACAGCATCATGAGCCGCATTACCGTGCGCGATCTGCTCATGTTCGGCCGCTATCCCTACCACCAAGGTAGGCCGTCTGAAAACGACAAAACCATCGTCGAAGAAGCGCTCGCCGAGTTCCACCTGCAAGACTTTGCCGACCGCTACCTGACCGAGCTTTCCGGCGGCCAACGCCAACGCGCCATGATTGCCATGGTGTTCTGTCAGCGCACCGACTACGTTTTGCTGGACGAACCGCTGAACAACCTCGACATGTATCATGCCCGCTCCCTCATGCAGATCCTGCGCCGCCTGACCGACGAACACAAACGCACCACCGTCGTCGTCCTGCACGACATCAACCAGGCAGCAGCCTACGCCGATTACGTCGTCGCCATGAAAAACGGCCAAGTCGCCATGCAGGGCAAGCCCAACGATATTTTTACCGCCGAAAACATCAAAACCCTATTCGATATGGACGTCAACGTCCTCGATTACGAAGGCAAAAAACTGGTTATCCACCATATCTAAATCCAACAAAAAGGCCGTCTGAAACCCGATTGTTCAGGTTTCAGACGGCCTTTACCTATTCACAGCATTTATTTTTTATCGTACAAACCGCGCACCACGCGACCAATCGCGGCAATGCCTTTTTCCAGCGTTTCCGCGTCCTGCGCAATGCTCATGCGGATGCACTCGTGCGCATGCGGATAGTCTTGCGTATCGATGCCGACAAAGAAATGCTCGCCCGGAATAATCAGCGTACCTT
>ERZ773213.1983-NODE-1983-length-10145-cov-11.970961_pt1 | contig 10145 bp, 8 predicted proteins | sample MGYA00580996_ERZ773213 | MGnify/ENA primary metagenome ERZ773213 (study PRJEB29015, sample SAMEA2738152) | human oral metagenome | biome: human oral; feature: human-associated habitat; material: saliva | place: China | collected 2197 ...
ACACGACCGATGCACTCTTTGATCACCCAGTTCAGGATTACACTCGCGAGCTGATCGAGGCCGTTCCCGGCCGTAAGATCCAGCTCAACCTCTGAGTGTTCTTTCGTGGTTTTTTCGTGTGGGCAGGCCTTCGGGTCTGCCCACACGTGTATCTGAGCGTGGTGAATAGTTGCGCGGGATGAACAAGCGTTTTAGACGCGCTTCGTAGATTCGCGGACGGTCAATGTATACGAGACAGTGACGTCGGAAACCTGGGTTGAAGGCTGATTGTGGTGGGCAGGGTTCGCGGTTTCGGTGGTATCCGTGTCCGGTCCCTTCGCTTCCCCTGGGTCTCCAGTCCGGGCACTGCCCTCAATGAGCGCAATCAGCCCAGCCACGGCCTCGTGCGCGATTGCGTGAGTATCCGGGGAAATTGTTGTGAGTGCTGGGGTTGAGAAGCGCGAGAGGACGGTGTCATCCCATGAAGAAACCAACACGTCTTGGGGGACGCGTACCTGTGCGCGAGAAAGGGCGCGTAGGGCACCTGCCCCCAAAAGGTCATTCATCGTGAAAATGGCATCGGGAAGCGTATTCGATTCCAGCCACTGGCCGAGAGCCGATTCAGCCCCCTCGGCGGTCCAAGGAGAGACTTCGACGCTGCGCCACGCCCATGAATCTAAGCCGAGCTCAGACAGTGCCTTCTCAATCCCGCGTTGGCGAAGTGCGCCCGCACTGGAGGTCGCTCGAGTATGTGTCGAGCCAAGGATCAGGAAACTGCGCGCGCCCTGCTGGTAGAGGTGGTGCACCATTTCCGAGGCCGCAGAGACGTTATCCATTGAAAAGTGCGGAATACCCGCATCCTGGATCCTCTCGCCGAGCAGTACCAGCGGTGCGTCCAACTCGAGCTGGTTGAGGCCTTCGAGGTCGAGTTCGATGGGGGAGAGGATGAGTCCATCAATGAGATTGGTGCGGAAGTCGCGCAGGACTGAGACTTCATGTTCGCGAGTGCCGGCGGTTTCGACAACCATGATCGAGTATCCGCTGCGCCGCGCCTCTTCTTGGATCAGGTGCGCAAGTTCTCCGAAGTAGGGCCACGCAAGGTTGGGGATAGCGAGCGCCAAGGTGTGTGTCTGACCTTGGCGAAGGCGCTGCGCAGCAATGTTTGGCCGATAACCCAGTTGACGGATTGCGTCTTCAACTGCCTTCCGCGTAGCAGGGGAGATGTGTGGAAAGTTGTTTACTACGTTTGAAACCGTACGCTGTGAGACGCCGGCAAGTTGCGCAACATCGCGCATGTTTGGCCGTGAAGATTTCATGTGCGTCTCCAAAAGTGTTGTTAACACCGATCTCATCAGGGATTATTGCATCAGTCTACTGAATAGACTGGTTGGTTGCTGGGGAATTGTACTTAATTTGCTACGTTGCAATTTTGTGGCAAATCATGCATCATGGTCCCATGAAGGTCAACGTAGACACTTTCGATGCATGGAGTGACGCGAATTATCCGCGCCCGGATCTCTGTCGTGAATCCTGGCTGAATCTCAATGGCCAGTGGTCCTTCGCCACAGATTCACGTGATGAGGGACTTACTCTGGGCTGGTACCTCCCCGGAGTCACCTTCTCCAAGACGATTACTGTCCCCTTCCCGCCCGGAAGCCCGGACAGCGGCTGGAGCGGGGAACGATCCGATGTCGTCTGGTACCGGCGCACCATTACCCCTGAAGACCTTCAGCGGGCAGGTGCTGATGACAGTTCCTCGAGCCAGCACCTGCGTATTCATTTCGAAGCGGTTGATTTTACCTGTGATGTCTGGATTAACGGTCGTCACCATATGCACCACGAAGGTGGATATACGCCCTTCACCATCACCGTTGACTCATCCGATTATTTGGATGAAGGCCTTGAACTTGTCGTCCGCGCACAGGACCGCCTTGACGCAGTGGACCAGCCGCGCGGCAAACAAGACTGGCAAGAACACCCCCACGGTATTTGGTATCACTCGCTCGTTGGAATCTGGCGCGATGTCTGGATGGAAGTGGTCCCCGAAGGCTACATTGAGTCGCTGACTTGGTCTTGGGATATTGAGAATGCTCAAGTCGCCTGCGATATCGCACTATCGGGTCTGCGTGAAGTCAGCGGTGACATTGATCCGATTGAGGCCAGTTTGACCCTTGAACTTGCAGGCGAAACCTTGGCTGCAAGTATGGTCCGGATGCGCTCACGCTCGCTGCGCCTCGTCGCTCAAATCCCCGGACTGGCAAACCGGCAGGAATGGGGGCGCCTACTGTGGTCACCCGCCCACCCCAACCTCATCAATGCGCGGATCTGCGTTGGTGATGACGAAGTTGTTTCCTACGTAGGTATCCGAGATGTCAGCCTTTCGCACCGCTACTTGGAAATTAACCACCAGCCCACTTACCTGCGTGGCGTTCTGGACCAAGGCTACTGGCCCTCGTCCTACTTCACTGCCCCCAGCCCGCAGGCTCTGAAGGCGGATCTGGAGCTGGCTCGCGATATGGGCTTTAACTTCGTCCGTATCCACGAGCGAAGCGCGGATCGGCGCACGCTGACCTGGGCCGATCGCATGGGAATGATGGTGTGGGGAGAATCTGCATCCGCCTATGCCTTCAGCGATCGAGCAGTCACCGTGACGACGCAGGAATGGCACGATCTGGTTTTGCGCGATCGTAACCATCCCAGTCTGATCGTCTGGGTGCCCTTCAATGAAAGCTGGGGAGTGGACCTGATCGTCACCTCACCAAAGCAGCAGGCCTTCGTGCGCTCGGTCGTTGCTTTGACCGAAGCGCTCGATGGAACCCGCCCCGTTATTGCTAACGATGGCTGGGAGCAGCTTGAGACTCCGATTGTGACGACTCACGATTATGGCGTCTATGGTGAGCAACTGCGAGTGAACTATCGCGACCGCGAGGCGATTGCCGAACTGGTCAACGGAGTTGGTCCGCAAGGACGCAAGATCCTACTGGGCGAAGCTTGGAATGATGACCGTCCTGTTATGGTCACGGAGTTCGGTGGGATCTCGCTACCCCTGGATGCCGAGGACGCATGGGGCTACGCAGTTGTCCCCACTGTCGAGGCCTATGAGGAGCGCGTGAGCGGACTTTTCGATGCTCTTGAATCCTCGCCCATTCTGGCTGGCTTCTGCTACACGCAACTGACGGATACCCGTCAGGAAACCAACGGCCTCGCCGACGAAAATCGCAATCCCAAGCTTCCGCTGGAGGTTATCCGAGGATTCGTCACCAGTTCTGCTCGCCAGAGCGGGCAAATCCGGCCTCGCACAATTGTCGAGGCCAGTGCGGTCCTTGGCGCCGATGAACGCAGCGCCGTTTCGCTGGCCTTTGAAGGTGATCGCGATGCCTAAAGCCCGGGTCCTCCGTCGCTGGGCAACGAACTTTGCTTTCACCCTGCCCTTCCTGATCTTCTACGGGGTCTTCATCCTCTTCCCCGTAGTCCAAGCGATTCTGATGTCTTTCTTCGACTGGGATCTGCTGGGGAGCACACGGGAATGGATCGGGCTTGAAAACTACACCCACATGCTGGGTGGAACGGGCTTGGTCTGGGACGTCAGCTCCATGTGGATTGCTCGGCTGCTTTGCTTGGCCTGCGGAGTGTACGTGGCCATCAAGGCAGTGCGTGAAGGAGACCTCAACTCAGGACGCATTCTGTTGATCGTCACTCTGATTGGCGCAGCGATTCTTTTGGGAATCCACCCGGGAGATGGAGGATCCTGGTCTGATCCGCGTTTTTGGAACGCGATGAAGAACACCGCGGTCTTTACCTTGGTATCAACACCGATCATCGTAGGACTCGGCCTGATCTACGCTCTGCTTCTTCAGCGCGGGGGGAAAGCCTCAGCCTTCTATCGTGCGGCATTCTTCGTCCCCTATGTCCTTCCGGTTTCGGTAGCCACGCTGATTTGGGGCTACATGCTCAACCCCTCACGAGGCATCGTGGCTCGCTTCACCGAATACATGGGGTGGGGAACCATTGCTTGGCTGTCGGATCCCAAATGGGCAATGTCTGCAATCGTTGTGACAACCGTGTGGTGGACCGTAGGATTCAACCTCATCCTCTTTGGTGCGGGACTGCAGGATATCGATCCGACGCTGTACGAGGCCGCAAGCTTGGACGGCGCGAACTCTTTCCAGAAGTTCGTCAGCATCACCCTTCCCGGTCTGCGTCACGCGACGGTACTGGTCCTCGTCACCCAGATCATCGCCTCGTTCCAGATCTTCGGCCAGGTCAACATCATGACGGCCGGTGGCCCGGGTGGCACGACTGACGTTCTGGTCCGCTACATCTACCAGACCGGTTTTAGAGACACTCAGCTTGGCTACGCCTCGGCAATGTCCCTGGTGCTCTTCGTCCTGATGGTCTTCATCTCTTTGATCCAATTCCTGATCTCACGGCAAAGGAGCCGCTGACATGCGCGAGAAATTCAAGTCGTGCGGCTACCACGTCGTCATGATGGCACTTGCTTTGCTGTGGCTTATTCCGCTGCTGTGGACGCTGGTGATCTCTCTGAGCTCGAACTCGTCATTGAAGACGAACTCGCAGATCCTTGTGCCCACAGAACCGACCCTGTCGAACTATGCCGATGTTTTCCGAACTGGCTTGGCTGGTCGATGGTTCCTCAACTCGATGATTGTGTCGATCACTGCCACGGTCATTACGGTGATCATCTGCGCCGCTGCCGGTTATGCATTCGCGAAGCTTCCCTTCCCGGGGCGAACCATTGTTTACGGACTGACCTTGGCCGGGATGATGGTTCCCAAAGAAGCGATGTTCGTTCCCCTCTTCATGATGTTTTCCGAGGCCGGGCTGGCGAATTCTTATATTGCGCTGATTTTCCCCCGGGTTGCCTTCCCCTTGGGCGTGTTCATCATGACGCAATTCTTCTCGCAGGTGCCCAGCGAAATGGAGGAAGCCGCGCAGGTTGATGGGGCTTCGCCCGTGAGGATTTTCTTCTCCATCATGGTGCCCCTTGCGCGGCCGGCTCTGATCGCGCTTGCGACCTTCTCCTTCGTTCAAACCTGGAATGACTACCTGTGGCCATTGGTCTCGGCGACAAAGCCCGAAATGTTCACGGTGACGACCGGTTTGGCCTCCCTGCAGGGAACCTTCGCACAATCGACGGAATTGGGTTCGCTTATGGCCCGAGGAATTGTCGGTGCGGCACCCCTGCTCATCGTTTTCCTGCTGCTTCAGAAGTATCTGATCCGAGGAATCTCACTATCCAGTGGCGATAAGTAGGCATCGCCACCTGCGCCACACGCCTGATCGTCACTGTCGGGAAAGGGAAACCCGGCCTCGGCAATGAGGATCTTACTCACACGAAAACTCATCATTCACCACACAACGAAAGGCATGACAATGCGACAAGGACGCGCACTGACACGTCACGCGGGAATCGGTGCATGCGCACTGGCGACGACCGCGCTCTTTGTACTCACCGGATGTGGAGTGAACTCCGCCTCCTCCTCGAAGACTGTTGATGGAGCGGCAATTGCTTCCGTCAGCGATGACGACCTCAAGGGAACCACCATCACCATGGCTCGCTTCTTCGGCGACTGCCAGGAAAAGACCGATGGCGTCACTGACCTGTCCAAGGCCAACAGTGAATGCACAGCCATCTCGATCCTCACCAACAAGTTCAATGCAGAGAACAAGTGGGGAATCAAGGTTGAGCGTATGGGTGGTGCCTCGTGGCACAGCTACTACGACTCGCTCAACGCCGCTCTGGCTTCGTCGGATCGCCCCGACGTAGCCGTGATGCACGGCTCGAACCTGCCCGACTACGCGGCAAAGGGCCTGCTCATGGAGGTGCCCGATGGAATGGGTATCGACCTTTCCGGTTCCACAAAGCCTGCTTTGGAAGCTGTGACCTACAAGGATAAGAAGTGGGCAGTTCCATTCGACACCCACGCCATTATCAGTCACCTGAACATGGATATCCTCTCCCAGGCCGGATTGGTCGGTGAGGATGGCACCTACAAGCTTCCGACTTCGCCCGATGAGCTCCTTGCTCACGCAAAGGCCGTGAAGGAGAAGACCGGAAAGAACTACATCGATATCGCTCTGTCGAAGGATCCGATGGGTGAGCGCTTGTGGATGACTCTGGTTCAGCAGCAGGGTTCGGACATTATTTCCGCGGACGGAACCAAGGCAAATATGAACTCCTCCGAGGCGAAGACCTCGCTGGAATTCATCAATACCCTGGTTAAGGAAGGCTACACCACCGTCAACCACGACTACGATGCCTCGGTTCAGGGCTTCCTGCGTGGTGAATCAGCAGTGATGTACAACGGTGTGTGGGCGGTTAACCAGTTCACCGCTGAAGCACCCTTTAAGTACGAGACCAGTGACGCACTCATGCTCTTCAAGGACAAGGCAACTTGGGCGAACTCCCACGTGTGGACCGTTCCCGTCTCGGCTAAGCCCGATGCGAAGAAGTATCGTGCGGCCTTTGAGTTCGCCAAGTTCCTCAATGAGCACACCGGTGACTGGGCAATCGCAACAGGTCACATGCCCTCAACTGAGAAGGCTCTGAACTCTCCTGAGTACCTCAATGCTCCGCACCGTTCGCAGTACCTGAAGACCGCGACGACCTACGCCCGCATGGCACCGCGTGTCGAGGCCTGGCCGAAGATCGCCGATCAGATCCAGGAGCAGATCGAGGCCACCTGGCTGAACGGAGCTGCAGTCGATACGACTCTGGACAAGCTGCAGGAAACTGCTAGTTCTTCACTGAAGTAGCGAGGGGCAGCTGCTGCTCGTAGTAGCGCAGAGTAGCCGGGGGTGAAGGCGTGAGCCTTTGCCCCCGGCATACGTTTGTGCTGTCCGCTCTCGCCCCCCTCCACACGAAGTCGCGAAATGACACAGCTTATACCCTGTGTCTTTTGCCGACTTCGTGTGTCATTTGCGGGGGGGGGAGGGAGGCACGAGGCGTCGCACCGAGCGATCAAGCGAAGAGCCTCTCCAAGTCGGGTGTCCACGGCTCTTGTGGAAGTGCTCGTAGCGTCTCGACGTCCATCGATTCAAGAAGCTGCGAGGCCGAGTGAACCCCTTCAACGCCCATCGAACGAGCTAGAACCTCGATGATCTGGGCGATGCTCACTCCTTGCTCTGCCAGTTCTTCGATGGTCACTGCGCCGTCACGCTTGGCTAGGCGTGCCCCCGAGGCAGACAACACCAGCGGAACGTGAACGTAGGTGACCTCAGGGTAGCCGAGCAATCGTGCAAGTACAGCTTGGCCGGGGGACTGAGATAAGAGATCATCTCCGCGAACGACCTGATCGACGCCTTGGAAGGCGTCATCGACAACAACCGCCAAGTTATAGGCAGGGGCGCCGTCAGAGCGCTGAATAACGAAATGGTCAACGGGTCCCGTGTAATCGCCGAAATACTCATCATGGACAGTCCACTCGGCGACGGGAGCTTTCAAACGCAACGCGGGACGGCGCCCTTCGGCGGCAAATTCTTCACGCTTTCGGCTGATTTCGGCCTCGCTCAGGTGCAGGCAGGTCCCGGGGTAGTGTCCCGGTGGAACGTGAGGGGCGGAAGAGGCCTCGCGAATGTCCTTACGCGAGCAGAAGCACTCGAAAGCGTAACCCTCGTGGAAGAGGCGCGCGACGGCCTCGTCGTGGACCTGCGCGCGAGAGGACTGGATCAGTACCTCGCCATCCCAATCGATTCCCAGTGCGGTTAGCTCGTCGATTTGGCGTTGCGTGGAGCCCGAGCGCACGCGATCGATGTCCTCGATTCGCAGGACGAACTTCCTTCCGGTCGTGCGCGCCCACATCCACGCCAGCAGCGCCGTGCGGAGGTTCCCCAGGTGCAGGTCGCCGCTGGGGGAGGGAGCGAAGCGTCCCGCACCAGTTGCGTGCAGCGCAGTTTCTCCCATTGCCGAGGCCGTGCTCGCGAGGGTTGGAAAGGCGGAGTTTTCCGCACCATTGCTGGGATGGGAAGAAAAAGGTGCCGCAGTTGCCATATCCCAAGACTAACCTTGAAGACGTGGAAGAACGAAGAGATCGCGGACGCGGCGCGGCAGAAGGAAGCACTTCAGCGTGCGGGACGAACGCGTCAGGCTGCGTGGGGACAGATGCGTCACAGCGCACGGGAACAGGCACACTAGGCAGTGCCGTGACCCACACGCATATGGCGTGGGTGTCGAGTCTTCCCTCGTGGTTGTGTGTAGCTTTCGGAGCTTTCCTTGGCACAGCAATTCGCGCGGGATTGGATCTTGCTGCTGCGGGGAGTGGGAAACTTACGGTTTTTTCTTGGTCCACGGTGGCCGTAAATCTTTGCGGGGCCTTCTTTCTTGGTTTTGTCACTGCGTGGGCACAGGGCTATTTCCGCGAGGATGCTGTGCGAAGAAAAGTCATGCTTGTCGCTGGAAGTGGCTTCGCCGGCGCTCTGACCACATACGCCACCATGGTCATGGCCAGTGTTCATAATGCGCTCCAAGCAATGACAGCAGTCCCCGCTGCCGGAGGTGAGCTTTCCGGAGTTGTCTCTTCTCCGTTTAGTGCTGTGGCGCTGTACTCCTTGCCTCTGCTGATCGAGGGAATGCTTGCAAGCCTTGTATTGCTTGTAGTTGGGATTGGGTTTGCTGCTTTGGGGTACTCGCTCGCTTCGAATGAGGGGCCAAGGCCTCGGGGGGAAAAGAAATGACCCCACTGCTCTTCCTTCTCGTGTGCCTTTTCGGTTCCCTGGGTGCGCTTTCTCGCTGGCAGCTGGATCTTTATCTCAAAAAGTGTCGAGCAAAGCGAACACCCCAGTGGGGGATCGGTGTGGTCAATCTACTGGGATGCACATGCGCAGGTGCGCTCGCGGGTTTTCTTGCCCCTAACGCCCCTGTTTTCTTCCTGCTTTCAACGGGATTTTTAGGCGGATTTACAACCTTTTCCACCGCTGTACTGGACGCGGTGATGCTTCTGAGTCGTCGCCGGTATTTGTCTGCCGCGGGTCTTGTTTTTGGCGTCTGGTTGGGGGGAAGCGTCTTGGCTATCTGCGCATTTCTTCTCGCGTCCAGTTTCGCAATGTGAGGTTGTGTAACGAAAAATTTGGACACTCCGGTATGGACTCATAGTCTAAGGGTGCATGAAAGGAGGACCCAGTGATTGATCTGATCGACGTCTCGAAGATCTATCCCGTGAAGGGAAGTGATGATGTCGTTGCCCTTGATCACGTGAATCTGCACGTTGAAGCAGGAAGCATTCACGGAATCGTGGGCCAATCGGGTGCCGGTAAGTCAACGCTTATTCGCTGTCTGACGGCTCTGGAAAAACCCACTTCTGGGTCGATCATCGTTGATGACATCGATCTGTCGCAGCTTCGTGGGCGCGAACTGCGCCAAGCGCGACGCAAGATCGGCATGGTCTTTCAAGCAGCGAACCTTTTCGATGCCAAGACTGCGGGAGAAAACATTGAATTTCCGCTGAAGGTCGCCGCAAAGAAAGAATTCACTCGCGAGGAACGCAAAGGACGTGTTCGTGAACTTCTTGCGCTAGTCGGCCTCGAACATCGTGGCGGCGCCTACCCCTCGGAGCTTTCCGGTGGCCAGCGCCAACGCGTCGGTATTGCGCGTGCACTTTCAGATACCCCTCGAGTCTTGCTCTGTGATGAGCCAACTTCAGCCCTTGACCCTGAATCAACCCGCGCGATTCTGTCACTGCTGCGTCAGGTGCGCGACGAAACCGGCGTCACGATTGTCATCATCACCCATGAGATGTCGGTCGTTCGTGAAATCTGTGATTCCGTAACACTCCTAAAAGACGGAGGAATCGTCCAGAGTGGAACAATCGAAGAAGTTCTGGCTGACCCGGGTTCGCCTCTGGCAAAGGAATTGGTTCCTGCGCCCAGTGTTGATGAGCTGGATGTCACCGACTTCAATCGTGAGCTGACCGCGCGTGAAATCGTTGCACAGAGCAGCTCAGCGGAGGCCAAAACCTCAGCCCAGCCCTGGGAATCTGGAAATATCCTTTTGGACGTGATCTTCACGTCGCATCCCGGGGTTCCCACGGGTTCGAATATGCTCAACCTTGCCGCAAAGCTTGGTGCGGATGTGACCGCAGGGACTTTCGAATCGATGGGTTCTGTCCAAGTTGGTCGCTTGGCTCTGGCGGTTCCCGCCGCCCAGCGCT
>ERZ773213.1988-NODE-1988-length-10113-cov-8.996222_pt1 | contig 10113 bp, 9 predicted proteins | sample MGYA00580996_ERZ773213 | MGnify/ENA primary metagenome ERZ773213 (study PRJEB29015, sample SAMEA2738152) | human oral metagenome | biome: human oral; feature: human-associated habitat; material: saliva | place: China | collected 2197 ...
CGTCGTCGTTGGGACCGTCCTCAGCCTTCCTCTGCTCGTCACCGCCATCATCGGCTTCATCGGCAGAGTCAGCCGCGACACTCGACTCCCGGTGCTGCAGCTGGCCACACGCAATCTGGCCCGCAACTCCGGACGCTCCGCCGCCACCGCCGCCACACTCTTCGTCTGCGTCCTGGTGGGGTCAGCGCTCTTCGTCGGCCTGTCCTCTCTGAACGCCTCCTTCGACGCCATCCTCGGCCACAGCTCACCCGTGGACGCCAGGATCTTCGGGGTCACGCCGCAGACCGATACCGCGCAGCTGACGAAGCAGGTCAAAGCGGTCGACGGAGTCAAGGATGTCACCTATGTTCCCTCCCTCGACCTGACCCAGACCGTCGACGGAGAATCGGAGGACATCAGTGTCGACGTCATTGATACCGGTAGTATCGCGCCTATTGTACGGTCCACCAGCGGCTTGGAGGGCCTCGATGACAAGACCCTCATCGTGAGCGGCATCTATAACATTCCGGACGGCTCCACAGTCACCCTGACCGGGGCAACCGGAAGTGTTGAGCTGAAGGCTCGCGTCCAGGAGGGGTGGGGAGCTGTGGTCAGCCCGGCAGTGGCCCATCGCCTCAATGGCGATACTCCCACCAACGCCACCGTGTGGGTGCGCTCCACCGGCAATTCCATGACATCCGATACCGAGCATGCCCTCATTGCGGCCATCCGCGGTCAAGAAATGATGGTGAGCGGAAGCGCGTCAGCGAGCGAGCAGATGTCATCCCTCATCACGAGGATGGCCCTCATCGTCTGCCTGGTTCTGGGCGCCGCCCTGGTCATCGCCTTGTCCGGGCTGGCCAACACCACGGACGTCTCGGTCCTGGAGCGGGTCCGCGAGATCGGGGTGCTGCGCGCCACCGGCAGCTCACGCAAGGAGATCCGCCGCCTCATCGTCACCGAGGGGGTCCTCGTGGCGGCCGTGGGTGGGGGCCTGGGGCTCCTCGTGGGGACGGCGCTGGGTGTCTCCGAAACGCTCGCGATGGCCAAGTCCGCCGAGGGCATGACGGTGCACGTCCCCTCCCTCTGGCTGCTCGCCCTGTTCGCCGTGACGCTGGCCGTGGGCCTGGCGGCCTCGGTGCGCCCGGCCGGCCGGGCCGCCTCGGTGCCGCCGGTCAGGGCCCTGTCCGAGGAGTAAGGAGACCGGCGGTGAGGGTTGCTCCAGTGACCGGGACGGCGGACTCAGGCCCCCTGGGTCTTGTGGACGGCGACGACGAGCTTGAGTCGGGACGGGACGTCGTACTTCTTCATGAGGTGGGAGACGTGGGTCTTGACCGTGGACTCGGCGACGACGAGCTGCTCGGCGATCTCGGCATTGGAGTAGCCCTCGCACAGGAGGGTGAGGACCGCCTGCTCGGCCTCGGTGACGTCGGGGGCCTGGGCCGTCTGCGGGGAGCGCAGGTGGCGGGTGACGAGCCGGGAGGTGGCGGCCGGGGAGATCGTGGTCCCGCCCGCGCTGGCGGCGATGACGGCGCGGATGATCTCCTCGGGCGAGGCGTCCTTGAGCAGGAAGCCGTTGGCGTGCTGGGCGAGCGCAGCCACCATCGCCTCGTCGTCGTCGAAGGAGGTCAGCACGACGACGGCCGTGCGGGGCCACTGGCGGCGCACCCGGGTGAGCAGCTCCAGGCCGTCCATCTCGGGCATGCGCACGTCGGTGAGCAGGACGTCCACGCGGATCTTGTGGAGGAAGGCCAGGGCGTCGGCGGCGCGGGAGAAGGTGCTGGTCACCTCGATGCGCTCGTCGGAGCTGAGGTAGGCCCGCAGTGCCTGGAGGACGAAGGGGTCGTCATCGACGATGGCCACGCGCAGGACCTGCGAGGGAGCAGCCGGAGCATCAGTCACGTTGGGAACCGTCATGGAGGGATATTATCCGGATCAGCTCAGGGGAAGGTGGTGAGACGGTGTCGGCTGTTGCGGCGAATCTGATGCAGCCCACGCGGTACACGACGTGGCGGCCGACCTGGCGGCTGCACCTGGCGCACGCCTCCCTGGCCGCGCTGATTACTCTGTTCTCGGTCACGGCGGCGTGGCCGCTGTACACGTCCATGATCGTCTTCGAGGTCGTCGGGGGCCTGGCGCTGGCTCTGTGCAGCCGCTTCCCCTGGCCGGGGGCCCTGCTGGGCAGCGCGATGGCGTGGGCCGGCACATTGATGATGACTGATGTGCCCATCTCCCCGGGCATCATTCCCTGGCTGTGCACGGCGGTCCTCGTGGCGCGCGGTTTTCCGCGGATGCCCGCCTACAGCCTGGTGGTCTTCTCGCTCGTGCTCTCGATCGCCGACGCCCGGTGGGGCGAGACCAGTGAGGGCTGGGTCTCGCTGCTGGCGTGGTGGGTTGTGGTCGGGGGCGGGGCCATCACTCTGGCCGAGCTCATCCGCAGCCCGCGCGACCAGGCCGAGCGCTCCTTGCACACCTACCGCGAGAGCATGGAGCGCCAGCGCCTCCTGGTGGTCACCGAGCTGCATGACACGGTGGTGCGGGACCTGACGCACGCGGTCATGACGGCCGAGCAGGCCCGACTCGCGCATCCCCAGGACGCGGCGCTGGCGCCCGAGCTGGACGCGATGACGGTGGCGGTGCGCGCAGCGGTGGAGCAGATGCGGCACGCGCTGCGCGCCATGAGTGACATCCGCGGGGGCGAGCGGCTGGACATCGAGGCGACCTCCGCGCCGCGCCCCCTGGAGGCGGTCATCGCCGATGCCGCGGCCATCCTGGGGCAGCGAGGGTCGCGCCTGGAGGTCCAGGGCCTGGAGCTGCTCGGGATCCCCGTGATTCCGCCGGGCGTGCGCCTCCAGCTGCTGCGGGTGCTGGGCGAGCTGGTGTCGAACATGTCCAAGTACACGGCTCCACAGGGACGGGCGCGGCTGGTCATCGAGTCCGACGGGCGCTCCCTGGAGGCGATGGCGAGCAATGACGTCGGCCTCCCGGGGCAGGTGGGCGGCGTGTGGGCGGGCGCCGGCGCACCGGGTAGTGGCGTACCGGGCTATGACGCCTTCTCCTCGGGCCTGGGCCTGGAGGGGGCGCGGCGCCGCGTGGAGGCCCTGGGCGGCAGCCTGAGCGTGAGCCAGGGCGAGGGCCGCTGGACCACCATCTTCAGTGTCCCCTTCCAGGCGGTCTCTTGAAAGGACGCTCAGCGACGCAAGCCCTGGGTGCGCGATCTGCCCGGATATGTCGTATCAGGTTGCTTAACCGGCGCTTGCATCCTGCCACCTGAGATGGCACCGATTGAGCCCAGCACGACGCGACCAGCCGTCGGCACCGTCAACACCGTCGACGGCAGGCCTCCATCATCCATCCGGTAGCCCTCCGTCTCAGAACCCATCTCCCAACATCCCGGCAACACGAGAGTGGTCAACATGCCTTTTCCCGCCTTCGACACTCAGACATCCTTCACATGGCACCCCACGCGACGCACTCACCTGCTCCATGCAGGAGTTGCCATCTTGCTTCTCAGCACCTCACCGGTGACCATAGGTGTCCCTCTTACTCCTTCCGCCTTCCTGGTCACCGCCATGAGCCTGGCCTGCCTGCCCCTGACATCCCGGCTTCCCGCCGCAGGAGCAGCCGCAAGCCTGGCCATTGCCTGGTTCGCCGCCACCTCCCCATACGATCTTGGCAGCATAGCAGTGTTACTGCCCTGGGGGCTTTGCATCATGCTTCTGGGCCGAGGCCTCCGACGCGACATGATCTACGTCCTCGCCTTCGCAACGACATTGTCACTCATCTCAGCAACACCAACATGGTTTCAAGGGCTGATCCCAGCAGCGACTGTTGGTGCTCCTTGTGTGGTGATCGGTGAGGTCATCCGCCATCACCGCATCCAGGCCAGCACCGCCGAGCAGGAACGCCGGCGCAAGCTCGACCAGCAACGGCGCCTGGTCGTCTCCGAGCTCCACGACACCGTCGTACGCGACCTCAGCCACGCCGTCATGATCGCCGAGCAAGCCCGCCTGGCCGACCCCCACAACACCCGCCTCAACCAAGAGCTGGCAGCCATCACCACCCCCGTACGCACCGCCGTCGAACAACTACGACGCAGCCTCAAAGCCATGAGCGCCGCCGAAGGAGACGACTCCCTCCTTCTGCTGGCCGCCTCACCCCCACCACCCCTGACTGACACCATCCGCGCCGTCCGGGAAACCCTCGCGCACCGAGACGCCCACCTGACTACCCACGGCACCGACCTGCTCGACAACCCCAGCATCGGCCCTGGCGTCCGCCAACAGCTCGTACGCATCATCGCCGAGCTCATCAACAACGCCGCCAAGTACACACCCCCGTCCAGCACCGCCACCCTCACCATCGAGGCCGACGACAACACCCTCGAGTGCATGTGCACCAACCCCATCGACCCCGGCCAGGCCACCAGCACCGCCACCTCATCCCAGCTCGGCCTTATTCAGGCCAGGCAACGCATCGAGTCCCTCGGCGGCTCCCTCCACATCACCCACACCAACGACCGCTGGACCGCCATCTTCACCATCCCCCTCCAACCCATATCCCCAATGCCCACCGACTGAGGCACCGGCGGGGACATTCTGCGCGGCCGGGTGCCAACCACTCCAGCCGGGGACAGTTCACACGTCCGGTGACAGCCATCCTGTCCCCGAACGCGTGGACTGCACCCGTCGATATCGAATGTCCCCGGCCGGGAGAGCCTTCTGCCCACGCCACGTCCCTCACGAGGGCCGCTCGGCCAGTCCATCCGCGGAGGAAGTGAGCGGGATCGTGTCCACATCGGATACATAGGCTCGGAGCGGACACATACTGACGAAGGAGAACCGCATGATTCCGCGGTTCATATGGACGGCCAAGGAGCACTGGCGGTCCTTTGTCACCGTTTTGGACATTCTGGCCCGCGATCGCCTCCGGTGGCGTTGTCAGTGCGCGCTGCCAAGCTCGACGAGGAGCACCCCGGCCATGATGAGCGCGATGCCGACCACCATGGTGCGGGTCAGCGGCTCACCGAAGAGGAACCGTGAGGCGATTGCTGTGACGGCCACTCCCCCGGCCGACCAGATCCCGTAGGCAACACCAAGTGCCAGGCCCTCCTTGAGGGCCAGGGTCAACAGGGCGAAGGCCCCCAGGTAGCCGGCCATGACGAGGCCGTACCATCGCAGTCCTCTGCCGTCGGAGGCGAGCTTGAGCGAGAGTGTGCCGGTGGTCTCGGAGGCGATGGCCGCCACCAGGTAGAGCCCGCTCATGACGCCTCACCGTCCTTGTCCTGCGTGCCTGCGCGCTGCGCCCCGACCTCCACGAGGAGCACCCCGGCCATGATGAGCGCGATGCCGAGGGCGACGAGCACCGTGATCGGCTCACCGAAGACGAGCATGGACAGCACGGCGGTCAGCGCCACGCCCAGGGCGCCCCAGAGCCCGTAGGCGACACCGAGCGGCATGCCGGCTTTGAGCGTCAGCGACAGGAGGATGAAGGCCAACGCGTACCCGATCCCCACCATGACGTAGAAGCCCGGCTGGTTCAGGGCCTGGCGCAGGGCGAGGGTCGCCGACACCTCGGAGATGATGGCGCCTCCGAGAGCCGGCCAGGCGCACACGCCGTGGCCCGTCGCCCCCGCGCGATCCTTCAGCGCACCGAGCACGGTCCGGCCTGTGGGCGTGCCTGAGCGGCATGCGCTCGCCCACGTCGACGGGCAGAGCACGTCCCTGACCGTCACGCCCGGTTCTCCGCGGCCTCGAGCCGCTGGCAGACCATGGAGCCGAAGGCGAGCGCCGGGACGATCATGAGCAGGGCGTTGGGTCCCCACCACAGCGGGTCGAAGTCACGGTAGAAGGACCAGAAGGAGATCGCCATGAACCCGGCGCAGAAGGTGAGCATGAGTCCGACCGTCAGCACCAGGTCCCCGATCCTGCTGCCCACGCGCGTCAGGTGGGCGCCGAGGAAGACGGTCAGTGCGGCGGCCACGTCGAGCGGGAAGAAGGACCAGTTCCAGGCCTGAATGACCTGGTTGGAGTAGTCCTTGAAACGCAGGTGCTCGGGAATGAGATTGAGGAAGACGGCCGCCCAGTAGAGCAGCAGCCCGGCATCGACGGCCACCAGCAGCCTCTTGTACGTGGGACTCATCGCCCCACTATTTCACCGGCCGTCTCCGGTGTCGAGATCTCGTGGCCGTCAGCCGGCACTCAGGACCGCTGACCCAGGACCAGGCTCATGGCCTCGGAGCGGGTGGCGGCGTTGCGCATGATGCCGCGCACGGCGGAGGTGACCGTGTTGGAGCCGGGCTTGCGCACGCCCCGCATCGACATGCACAGGTGCTCGGCCTCGACGACGACGAGCACGCCCCGGCACTCCAGCCGCTCGACGAGGGCGTCGGCGATCTGCCGGGTGAGCCGTTCCTGGACCTGGGGACGCCGGGCATAGCCGTCCACGAGGCGCGCCACCTTGGATAGGCCGGTAACGCGCCCGTCGGCGCTGGGGATGTAGCCCACGTGCGCCGCCCCGTGGAAGGGCAGGAGGTGGTGCTCGCACACCGAGTACATGGGGATGTCGCGCACGAGGACCATCTCCTCGTGCCCGACGTCGAAGACCCGCTCGACGTGCTCGGCCGGGTCCTGGTCGAGGCCGGCGAACATCTCCGCGTAGGCGCGCGCCATACGCTCGGGGGTGTCGCGCAGCCCGTCGCGCTCGGGGTCCTCCCCGATGGCGACGAGCAGGTCGTGCACCGCCCGCCGCACGCCCTCGGCGTCATAGCTCATGGTCAGCCTCTGTCTCTCTGCGCCTGCCGGGCCCGGGCCCGGGCCGGCTCAATGGTTGTAGCCCCAGAAGTCGTCGCTGTTGTGGGAGTCGTCGGACTCACCACCAGGGGCGGAGGCGGCCTCGACGACGGGCAGCGACTCGTCGCTGCGCCACAGGGGCCGCTCGGGCTGCTTGATGACGCCCTCGAAGATCCTCTCCAGGTCCTTCTCCAGGAGCGTCTCGCGGGTGAGGAGCTCCTCGGCCAGCTGGTCGAGCACGGCGCGGTTGCGGGTGAGGATCTCCCAGGCCTCCCGGTGGGCGGTGTCCAGCAGGTTGCGGACCTCGGTGTCGACGGTGGCGGCGACCTGCTCGGAGAAGTCGCGGCTGGTGGCGTTGAGCCCCAGGACCGTCTCGCTCTCGGTGGTGCCGAGCTTGACGGCGCCCACCGCGCTGGTCATGCCGTAGTCGGTGACCATCTTGCGGGCCGTGGCGGTGGCCTTCTCGATGTCGTTGGAGGCGCCGGTGGTGGGGTCGCGGAAGATGATCTCCTCGGCGGCCCGCCCGCCCATGGCGTAGACGAGCTGGTCGAGCAGCTCGTTGCGGGTGGTGGAGTACTTGTCGTCCTGGGGCATGACCTGCGTGTAGCCCAGGGCGCGCCCGCGCGGCAGGATCGTCACCTTGGTGACCGGGTCGGAGTAGGCGCCTGCGGCCGCGCACAGGGCGTGGCCGGCCTCGTGGTAGGCGGTGACGCGCTTCTCGTGGTCGCGCATGACGCGGGTGCGCTTCTGCGGGCCGGCGATGACGCGGTCGATGGCCTCGTCCAGGGCCCGGTTGTCGATGAGGTGGGCGTTGGAGCGGGCGGTGAGCAGGGCGGCCTCGTTGAGGACGTTGGCCAGGTCCGCGCCGGTGAAGCCGGGGGTCCGCTTGGCCACGAGCTCGAGGTCGACGTCGTCGTTGAGGGGCTTGCCCTGGGCGTGGACCTTGAGGATGGCGGCGCGCCCGGCCATGTCGGGGGCCTCGACGCTGACCTGCCGGTCGAAGCGGCCCGGGCGCAGGAGGGCCGGGTCCAGGACGTCGGGGCGGTTGGTGGCGGCGATGAGGATGACGTTGGTGTTGGCGTCGAAGCCGTCCATCTCGACGAGGAGCTGGTTGAGGGTCTGCTCGCGCTCGTCGTGCCCGCCGCCGGTGCCGGAGCCGCGGTGGCGGCCGACGGCGTCGATCTCGTCGACGAAGATGATGGCGGGGGCGTTCTCCTTGGCCTGGTCGAACAGGTCGCGCACGCGCGAGGCGCCCACGCCGACGAACATCTCGACGAACTCGGAGGCGGCCATGGAGAAGAAGGGCACGCCGGCCTCGCCGGCGACGGCCTTGGCCAGGAGGGTCTTACCGGTTCCGGGCGGGCCGTAGAGGAGGACGCCCTTGGGGATCTTGGCGCCGACGGCGCGGAACTTCTCAGGCTCGGAGAGGAACTCGCGGATCTCCTCGAGCTCCTCGACGGCCTCGTCCTCGCCGGCGACGTCGTCGAAGGTGACGTCGGGCATCTCCTTGGAGCCGACTTTCGCCTTGGAGCGGCCGAAGCCCATGGCGCCGCCGCGCCCGCCGCCCATGCGGCTCAGCATCCACCACATGAAGCCGCCCAGCAGGAGGGCGGGGACGAGCAGCTGGATGAGGGAGGACCACCAGCTGGTGGTGGGCACCACGGAGTTGAAGCCCTCCTTGGGGGCGGCGGCCTGCACGAGGCGGTCGACCTGCTCGGCCTGGGCGTCGGTGTAGGAGAACTCGACCTTCTTGCCCACCGGGCGCGACTCGATGCCCTTCTTCTTGGGCTGGACGTAGGTGGTGGTGAGGTCCAGCTCGACGCGCTGGTTGCCGTCGACGACGGTGATCGACTTGATCGTGTCCGGCTTGTCCCGCAGGAGCGTCAGGCCGTCGGAGGTGTCGATGGTGCGGTAGCCGAACATCGAGGAGAAGACGGCCCAGCCGAGGATGACGACCAGGAGGAAGGGCACCAACCACAGGAACGGGTTGCCCAGGGTGTCGCGGAGCTTGCGGTCGCGCTTGTTGCGGTCGTTCTTACCGGCCTTGCCCGGCTTCCCCGAGTCCTTGCGGCCGGGCTCGCGCCCAGAATCTTTCATCGTGCGGTAGGTCCCTTCAACATACTGATTCCTCAGACGTTAGCGGATAGCACGGCAAAGGTCCCATTGCGCTTGCTCACGTTCGCGCCGGGCGTGGCCGGGAAGATCCGGGGATGCGGGCCGATTGGAGGCTGCCTGGCCGAGAGGAGGCACCGTTGGGCCCGAGGGCTGCGGCCTGGGGGTACGTCAGCGCGCCTTATGGTGCGTCCGCGACGACGTCGATGACGCCCATCCCGTAGGCGCTGTGGGAGCCGACGCTCGTGTAGCGGGCCAGGGCCATGAGCTGGGAGAAGACGGCGGTGATGGAGCCGGCGGCGGGGGCGCTGATGCGCAGGGCGCCGACGCTGGCGGGGATGCGGCGGTTGGAGAGGCGTCCGCGGCGGTCGGCACGCGGCATGCCCAGGCCGACGACGGTGCGGCGGGTGCGGTCCTGGGTGATGAGGACGGAGGTGAGGCGCTCGCGCTCGGGGAGCTCGGGGGCCAGGGGGCGGCACCAGTGGCGCCAGCGCGCGTGAAGGCTGGTGGCCAGGGAGGCGGCGGTGACCTCGGGGACGTGGTGGCCGCGGGAGGTGAAGACGGTGGGGGTGAGCAGGCGGATGTCCCAGGCGGTGGAGGTGGTCTGGGCAGCGAGATCCTCCCAGTCGGCCTGCTCGAGGACCTGGGCCTCGATGGCGGCGAGCATGGTGGTGGTCTCGCCACCGTCGCCGATGGGTAGGACTCCGCCCCAGGCGAGCCAGGCGTCGAGCGTGTCCAGGAGGCGGTCGTCGAGGAATCGCAGCTCGACGCCGAGGCCGTCCGGGGTCTGGGTCATGTCGCCCAGGCAGTAGGGCTTGGGGCCGGGCTGGTCGTGGGGTGGACGGTGGGCGAGGGCGGGCAGGCGGGCGGCGCGCTCGGGGCTGACTCCTTCGGGGAGGTCGAGGACTCTGCCCCAGGCGGCGTGAAGGCGGCGGGGGGTGGCCTCGACCGGGCCGGGCGCATCGAAGCGGACGAATACGGTGGCGGGCACTCGACGGGGCTCCTTTGCGGCGTGATGAGTGGCGGACATGGCCGTCTACCCCTTACTTTTGGCGACACTACCGGAGGGGAGGCGGCGAACGCGGAGACTTGGGACGTCGACGTTCTTCAGCATCGAGGGGCAGGAGGAGACGGAGAGGACGAGGCCCAGCGGCGCACCGGTCGAGCCACGGAAGCACAGTGTGTCGACAGTCACGGCTGGGAACGTCGACCTTTTGGCTTGACGTCGTTG
>ERZ773213.1992-NODE-1992-length-10080-cov-9.763691_pt1 | contig 10080 bp, 12 predicted proteins | sample MGYA00580996_ERZ773213 | MGnify/ENA primary metagenome ERZ773213 (study PRJEB29015, sample SAMEA2738152) | human oral metagenome | biome: human oral; feature: human-associated habitat; material: saliva | place: China | collected 2197 ...
AGATTAAGCTTTCTGAAGTCCTGATTTTAGATGATATTGGTGCCGAGCAATCAACAGCTTGGGTACGTGATGAAATCCTGCAAGTCATTCTTCAATATCGGATGCAGGAAAATTTACCGACCTTTTTTACATCCAACTTCAACTTTGAAGATTTGGAGCTGCATTTCGCTAAAGGGAAGCATGGAAATGACGAAACCTGGGAAGCCAGACGCGTCATGGAACGCATCCGTTATTTGGCTGAGGAGACTCGTTTAGAAGGAGTAAACCGTCGATGACAGAAACAATCAAATTAATGAAGGCTCACACTTCAGTGCGCAGATTTAAGGAGCAAGGCCTTCCTCAGGAAGACTTGACTGAAATCCTGACAGCAGCTCAGATGGCTTCGTCTTGGAAGAATTTCCAATCCTACTCTGTGATTGTAGTACGAAGTCAAGAAAAGAAAGATGCCTTGTATGAATTGGTACCTCAAGAAGCTATTCGCCAGTCAGCTGTTTTCCTTCTCTTTGTCGGAGATTTGAACAGAGCAGAAAAGGGGGCACGACTTCATACTGATTCATTTCAACCCCAAGGTGTAGAAGGTCTCTTGATTAGTTCAGTCGATGCGGCCCTTGCTGGTCAAAATGCCCTGCTGGCAGCTGAAAGTTTGGGCTATGGAGGTGTCATCATTGGTTTGGTGCGTTACAAGTCAGAAGAAGTGGCAGAGCTCTTTAACCTGCCTGACTACACCTATCCTGTCTTTGGGATGGCACTAGGTGTGCCAAATCAAAATCATGATGTGAAACCAAGACTGCCACTAGAGAATGTTATCTTTGAGGAAGAATATCAGGAACAAACAGTTGATGTGATTGAGGCTTATGACCGTGTACAGGCGGACTATGCTGGGGCGCGTGCGACAACAAGCTGGAGTCAGCGCCTAGCAGAACAGTTTGGTCAAGCTGAACCAAGCTCAACTAGAAAAAATCTTGAACAGAAGAAGTTATTGTAGAAAGTGAGAAATTATGGCCCTACCAACTATTGCCATTGTAGGACGTCCCAATGTTGGGAAATCAACCCTATTTAATCGGATCGCTGGTGAGCGAATCTCCATTGTAGAAGATGTCGAAGGAGTGACACGTGACCGTATCTATGCAACGGGTGAGTGGCTCAATCGTTCCTTTAGCATGATTGATACAGGAGGAATCGATGATGTCGATGCTCCTTTCATGGAACAAATCAAGCACCAGGCAGAAATTGCCATGGAAGAAGCAGATGTTATCGTCTTTGTCGTGTCTGGTAAGGAAGGAATTACCGATGCAGACGAATACGTAGCCCGTAAGCTTTATAAAACCCACAAACCAGTTATCCTTGCAGTGAACAAGGTGGACAACCCTGAGATGCGAAATGATATCTATGATTTCTATGCTCTCGGTTTGGGTGAACCACTGCCTATCTCATCTGTCCATGGTATCGGTACAGGGGATGTGCTAGACGCTATCGTAGAAAATCTTCCAAATGAATATGAGGAAGAAAATCCAGATGTCATTAAGTTTAGTTTGATTGGTCGTCCCAACGTTGGAAAATCAAGCTTGATCAATGCTATCTTGGGAGAAGACCGTGTCATTGCCAGTCCCGTTGCTGGAACAACTCGTGACGCCATTGATACCCACTTTACAGATACAGATGGTCAAGAGTTTACCATGATTGATACGGCTGGTATGCGTAAGTCTGGTAAGGTTTATGAAAATACCGAGAAGTACTCTGTCATGCGTGCCATGCGTGCTATTGACCGCTCAGATGTGGTCTTAATGGTCATCAATGCGGAAGAAGGCATTCGTGAATACGACAAGCGTATCGCAGGATTTGCCCATGAAGCTGGTAAAGGAATGATTATCGTGGTCAACAAGTGGGATACGCTTGAAAAAGACAACCACACTATGAAAAACTGGGAAGAAGATATCCGTGAGCAGTTCCAATACCTGCCTTACGCACCGATTATCTTTGTATCAGCCTTGACCAAGCAACGTCTCCACAAACTTCCTGAGATGATCAAGCAAATCAGTGAAAGTCAAAATACACGTATTCCATCAGCTGTCTTGAACGATGTCATCATGGATGCCATTGCCATCAACCCAACACCGACAGACAAAGGAAAACGCCTTAAGATTTTCTATGCGACCCAAGTGGCAACCAAACCACCAACCTTTGTCATCTTTGTCAATGAAGAAGAACTCATGCACTTTTCTTACCTGCGTTTCTTGGAAAATCAAATCCGCAAGGCCTTTGTCTTTGAAGGAACACCAATCCATCTCATCGCAAGAAAACGCAAATAAAAAAGTAGAATCTGGAATGACATTTCCAGATTTTTTTGATAGAATGAAGTTGAAGAAAACGCTATCAAAAAGAGGTGTCGATGATGGAACATTTGTTTAAATTCTTACTTTTAGCACCTTACTTTTATTTTGATAACTGGATTGAAAAGGCCAACAGAAATAGTAAATTTTTCCCAATTTTTTACTATTTTTACTGGGTTTACATCCCCCTCTATTCTCTTTTTAGCCTTGCTTGGACAGTTGTTTCAGTTCTGTTTTTCAATATCGTCTTGAGAAATGTGACAGATATCAAGTTTTGGGGCATTTGGTTTCTTTTTATTCTGCTAGCTATTGGTCTGAATAGGTCAACTTATTTCTGTTTCAAAAAAATGTTTCGCTTGAGACGGGAACTAGGGAAGTCTAAAGGCGGCAAGCATTGATTTATATTGGTAATAACATTTAATAGAACGAAACTAAAGAAAACAATTTCAAAGAGGAGGTGTCGATGATGAAACTGTCCTTTAATTGGTTTCATTTGATACTCTTATTTCCTTGTTTTTATTTTTTCTATTGGATAGACAATGCTGACAGAAACAGTAAAATTTTCCCCATCTTCTACTATTTTTACTGGATTTATATTTCCCTTTTAGCTCTGTTTAGCTTGGATATGACAATTTTTTCATTCTTATTTTTCCCTTTTGTTCTAAATCATGAATCAGATGCTAGTGCTTGGGGTGTTTGGTTGCTTTTGATAGTCTTATCTCTAGGTAGTGACTGGTTAGACTATATCTTTTTCAAAAAAATGTTTCGCTTGTAGGGGGCATAATATATAGTTTAGAAACGTTGTTAAATCAACGTTTCTTTTTGATTTGGTCAACTTTTGGTCAATAATTCTATTTTTTAACTAAACTCGTCAAAACAGCACGAACTTTGTTATTTTCAATATCTGCTTTTTCTTTTATAAGATGTCCATAAGTTTCAGTTATTTGTTTAATATCTCGATGTCCCATTAACTTTGAAACTGCCCAAATATCAACACCCATTGCTAACATTGTTGAACAATACGTGTGTCTCAGACCTGTACTTGTCATAGTTTGAGGATGAATTTTTAAGGTCTTTAAAATTTGTTTTAAATGCTTGTTCACTCCTGCATTTGTTACAACATTATAATTCAAATCAATAAAAATCATATTTTCATTATTCGTAATCATCTCATTTTCAATGAATACAGATTGCTCTTGTTTTATTTTCTTTAAAATTGTTAATGTATCTTCATCTATTGGAACTGTTCGAACTGAATCTTCCGTTTTGGGTTTTGTCCAACGTTTTTTTATAGTATCATATCTGCGATATGTTTTTATTTCTGAACTTTCCCACAATACACAATCCCATGTGAGACCTGCAACTTCCCCTGCACGTAATCCCGTTTTTAGTTGAATTAATAGTAAATGTGGAACGATTGAAGTTGTTAAATCAAGATTGCTTTCTAAATATGTTACTAACTTTTGATAGTCTTCAAAGCTATGAATATATTTTTCATCTCTTCGCTTTTGTGGAGGTCGTCCTGAGAGTATAACTCCTTCAGTAAAATCTTCGATATTAAGCTTATCTCTTTTCGCAAATACAATCACATTTCTAATTTCCGCATTCATTCTACTAACATTGTCTCTGCTATTAGTTTCAGCGTACTTATTAATAAATTCTTGATATTCGCTTGCTTTAATTTTTAAGGCTGGTTTGTCTTTAAAATATGCTTGAATGAATTTACCACGTATTAGATGCTTATTGAAAGTAGATTCCGCTTTTCCAATTGGTTTAACTGTTAATTCTAGCCACTTTTCCCATAGAGCATAGAATGTAATATTTTTATCAATTATTGCACCATTAAGCAATTTTAACTCAAGAGCTAACGCTTCAATTTCAGCTTCTCTTTTTGTCTTAAAGCCTGAATTTGAAGCAACTACCTTTTTATTTTTATCAAAAATTCTATAATCCCATAAATTCTTTTTTCCTCGTTTTCTGAATGAAACTGACATGATTACCTCTTTCTAAAAGACGATAACCAAGATATTATCTTGATTATCGTATCATAAACTAAAGATTTCTGCAAAGTTTTCTTCAAAAAATTGTTTCGTTTTACTAGCTAAGAAATAGTACCGTCCACCCTGACTGTCTGGATATTTCACAAACCCATCTTTGTTTTTATCAATATCGATTTTTGAGCGAATATCAGGCTGATAAAGAACATGTTTTAATAACCAAGGGCGTGATACTGATAACATGTTTAAGACATCATCTAAGCTAATATATTTCCCTTTTGAAGCTTGCTTCTTTAAGTCAAGATATTCATCTTTCTCTACTATAATGTGTGTTTTAGGAAGATTTACTTCCAAATTTTCTATTTTAATTGAAATTTTATCTGTCATATAAATTTCCTTTCATTGTCTTACTTAAATACGTTCCACGGCTCTTTTTCTTTCTTTAGTTCATCTTTTCGATTATTTAGAAAAATAATAGTATCAGGAGAGGGCTTGTACTTTGTTTTGAAATGAATCAAAACATGCTTGAAAAATTCCTGAATTGCTTCTTTACCGTAAATCTTTTCAATCTTGTATAAAAACGATTCTAAACCGCTGTTTTTCAATAAGTAAATATAGGTAGATAATAAATCATTTTTTCGCCGTGGTTTTGACCTCAATAAATCAAAATCAGTCGAAACATATTCCAACATAACCTTTGAAATATCCCATAACTCCTCATTTTTGAAGAATAAATACTTGTCCGTAAATCGTTGAAAAATCAGGCTAGATAGTTCTTTATCATTCCGACATTTTAAAATATCTAAGCCAGTTTGATTAGCGTATGCCTGCCGAATTGACATTTCAAATCGCACCCAATCATCACATTTCAACGCTTCGTCATAAAAGATGCCTTTCTTTTTCTCCTGTTCCAATTTTTTATCATAGATACGCAGAAGTAAAGAGTTTCCTTTGTTTGCTTTGCTACCGACATAAATCGTTTCTACCCTGTTGTTAGTATTAATAGTGCCGATATTTGACTGATTTTTCCTCAATTTAATTGTATTTGTAAAACTGTCAACGTATTTTGATTTTATTATTGACTTGTTTAATTCCTGATAAATCTGATTCACTTTCAAACCTTCATCTTTAAAATCAATCGCAAAATCAATTTTTGAAACTCTACAACTACCGCTAAAATAATTTTCTAATTCAAAAAATTTTTGAACTAATTGACGATACGAAATTTTTTGATTATCTTCTTCACGTCGCTTCATGTAGTGTTTTAAGCCTTGACCTGAAAATTTGAGAAAAATTCCCATTCGTGGGCTATCCGTGTTAAAACATAACAAGATTTCAAATTCATCAAAATTGATAATATGATTGTAGCCTGCAAATCCTTTTTCATTTAACTTGAAATTGACTGTGTACTTTTCTAATTCCAATAATTCGTCAATTTTTAAACAGATACTTGAAGCAAATGCTTCATAATTAGACATCATTTCATTAAAATCTGGTAAAAATACGAATGAAATTTCATCAGCGTCACATTGAATCATATAACATAACTCCTTTTAATTATTTTATAGTTAACCCACAGGGGGTGGGATGGGGGTCATTACTAGACCCCCATGAATGCTATACCCCATTATTTACGCTTTTTTCTTAATCGTTGACCGTATAAAAACGCTCGTTTAAATGTACTAATCTTTTCCAAACCGTGTTCGTGTAGATTGATATTCCAAAATTTTCTGGGTTTGCTAAACTGTCCATCCGTAGTCATGATATACCCAGAAAACCTGGGCGCATGATTATCAATATTGTCAGTTTCTCCAAAGACCATTCGAGCTAATTCATCTGTTATAGCGCCATTTGATAAACAAATACGAACACCTAAATTATCTCGTATCGCTGTACTTAAAAGTTCTGACCTTGGTTGTTGCATACAGATACAGATATAGACACCACTCGAACGAGAACGAGATACGATAGACAAGACCAAATCTTGAACCCTTTTTCTCATTTTAGTATCAGTTATACTTGATAACATCGCAGAATATTCTTCGATAATACACAGCTTCAGCTTCATCTCTTTACCGAAATTGACAAAAGTTGCGCCAGTAATATCATCACGTGCTGACAATTTTGCAATTTCTTTTTCACGTTTAATAACTAATTCCAACAATTCTTCAAAATATGCTAAAATCTCTTCACTATCAGAAAGAATTATACCTTCTGGAAGAAAAGTCCAAGAACTGAACTCAGATTTTACATCTAAAATTGTTAAATCAACTTCTGAATCAAACATAAAAACTTGCGTGAGTAACGATTTCAAGAAAGTTGTCTTAGAACTGGATGTGTTTCCAACAATGAGAGTATGGATATTTTTTAGAAGTGAGAATGTCAATCCCTTTTCGATTGTTATTTCAAAATCGTTTGACGGTCTTAACTCAATTATGTTTCTTGGTTTGAGCTGTCTTGCTCTAGCTTCGACAATATCATCTAATAAATAGATGAATTCTGTATTATCTTCACTTAACCAATAATCTAAAACAATGAGTGAACGATTTTTACCCACTAAGCACGCTGATAACATTTCCGCAAACTTTTCTAAATCGTCAGTAGTCTGGTCAGCTAATTTTTTGATTTTAACCGTGATGCGCCTGCTTGACTTCGAGAAGTCCGCATGCGCTTTACTAACATCGATGAATTTGCTACCAACTTTACGATTCGCAGTTGCTGAATCCAACAAGGCCTTGTGTGTCTGTCGTTCTATCAATCTTAATTGATAATATAAAGATATCGACCCAATTTTTGATAGCTTTAAAACAAATCGAACCAGTAAAACAAGATTAACTAAAAGCAAGACAGCTATCCCAATCACTATTAAATTCAGACCAAACTGTGCTTCACTTCTAAAAATACCAATTTCTGTTCCTTTAAATCCTAGCCATCGAATGATACCACCACCAAATAGTAACCCAACTCCAAAAAATTGGAGTAGAGTTACAATATTGGGAAAAGATGGGCTTAAATGACCTGTATTTTTATTTAATCTGTATCTAATCATAAATACCTACAAATTTCTTCCATTTCCTTTAACATTTTGCGACGAATGAGTTCAAAATACATGTATGCACGAATGAAATCAGTGTAACGACCGTTTGAGTAAACTAAACTCAAATTAGCAAAAGATGAAACTCTTCCTTGAACCTCAGAATTTATGTATGTTGCTAAAATTTTGCGCAATTCCAAAGGAAGGTCTAAAGCTGATAAATCATCTAATTCTTTAGAAATATCTTTCATATCTATTTCCTTTCTACTTTAAACTAACTTCTTTGACATCTTCAGCCCAAACTTCTATAACATCATAACTTTTGAACTTATAGCGACCGAGTGGGTTGACTAACTGATACAAATGTCTGAACTGAATCTTGTTCGCAATTTCTAAAGTTGGGACAACAAGACTAATCAATTTAACTGCTCCATCATCTTTGGGCATTGATAAAAATACTTCATAACCAATTGATTTGTCAGAAAAAACTGGGGCGTTTTTACCATTTTGATTTTTCTCAAATCCCACAATCGGAAAGAATGGCTTTGGCTCTGTAACACTTACAGCTACACAAGTTGAAATATTAGTAAGAGCTGGGGCAGTACGACGGTCGTTTACAATTGAATCGCCTGATTGATTTGATTTGTTTCCGAACAAACCACTTTGTAGTAAATTTTGGTTAGCATTAACCATATTAATATTCCTCTACTAGCTTAAATCTAGTTCTTTCTATTCAATTTTTCTTGTAAATATTTGAAGCTTCTTTATTTACATTTAAAGTGTATCACGATTAAAAATTACAGTCGTCAAATGCACCAAAAGGGAAAAATAAAAAAATTGCATTAGGTGATTTTATTTGATAAGCTGAAAATAACGATAAGGAGGTCATTATATTGAAAGAAAAGTATTATAATGTAAAAGAAGCTTTGGATTATATTAGAAGTTATCCTAGCGGAAGATTAGAAAAAGAATTTTATATGGATATAACTGAAAAACAAATTCGTGATATTTTGAAAAAAGATGTACTAGGGCAATATATGCACTGTTCGGAGGGGCAACATATAATTGAATCATACATAAATTTTCAAGGATGTGAGGTAGTTGAAACTTTATATGTATTTCCAAAATTTGGGAAGAATCCAAAAATTCTCTCGAGTTGGGATAGTCTCTATAAAAAAGAAGACAAATTAGTGAAGGAGTTACAACGGCAAGGGAAAAAAACAGTAGATGAACAAATTAGAGAAGAGTTTAAAAATTCTGGGAAACCTGCGTATTTAATGAATGAAGATTATCTTTTCTCATTAAAGCTGGAGATTGAAAGACGACAACTACCGATAAAAATTTTTCATATTCAGCCACGTACTAAATCAACAATTATGCAATTAATTAATGAAGAAATGTTGGAGACTAATTTTGAGTTAACTATAAATACTTTATTAGAAGAATTTGAACAAAGATTAAAAGAAGATTGGTTTGATAATCAGAAATTATGCATTGAACAAGCTGAAAAAGTAGGTGAATTATTAGAGGATGTTCGGGGGCGGACAGAAATATTACAGTCTGTAGCACCAGAATTGGCATTGGATTCTTACAATAGTAGATTAGAAGAAGTAGAAGAATTTTATAATAATTTAAAGAATCAAGAATTCATATTATCTTTTGAAATTGAAGAATCTGTTAGTAAGTTTAAAAAATTTTATATGAAGCAAGCAAACAAGAACGTGATTTCTTCTCTTGCTAAGAAAATATATGAATTTGAAAAGTATCAGATTAACAAGTATAAAGAAGAGATTGAAAAACAGAATAAAAATAGAGTTATAACTGAAATTTTGTTTAAACGGTATTTAGTCGAATTTTACAAGAATATAAATGACTCTTTTTGGAGAGATGATTTTCTAAGCAATTTAGAGGATAATTTTGGGATAAAAATAAACCGCTAAGATTTTTTTAGCGGTTGTTTTTAACTGTTTTTATAAGTAATTGGAAGGCTTCTAAGAGCTGTTCTTGGCTCGTTTGTGGGAGTTGGGCTAATTGGTCAGCTAGTAACTCTAGCTGTGGATTCTGAGGGGTTATACGGCTTTCAAATAGCTCTGAGGGGGTGATGTTAAGAGCTGTGATAATTTTTTCGAGTGTATCAATCTTTATATTTGACCCCTTTGTTTCAAGGTTGGAAATATAATCTATACCCACACCAGCCTTTTCACTGAGATGTTGTTGGCTTAATCGTTTTTCTTTGCGAATAGTACGAATTTTTTGACCGATATATTTTTTTAATTGAATAGGTTCCATGTTTTACCTCATTTATGTACCATAATACATGGAATAAAACTAGAAAATAACCCATATACAAACAAAGTTTTGCAAAAATATTGTCTGCGAACTAAAAATGTGTTAAAATAGTGCTATAAATATGAAATAGAGGTTATTGCGATGGAAAATCCTTGGATAGATACTACTTCGAAAATATATAATGGTGAGAAGATAATCGTTGCTACCGCGGACCTGAAATATATTAAAAAGCTATTAAATTCAAAAAAATATCCCCCAGTAGATAAAGTAGACGATGATGCTAATGAAGAAACAAAGAAAGCAGCCAAAGAAAAATACAAACTCCGACTAAATGTTTATCCTCAACATTTTGTTGGTGATATAGATAATGCAAAAATTATAATTTTAAGTTTAAACCCAGGATACAGCACAGAATATTATGATGCTTATA
>ERZ773213.1999-NODE-1999-length-10067-cov-8.950559_pt1 | contig 10067 bp, 10 predicted proteins | sample MGYA00580996_ERZ773213 | MGnify/ENA primary metagenome ERZ773213 (study PRJEB29015, sample SAMEA2738152) | human oral metagenome | biome: human oral; feature: human-associated habitat; material: saliva | place: China | collected 2197 ...
AAAAGAAGCAGAAAATCATGTAAAATAAAGATGAGCGAGGTTCCGTAAGGGACCTTGTTTGTTATATTTTTGATTCGTATTCCTCTGTCTATGAAACGAGAATGTCAAAATAGGAAGCGATAGATACTATACAGGTTATAAAAAAACAATTATTCCTTCGGAGTGCATTTAGAAGATGTATTGAAAACGCTGATAAAAAAAGGAATAAATGGAAATTATTTCATGATTGTGATATAATAATTCTGATAATCAACATATAGGGGAAAACTATGAATAAACGTTCAAAAAGAGCCCGTTCGGGTAAAGTTAAGCGGAGCATTAATATAGCTTTATTAACCATTTATGTATTATTGGGTGGTTTTTTGCTGTTCTTGATTTTTAGACATAATATATTGGCGTTTAGATACCTGAATGTCATAACGGCAACTGTAGTGATTTTGGTCGCTTTAGCGAATCTGCTTTTGATCATTTATAGAAAAGCAGAAAAGTTTACAATTTTCTTTTTAACACTAGCTATTTTAATGAGTTCAGTTTCTTTTTTTGCACTGCAACAATTTGTCGGCTTTACTAGTCATATCAATTCTACGTCAAATTACTCAGAATACTCAATGAGTGTTGTTGTTCTGAAAGATAGTGACGTTCATAATGTCACGCAATTAGATAGTGTTACAGGACCTACGGATACTGATAATGATAATATTCAAAAATTGATAGCTGATATCAAAACTAGTCAGAGCAAAGAATTGACGGTTGAACAAAGCACCTCATACCTTGCAGCTTATAAGAGCTTGGTATCAGGTGAAGCAAAAGCGATTGTCTTAAATAGCGTCTTTGAAAATATTATAGAATCTGAATACCCTGATTACGCATCAAAAATTAGGAAAATCTACACTAAAAATATCACCAAAGAAGTAGCTGCTCCTAAAGTTTCTAAGAACAAATCCTTCAATGTCTATGTGAGTGGTATTGACACTTACGGACCAATTAGTTCAGTTTCTCGTTCAGATGTCAACATTTTGATGACTGTTAATCAAGATTCAAAAAAAATTCTATTGACAACAACCCCTCGAGATTCTTATGTTCCGATTGCTGACGGCGGGAATAATCAAAAAGATAAGTTGACTCATGCAGGTATTTATGGAGTTGACTCCTCTATTCATACTTTGGAAAATCTTTATGGAGTTGATATTAATTACTATGTTCGTCTAAACTTCACTTCGTTCTTGAAATTGATTGACCTTTTAGGTGGTGTAGATGTATACAATGATCAGGAGTTTACATCTCGTCACGGGAAGTTCCACTTCCCAGTAGGAAATGTCCATTTAGATTCTGAACAAGCTCTTGGGTTTGTTCGTGAACGCTATTCGTTGGCTGATGGAGATCGTGACCGTGGTCGTAATCAACAAAAGGTTATTGTAGCAATTATTCAGAAATTAACTTCTACTGAAGCCTTAAAAAATTATAGTGATATTATTCAAGGTTTGCAAGATTCCCTTCAAACAAATATTCCTATCGAAACGATGATAGATTTGATTAATACTCAATTGGAGAGTGGTGGTAGTTATAAAGTCAACTCTCAAGACCTCAAAGGTACAGGTCGAATGGGACTTCCTTCTTATGCTATGCCAGATAGTAACCTCTATATGATGGAAATCGATGATAGTAGTTTAGCAACTGCTAAAAGTGCGATACAAGATGTGATGGAGGGAAGATGATATGATTGATATCCACTCTCACATTGTCTTTGATGTAGATGACGGGCCAAAGTCTATAGAAGATAGTAAAGCTCTTTTAATAGAAGCATATAATCAAGGAGTTCGGATGATTGTTTCGACTTCCCATCGTCGAAAAGGGATGTTTGAGACTCCAGAAGAAAAAATAGCGACGAATTTTTTAAAGGTTCGTGAGATTGCTAAAGAAGTGGCAGATGATTTGGTCATTGCTTACGGAGCAGAGATATACTATACTCCGGATGTTCTAGAAAAATTAGAAAACAAGCGCATTCCTACTCTCAATAACAGTCGTTATGCTTTGATTGAATTTAGTATGAATACACCCTATCGCGATATTCATAAAGGGTTAAGCAATATTTTGATGTTAGGGATTACCCCAGTGATTGCTCATATTGAACGTTATGATGCGTTGGAAAACAATGAAAAACGTGTTAGGGAACTAATTGATATGGGATGCTATACGCAAGTAAATAGTTCTCATGTTCTAAAACCTAAGCTCTTTGGTGAAACCTATAAATTTATGAAAAAGAGAGCCCAATATTTTTTGGAGAGAGACCTGGTTCATGTCATTGCAAGTGACATGCATAACTTAGATAGTAGACCTCCCTACATGGAGGATGCTCGTCAGATTATTTCTAAAAAGTATGGTATAGACAAGGCAGAAGAGCTATTTGTAGAGAACCCTAGGAAAATTATAATGGATCAAATAATTTAGGAGAAAATATGAAAGAACAAAATACTATGGAAATCGATGTATTTCACCTGTTTAAAATTCTTTGGAAAAGAAAAATTCTAATTGCATTGGTAGCAATTGTAGCTGGAGCCTTAGCTTTTGCCTATAGTGCGTTTGTCGTTAAACCGGAGTTCACTAGTACTACACGGATTTATGTAGTCAACCGTAATCAGGGAGATAAGCCTGGTTTGACCAACCAAGACTTGCAAGCTGGATCATACTTAGTTAAAGACTATCGTGAAATTATTTTGTCTCAAGATGTTTTGGAGAAAGTTACATCTAATTTGAAATTAGATCTATCACCAAAAGCTTTGGCTAGTAAAGTCAAGGTAACTGTACCAGTCGATACTCGTATCGTATCTATTTCCGTTAATGATAAAGTACCTGAGGAAGCTAGTCGTATTGCTAACTCATTGAGAGAAGTAGCAGCTGAAAAGATTATCAGTATCACACGCGTTTCTGATGTCACAACACTTGAAGAAGCTCGTCCGGCTACAGCACCATCTTCTCCAAATATTCGTAGAAATACAATTATCGGGCTACTTGGAGGAACAGCATTTATGGTTATCGCTGTTCTTATCGTTGAACTGGTTGATACACGAGTGAAACGTCCAGAGGATATTGAAGATGTTATGCAAATTGCATTGTTGGGAGTTGTTCCAAATCTGGATAAATTGAAATAGGAGAGAGATATGCCGACATTAGAAATAGCACAGAAAAAATTAGATCTGGCCAAAAAAGCGGAAGAATACTATAATGCCTTGCGTACGAATATACAATTGAGTGGAAATAATTTACAAGTAATTTCTATCACTTCTGTAAAACCGGGTGAAGGAAAGTCAACGACTTCTACAAATATTGCTTGGGCATTCGCGCGTGCAGGTTACAAGACCCTGTTAGTAGATGCTGATATTCGTAATTCTGTCATGTCAGGTGTCTTCAAGTCACGTGAAAAAATTACTGGATTGACAGAATTTTTATCTGGAACAACAGACCTATCTCATGGTTTATGTGATACCAATGTTGAGAATCTATTTGTGGTTCAAGCTGGGTCTATCTCACCCAACCCAACTGCTTTATTGCAAAGTGAAAATTTTAGCACTATGATTGACACACTTCGCAAGTATTTTGATTATATTATTGTTGATACAGCGCCTATTGGTATCGTAATCGACGCAGCTATTATTACACAAAAATGTGATGCATCTGTTTTAGTTACTGCGGCAGGAGAAGCTAACAGAAAAGATGTTCAGAAGGCTAAAGGTCAATTGGAACAAACGAATAAACCATTTTTAGGAGTTGTATTAAATAAATTCAATACTTCAGCTGAGAAATATGGTTCTTACGGTGAGTATGGTTCTTACGGTAAAAAATAGGGGATAGAATAAGGGATAGACTAAGGAAGTAGTTATGGAAGAGAAAGGGATAAAAATATCTCTGGCAGTAATCCAGAGTTTTATAGTAGTGTTACTGGGGTATTCTCTTAGTTTTGTTAAAGAGACAGATATTCTTTCAACAACAATGATTGTCCTATATATTCTCCACTACATCGTATTTTATTTTAGCGATTACGGTCAAGATTTTTTTAGACGAGGGAGTTTGATTGAACTTGTTCGCTTGACAAAATATATCATTTTCTTTGCATTGGCAATTAGTCTTTCTAATTTCTTTTTAGAAGAACGCTTTAGTATCTCTAGACGAGGCATGGTGTATTTCTTAACCTTACACTCGATTCTAATGTATCTAGTCAATATTTGTATCAAGTATTATTCGAAACGGATATTTCCTAATTTGAAATGGAGTAAAAAACTATTCTTGATTACAGCAACATCTAGAGTTGAGAAAGTGATGGATAAATTACTTGATGCGGGTGATTTCTTTGGAGAACTGGTGGCAGTTAGTGTATTAGATAAACCTAATTTCCAACATGATACTATTACAGTCGTACCAGTCGAAGATATTTTAAATTTTGCAACTCACGAAGTTGTGGACGAAGTGTTTATCAATCTTCCTAGTGAAGAATATGATATTGGTGAATTTATTTCTCGTTTTGAAACGATGGGAATTGATGTAACGGTTAATCTAAATGCTTTTGACCATAATCTAGGGCGTGACAAAAAAATCCGTGGGATGGCTGGTCTAAATGTCATTACTTTTTCGACGAAATTTTATAAGAATAGTCATGTAATTGCTAAGCGTGTCATAGATATTATTGGTTCTATTTTTGGTTTAATGATTTGTGGTCTAGTTAGTATAGTTCTAGTTCCAGCTATTCGAAAAGATGGTGGACCTGCTATTTTTGCCCAGACTCGCATAGGAAAAAACGGCCGACATTTTACTTTTTATAAATTTAGATCAATGTGTATTGATGCTGAGGATAAAAAGAGAGAATTGTTGGAGAAAAATACCATGCAGGGTGGTATGTTTAAGATGGACAATGATCCTCGCATTACAAAAATTGGTCGCTTTATCCGTAAAACTAGCTTGGATGAACTTCCCCAGTTTTGGAATGTTCTGAAAGGAGATATGAGCCTAGTGGGAACAAGACCGCCAACAGTTGATGAATATGAGACATACACACCTGAACAAAAACGTCGATTGAGTTTTAAACCGGGTATCACTGGACTTTGGCAAGTTAGTGGTAGAAGTGAGATTAAGAATTTTGATGAAGTTGTTAAATTAGATGTAGCTTATATAGACGATTGGACAATTTGGAAAGACATTGAAATTTTACTAAAAACTATTAAAGTTGTACTTATGAGAGATGGAGCGAAGTGATTTTATGAATAAAGTGAGGGAAATTCAACTAGGAGAATTATCTTTATTGAAAAACTTTATTGCTATTTGTAGTAAACATGATTTAAGATATTATGCTTTGGGAGGAACATTGCTAGGAGCCATTCGTCATAAAGGATTTATTCCTTGGGATGATGATATGGATTTAGGGATTCCTCGAAAAGATTATGAAAAATTTTTATCTATTTGTAAAAAAGAACTTCCAGAACATGTTATTTTGAGACTTCATGATGACAATTTAGGTAATACCTCTATTATGGATACGTCCTTACAAATTCCATTTGGAGATGAACTGTGTAGCCCATTTATAGATATTTTCCCCCTGGATGGTTATCCAGAGGATAGTTTCCATTATTTTATACATACAAATAAAATTAAATTCTATCGTGCACTTTCTAAAATTTCTGTCATTGATCGTCTACATGACAGAGATAGGGGAAACTTTGAAAATGCCATTGTGAGTATATCAAAAATTTTAAAATTAAATAAATATCTAAAAACATCCATTATTAATAATAAATTACAAAATCTAATTAAACAATATGATTTTGAAACTAGTTCAATAGTTGGTAATGTATTAGGTTCCTACAGAGAACGTGAACTTGCTAGAAAAGAAGTATTCGGTGAACCGCAATTACTAGAGTTTGAGAACTTAGAAATAAGTTGCCATGCTAACCCAGATGAATATTTAACAAAAATATACGGTGATTATATGAAGTTACCAAAAGAAGCTGAACGTAAGGGTCACTTCGAGTCTACATGGGGAGATTAATTTGAATAGTTTTGATTTAATGGGGGTCAGGATTGACCCCTTAACAATGGATGAAACAGTAGAGGCGGTTGAGAATTTTGTCATTGAACAACGTCCTCTTCATTTAATGGGCGTAAACGCTGATAAGATTAATCAATGTCAATCAGATGACGTCATTAAAAAAATAGTTAACGATTCTGAAATTATCAATGCAGATGGTGCATCAGTAGTTCTAGCCTCTCGATTTTTGGGCTACCAAGTTCCAGAGCGAGTTGCTGGAATTGATTTAATGCAAAGATTATTAAAATTAGCGGATGAGAAATCTTATTCTGTGTATTTCTTTGGTGCTAAAGAAGAAGTTTTGCAAGATATGTTACAAAATTTTAAAGAAGAGTATCCAAATCTACGAGTTGTTGGACATCGTAATGGTTATTTTTCTGAGGAAGATGAGCAAGATATTCAGGAAGATATTCGTGAAAAGAACCCTGACTTTGTATTTGTTGGAATCACCTCTCCGAAAAAAGAATACATCATTCAAAAATTTATGGGCAATGAAGTGAATTCCATTTTTATGGGTGTAGGTGGTAGTTTTGACGTATTGTCCGGTCATATTCAACGAGCACCACTTTGGATGCAAAAATCAAATCTAGAGTGGTTGTTTCGAGTCGCTAATGAACCAAAGCGTCTCTTTAAACGATATTTTGTGGGGAATATTACCTTTATTAAGCGAGTTTTAGATGAGAAACGAAAAACGAAAAAATAATATTTTACATATTTCACGAACGATGGATATTGGTGGTGCGGAAAGAATCGTGTACCAGTTGAGTTCTGATTTGAAAGATGAGTTTGATAGTGTACATGTTGCTTCTACAGGAGGCCTTTGGGAATCAAAATTAGAGGCCCAAGGAATTATCCATCATAAAATTCAAGATATAGACAGCAAAAATCCTCTTACTGTGTTGAAGTTGCTTCTTACTATTTATCAAATTATTAAGACAAATGATATTACTCTGGTTCATACGCATCATCGAATGGCAGCTTTTTATATTCGTTTGTTAAAACTGATTAATCCCAAGCTAGTCCACGTTTACACTGCTCATAATGTCTTTAAAGATAAGTTGTCTTTATATAGATTTTCACTGAAAAATGCCTATAGTATTGCAGTGGGTCAAGCAGTTAATCAAAATTTGAAAGATGATGTGGGAGTTGCAGACAGCACTGTTATCTATAACGGAGTGATCTTGAAACAGTCAAATAGACAAGTTGATGAGATTATGAAGTTTGATGGAATCAAGCTAGGCTGTATTGCAAGATTATCTGAACAAAAAGGTTTGACCTATTTGATTGATGCTATTTCTTTGATATCAGATGAAAACCTTCGTTTATTTATCGTTGGGGATGGAGAGCTTAGAGCCGAATTAGAAAACAAGGTTAAAGAACTAAATCTGGAAGATAAAGTATCTTTTTTAGGATATAGACAGGATATAGTCGAGTGTATTAATAGTTTTGATTTCCTAGTGTCTTCCTCATTATTTGAAGGCTTGGCTCTAAATGTTATTGAAGCATTTATGAATGGCAAAACAATGGTTGCTACCGATATTCCTGGCATTAATGAAGTTGTTACAAAAGAAAATGGTATCTTGGTTCCTGCTAAAGATGCTAGGGCCTTAGCTTCTGCTATTGAGAGTCTGGCGACTGACTCAACTCTTAGAACTAGGTTAGCTCATCAAGCTAAAAAAGTTTATGAAGAGAAGTTTAGTTATCCTTTATTTTTAGAGAATTATCGTAAATTTTATCAAAAACTAATGGGAGATTCAAAATGAAAAAAGTAATGTTAGTTTTTGGGACGCGTCCAGAAGCAATAAAAATGTGTCCCTTAGTGAATGAACTGAAGAAAAATGATTCGATCAAAACACTTGTGTGTGTAACTGGTCAACATAAAGAAATGTTAGAGCAGGTTTTAGATGTCTTTAAAGTTGTTCCTGATTATGATTTAGGAATTATGAAGGCAAATCAAACACTATTTACAATCACGACAAGTATTTTAGATAAAATTCAAGCAGTTTTAGAGCAGGAAAAACCAGATATTGTTCTTGTTCATGGGGATACTACAACCACTTTTGCGACAGCTTTAGCTGCATTTTACATGGGAATTAAAGTTGGACATGTAGAAGCAGGATTGAGAACTTATAATCTTCAAAGCCCATTTCCTGAGGAATTCAATCGCCAGACTACTTCAATTATTGCGGATTTCAATTTTGCTCCGACAGAGGTGGCTAAAGAGAATCTCTTAAAAGAGGGAAGAGGAAATATCTATGTTACTGGGAATACAGTTATTGATGCCTTGAAAACAACTGTTCAAGATCATTATGACCATCCTATTTTAGAGTGGGCGAAGGACAGTAAACTAATTATGTTGACAGCACATCGACGTGAAAATCTTGGCCAACCCATGGAAAATATGTTTAACGCAGTTAATCGTATCCTGAATGAATTTGAAGATGTTAAAGTCGTATATCCTATTCATAAGAATCCTAAGATTCGTGAGTTAGCAAGTAAGGTATTTGGCGACAATGAACGTATGAAAATCATTGAACCTCTAGAAGTCATTGATTTCCATAATTTTATGAATCAAAGCTACATGATTTTAACAGATTCTGGTGGTGTACAAGAAGAAGCACCTTCTTTAGGTAAACCAGTATTGGTAATGCGTGATACAACAGAACGTCCAGAGGGTATTGCTGCGGGAACATTGAAGTTAGTAGGAACAGAAGAAGAAAATATTTATACTAATTTCAAACTTCTTCTAGAAGATGAAACAGAGTACAGCAAGATGAGTAAAGCAAGTAATCCATATGGAGATGGAAAAGCTTGTGAGCGTATTGTTGGTATCATTTTGGAAGGATTATCATAATGGATCAGATTTCTATTGTTGTACCAGTGTACAATGTTGAGAACTGTTTGAGTTATTGTGTAGAAAGTCTAAGACAACAAACATATAAAAATATTGAAATAATCCTAGTAGATGATGGTTCGACGGATAGTTCTGGAGAAATTTGTGACCAATATGCTCGAGAAGATGACAGAATAAAAGTTCTGCATATTGAAAATGGGGGATTGTCCAATGCCCGCAATACTGGGGTAAAAGAATCTTCAACAGATTGGATTGTTTTCATTGATTCAGACGATTATTATGACCATAGAGCCATTGAATATTTAGTAGAACTTAGAGATAAGTATAGAGTTGATCTTGTAGCAACTCCAGTGATTGAAGTTAGAAACTATGAAAATAGCGATTTCCTAGGAGATCTCAGAGAGAAATATTCTGGAAAATTAGATTGTCGAACAGCTTTAGAACAAATGTTTTATGGAAATTATGTTGGGACACATTCAGGTGGTAAACTATATAAGAAAGAAATCTTATTAAGGTTTCCATATCCTAATGGGATGTTGTATGAAGATTTAGCTCTTGCTTATGAGCATATTGCTTCCTGTGAAAATATTGCTGTTAGTGATCTAAATCTTTATAAATACTATCGAAGACCAGGAAGTATTGTAAATTCTAAGTATAGTGATCGTCTCTTAGATTTTTACAAGGCAATGGAATGGAATAGAAGTTATGTTGAACGAGACTATTCTAATGATAAGGAAATGAGAAGAGCTTTAAATGTCCGCTACGTCTTTAATGGTCTACATGTTGTCCATGCTATGCTCAGTTCAGATATGTATTCTGATGTCAATAAAATCAGAAAAGAATACACTAGATATTTTAACGATATTATTCCTAATCCAAATATAACAGGGAAAAATAAAGTGAAATACTTGATGCTTTTGGTTTCTCCAAAACTGTATGAAAAAATTAGAGAGAAGATGGGTTAGGTAAGAATGAAGGTTTTAAAAAATTATGCATATAATCTCTCTTACCAGCTACTAGTGATAATTCTTCCTATTATAACAACACCTTATGTAACTAGGGTATTTAGTTCAACTGATTTAGGTACTTATGGTTATTTCAATTCAATTGTAACCTACTTTATTTTATTGGCGACATTGG
>ERZ773213.2003-NODE-2003-length-10051-cov-12.212485_pt1 | contig 10051 bp, 11 predicted proteins | sample MGYA00580996_ERZ773213 | MGnify/ENA primary metagenome ERZ773213 (study PRJEB29015, sample SAMEA2738152) | human oral metagenome | biome: human oral; feature: human-associated habitat; material: saliva | place: China | collected 2197 ...
CGCCCAACCTGACCTACCAACCCGAACGCCTGAGCATGGAAAAAGTCGAAGACGCAGCGTTCACACCACTCGACCGCATCGGCCAACTGACCATGCGCAACCTCGACATTACCGACACCCGCGCCAAACTGGGTATTTACTCGCAAAGCGGTTTATTGGCATTGGGCGAAGGCTCCGTATTACCGCAGTTGAATAATAAGGAGTAGAATCAGGGGGCTTTAAAGCCCCCTGATTTTTAAAGGAATAAAATGAAAGAGTATAAAGCCGTCATTTATCAAGAGAACCTGCTGTCCAGTTTGGTTTTTGGCAGCGCCAAAATCAATCCGGTCAAATTCAGCGATTTCCTCAACAGCCACGCTTCGCAAGGCTGGAAGGTCGTTACCATGGAAAAAGACCAGCGCCGCATGCTGCTGTTTTTCGTGCGTGAAGCCTACGTCGTCATTTTGGAAAAAGAACGTGTTTAAACTCGGCGTCTATGCCTGTCTCGGATTGTTCGTCAGCTGGGTGTTGCTCTTGATTTTGCAACTTTGGTTTTCCTTCGTCGATGCCGATTTGTTTCTCAAAATCACCCTGACCATGGCAGGTCTTTTCATTATCATTTTGGCCAGCTTACTGGTGATCAGCCAGTATTTTTCCGAAAAGAAAATGAAGGACGACGGATTTATCAACTGATACTACTTCAGGAAGCGCCATGTATGCTTTATCCGAAACCTTGACGCAACATCCTTGTTTAATAGACGAGGCCGTCTGAAATTTAAGTTTCAGACGGCCTTATTACCCTTCCCAAATTTATCAAATACCATGAAATTCTTTTCTCACTTTTATCTTGAAAATCATATGTATTTCAACGACTACTTGAAATACATCCTGATTTTCGCCGCCCTCGTCGTCCTCCTGCTCGCCGTATCGCAATACCTGCGCCACCGCATGGACACCAAATACCGCGACCTGAGCATTATTGCGCTGCTGTTGCTCATTCTCATCTGCGGCACGCAATATCTTTCGTACAGCGAGCGTCAAAACTTTGCCGCCGATACTTCGCGCATGGTCGGCTTTCTCAATGCCTTGATTGAAAACCAAAAAGTTGAAAAACAAGACATCATCGTCAACAGCACGCGCCTGTTCAACGGCATGATTATCGGCATTAAAAACCAATACTACGAAGTCCATTTCAATCAAGACTTCTCCGCCTACACGCTGACGCCCATCAATTTGGTCAACAACAATATCGAACTCATCGATAAAGAATAACAGGATACACACACATGGAAGCATACTCCCTGCTCGCCCTCAAACTGCTGATAGGTATTTTAGGTTTGATTTTGCAAATCAACCTCTTAGGTAAAGGCAACCTCGCGCCGACCTCCGCCATGGACCAAGTGCAAAACTATGTACTCGGCGGCATCATCGGCGGCGTGATTTACAGCGACAGCGTCGGCCTGTTGCAATTTTTCCTCGTGCTGATTTTGTGGACGCTGTTGGTCTTGAGCCTGAAATTCATCAAAAACCACAACCGCTGGGTCAAATCCATCATTGACGGCAAATCCGTCTGGGTTATCGTCAACGGCAAAATCCAAACCGATGAATGCATGAAAAACGGCATCAGCGCACACGACCTCATGTTTAAACTCCGCGCCGCCGGCATCTACGAAATCTCTGCCGTCAAACGCGCCGTCATGGAGCAAAACGGCCAGCTCGCCGTCATTAAGTACGGCGACGAAAGCCTGCGCTATCCACTGATTACAGACGGCCAAGTCGACCCCGACATCCTCGAAATCATTAAGCGTGATGAAGAATGGCTGCAACAGGAACTCGACCGCCTCCACCTTGAAGCCTCGCAAGTCTATATCGGCGAATACATAGACGGAAAATTGGTGGCACACCGTTATCCTTCTTGATTTGAAAATAGCAGGCCGTCTGAAACCTTAATTTCAGACGGCCTTTTTATATCCGGTTCAAACACTGACTTTTTAATCGCGATACTCAAACGTTGTGCCCAAAAATTGAGCCAGCGCAGAGACGTGAGAATGTCGGGGATCTTTGACGGCGGTCAGCAGCAGGATATTGCCGTGTTGCCGCTCCAAATCCAGCAACTGCTTGATGGCGGCTTGTGCAGTTTCATTGTGCAACTCTTCGTGATAACGGCTGACAAAACCGTCAAAATTTTGAGCCGGATTTTCGTGATACCAGCGTCGCAGGTTTGCACTGGGCGTAATGTCTTTCAGCCAAAGTGTAGTAGCGAAAATCTCTTTACGGACGCCGCGCGGATAGAGGCGGTCGATAAAGACGGCGGTCTGCTCGGGATTCGGCTGATAAGCGTAAATGCGTTGTACGGTAAACATTATGTCTGCCTTCAAATCGATTCAGGCCGTCTGAAAATTCAGACAGCCTGATGTTTTTAGGGTTTAAAACAGTTTTTTGACTTCAGCTTCGATATCATCGGCTCGCATAAAGGTTTCGCCGATCAGGAAAGTATGCACGCCGTGGCTGCGCATGAAATCGACGTCTTCTTTGTTGCGGATGCCGCTTTCGGTTACAACGGTTTTGCCGTTCAATTCAGGCAAGAGGTCGAGGGTTTGCTGCAGGGTCACTTCAAACGTACGCAGGTTGCGGTTGTTGACGCCCCACAACGGTGTGGTCATGTTGCGGCATTTTTCCAGCTCGGACGCATCGTGCAACTCCAACAATACAGTCATGCCCAATTCGTGGGCAACGGCTTCAAAACGCTCAAGCTGCTCTGCTTCCAAGGCGGCGGTAATCAGAAGAACCGCATCCGCACCCCACGCGCGCGCCTGATAGATTTGGTATTCGTCGATGATGAAATCTTTACGCAAGACCGGCAGCGCCACAGCCGCACGCGCCTGTTTCAAATACTCGGGCGAGCCTTGGAAATAAGGTTCGTCCGTCAACACGGACAAACAGGCCGCACCCGCTTTTTCATAGGCAACGGCGATTTCGGCAGGATGAAAATCAGGACGGATCAGGCCTTTGCTCGGGCTGGCTTTTTTGACTTCGGCAATAATAGCGGGCAGATTCTGCGCGTGTTTTTCACGGATCGAGCCGATAAAGCTGCGAACCGGCGCAGCAGCCTGCGCTTGGGCTTTGATGTCTTCCAAAGAAACGGCGGCTTTTTGGGCGGCCACTTCTTCTGCTTTGGTGGCAAGGATTTTGTTGAGAATATCGGTCATGGCGTTTTTCTATTGGGGCTGATTTTCGGGTTTGAATCGTGCAACATGCTGCCGCAGATTAGATTTCAGACGGCCTGAATGCCGCTATTTTAATGGTTTGAAAAAAGGCGGGCAAGAATGCCCGCCTTTGTGTCTGCTTCAATTAGTGATGAATGCCCAAAACGGCCGCGTTGTGGCTGATGATTTCGTCCGCCAAAGTCGGATTGTCGTTCAGCTTGATACCGTAGCCGGGCACCAATTCTTTCAGACGGCCTGACCATGCCTCGATATGTCCAGGGAAGCATTGGTTGATCAGCTTAATCATCAAAGGCACGGCGGTTGAGGCACCTGGGGACGCGCCCAGCAATGCGGCCAGCGAACCGTCGGCATGAGCAACGATTTCGGTACCGAATTGGAGTACGCCGCCTTTTTTCGGGTCTTTTTTGATGATTTGTACGCGTTGACCGGCGGTAATCAGTTCCCAATTGTCAGGATTGGCTTCCGGATAATACTCTAAGAGCGAATTAAAGCGTTCTTCTTTGGTTTTACGCAATTCGCCCAAGAGGTATTTGGTCAGCGGCATATTAGCCCAACCGGCGCGGAGCATAGGATAGAGGTTGTCCATTTGGATGGACATCGGCAGATCCATGAGCGAGCCTTGTTTGAGGAAGTTGGGGCGGAAGCCTGCATATGGACCGAACATCAGATGACGTTCACCGTTCACGTTGCGGGTATCCAAGTGTGGAACGGACATAGGAGGCGCACCAACGGAAGCTTGACCGTACACTTTGGCATTGTGTTGGGCAACGGTTTCAGGGTTGCTGTTGCGGAAGAACAGGCCGGAAACAGGGAAGCCGCCGTAACCTTTGCCTTCCGGAATACCGGATTTTTGCAGCAGGGTCAGTGCGCCGCCGCCTGCGCCGAGGAACACGAAACGGCTGCGGAGGGTCAAATGGTCTTCATGATTTTCAGTGTTGCAGGTTTTGAGTACCCACGCGCCGTCAGATTCGCGTTTGATGTCTTCAACATGGCGGTTGAATTCCATTTTCACGCCTTTTTCGCGCAAATATTGCACCATTTGACGGGTCAGATTACCGAAGTCTACGTCCGTACCTTCGGCGGAGTAGTTGGCGGCAATGGGTTGGCTTTCATCACGACCGTTGACAACCAGCGGCGCCCATTCGGCGATTTTGGCGCGGTCGGTAGAAAACTCCATTTTTTCAAAGAGTTTTTGGTTTTTGAACACATCGAAACGTTTTTGCAGATAACTGCAATGGTCGGCGTTCATCACCAGCGACATATGGGGGACGGAATTGATGAAAGAACGGTCGGTCAGTTTGCCTTCTTCGACCAAAGTCGCCCAAAATTGGCGGCTGATATGGAATTGTTCGGCAATATTGAGGGCGCGGGTCGGATCGATCGTGCCGTCGGCAGTCAGGGGCGCATAGTTCAATTCACACAGCGCAGAGTGTCCCGTACCGGCATTGTTCCATGCATTTGATGATTCCAACGCTACATCTTCCAAGCGTTCGATCAGGGTGATTTCCCAAGATGGTTCGAGTTCTTTGAGCAATACGCCCAAAGTGGCGCTCATAATGCCGCCGCCTACTAATACGACATCGGTTGCTTCAGCCATGGTTTTACTCCTACTAAAGTCAGGCATGGTTTGCCTTGTGGTTATCTATCATTATAAACAACTGATTTCAGAGGAATTATTTTTTGGTTTTGTTGTGTGTGAAACTTTTTGCCTGCTGAGTTTCCGAGCGTAAATGGCGGAAGGCAGTTTCGGTTTGGGTTCCAGATTTCAGGTCTTTATAATATGTTATTAAGAATTTAGTAGATTTTACGGAGAAATGCAAAGATTTTCTGTTCGGTTCATATAAAAATAATAGATTAGGCCGTCTGAAAACGTTTTCTTACCCTTTATCTGCCAATGTTTGCCAAGAAAAAAGAATTTTTCATTTCTTTTTTAATTGACTGTTTTTGTCAGCAATTTCGGTGGCAAACTAACGTGAATCAACCGCCGATCTGCTATCATTTCAACTTATTTCCCCAAGGCAAGCCGCCATGTACCTGACTCAAGAAAAGCCCTACCGCCCCCTATTGGTCGCACTGATGTTCCTTACCCTGCCGCTGGCGATGATATTGCACAATATCGTGCAAATCGCCTTTTCAGACGGCCAAGGTCTGTTGGTCACGGTCAAAGACGGCGCGTGGGCATGGCAAAGCGGTTGGCAGGATTCCGTCGCATGGTTTGTCTGCGGCATGTTTGCCTTCCTCAACCTGCCGATTGCCGGCGGACTGACCAAGCTGGCGTATAAAAAAATGATGCGCCGGCATTCGCGTTACGCCATCTTCCTTGCCGGTGTCGCAGCGTGTGCCTCGGCGGCGGCAGGCTTGATTTTTGAAGCCATCTTAGGCAATGCCGCATTGGCCGGTATGCGCGGGCAAGGCGTGTTCTACTACACCCTCTCCGTGTGGATTATCGCCATGCTGACCCTGCCCAAACAGCTCACGCGCGCACCGGAGCAGCCCATCGTCTTTCACAAAATGAAACGTTGATTCAACAGGCACAAACATTTTCAGACGGCATGCTTTCCGTTACCATTACATCCAACGCGTTTTAACCAATAAGGAATAACAAATGAATCAGGCGCAACAGCTCCGCGACGGCATACAGGCACTGGGTTTGGACATCGACAAAGCCAAACAGGCCAAACTGCTAGACTATGCCGCCCTGCTGCAAAAGTGGAACAAAACCTACAACCTGACCGCCCTGCGCGATCCCGCCCAAACCGTCAGCCATCACCTGCTCGACAGCCTGACCCTCCTGCCCTATATCGAACACGCGCAAACCATGCTCGACGTCGGCTCCGGCGGCGGACAGCCCGGCATACCCACCGCCATCTGCCGCCCCGACCTCGACATCACCCTCCTCGATGCCAACACAAAAAAAACCGCCTTTCTGCAACAAGCCGTCATCGAACTCGGCCTTAAAAACGTCCGCGTCATCAGCGGCCGCGTAGAAGCCGCCGCAGACTGCCGCGCCGACGTCATCACCAGCCGCGCCTTTGCCGAACTCGCCGACTTCGTCAACTGGACAGAGCACCTCCTCAAAGACGGCGGCTACTGGGCGGCCATGAAAGGCGTATACCCGCAAGAAGAAATCGACAAACTGCCCGAAAGCGTCGCCGTCGAAAAAGTCGAAGCATTGCACGTCCCCCAACTCAATGCCGAACGCCATATCGTCATCATCAGCAAAAAGGCCGTCTGAAAACAACCCAAGCATACCGAATAACGGTACAATCCAGCCATCCACACTTAACACGACAGCAAAGCACATGAGCGCACAAATCCTCGCCGTCGCCAACCAAAAAGGCGGAGTCGGCAAAACCACCACCACCGTCAACCTAGCCGCCTCCCTGGCCTCCAAAGGCCGCCGCGTCCTCGTCGTCGACCTCGACCCCCAAGGCAACGCCACCACAGGCAGCGGCATCAACAAAGCCACCATCGAAAACGGCGTTTACCAAGTCGTCCTCGGCGAAACCGACATCCCCAACGCCGTCGTCCGCAGCAAAGAAGGCGGCTACGACGTATTGGGCGCCAACCGCACACTTGCCGGCGCAGAAGTCGAACTCGTCCAAGAAATCGCACGCGAAATCCGCCTCAAAAACGCCCTACAGCTCGTTGCCGACGACTACGACTACGTCCTCATCGACTGCCCCCCGTCCCTGACCCTGCTCACCCTCAACGGTCTGGTCGCCGCCAACGGCGTCATCGTCCCCATGCTTTGCGAATACTACGCCCTCGAAGGCATTTCCGACTTAGTGGCCACCGTCCGCAAAATCCGCCAAGCCATCAACCCCGACCTCGACGTAACCGGCATCGTCCGCACCATGTACGACAGCCGCAGCCGCCTCGTCGTCGAAGTCAGCGAACAGCTCAAACAACACTTCGGCAACCTGCTCTTCGACACCGTCATCCCCCGCAACATCCGCCTCGCCGAAGCCCCCAGCCACGGCCTCCCCGCCCTCGCCTACGACGCCCACGCCAAAGGCACACAGGCTTATCTCGACTTGGCCGATGAACTGATTGCACGGTTGGAAAAATAAACAGGGATATGAATATAAAAAGGCCGTCTGAAAATACTTCAGACGGCCTTTGGTTTGATTGGGAAAACATTTTTTTAAAAGAACGCGTGCGTGCGTACTGCACACACTCTACACACGGATTCCAAGTTTTGCGTGATTTGTAGGTGACTTGTGGTTCTGAAAGGCACGCATACGGTTTATACAGGCTACGGCTTGCTGCTGGTAGTTCGTTTATAAGAAAATAGTATTTTAGGTATGATTTTTAATAGTTCATTAACTACATTATCAAGTTTTGAATTGTTTGACTCATGGTGCAAGCGAAAATTATGAAATAAAGCATTTCTTATTTTATATATATAATTATGGAAAAAACCAATATTTTCATCGCAAGATGATATTAAACCAATTGCATGCAAATAGTTCTTGCAAGCATTTTGTAAGTCTACAATATTTTGAAATGTCCCATTTTCTACTGCATATGTATCAACTAATTTTCCTAGTCTATTTTCTTCTGAGGTATAATTCTTTAGTATTTCTCTAATTTTATTAACGTCTGTTTGATTTTCTAATGATTCTAATAATTCATTTTTTGTATTTTGAAATATTTCTTGCATCAATATTTCAATTATTTGATAAAGTAAAAAGAATTTAAAGGCACTATTGGATTGTAAGTGATAAATTTTTAATATATTAAAAATTTGAAATTTTACATTTTCCAGATCAGGAGATATCTTTAATAGATGTAAATTTTTGGGAAGATTATTTTTTTCTTCGTTTTCTTCTTCGTTTTCTTCTTCTTCGTTTTCTTCCCTCAGGAGAAAGCCATAACTAATTATTGATGAAAAAATCTCTGAAATATCAAAGTCTTTTTTTTCTATGACCAAAAATGCTATGTTTCCTCCCAATAAGTCGCTTAAGTATATTTTTTCTTGATTTATATCTATAGTATCGGGAAAAATAAAATTATTGTTTGTGTTGAATAAAATTTGTAGAGCAGCATTAGAAAACTTCCAAAAATAAGTATCTTCAGAAAAATCATGTTCTTGTGACTCTATTGCCATTGTTGGAATAATAAAGCCAATTCTCTCTTTTTCTTTTGGGGTCTTTTTTAAATAAATAGTAGCAATTTGGTTTTCTTTCAAGTTATCTCTTTTTAAAACAAATAGAGTATATTTATCATGAATATCATTATGATAATGATCAAAAAAGATTTCCGGTATATCTTGTAATAATATTTCCTTATTTTCATCATTATGTACATCAAGCTTAATATAGGCTTTCTTGTCTTCCTGAAGTAATTTTAGAGAAACTGGTATTTCTATGTCGTTAGTTTGTATCTTCATAACGTCCCTTAAAAATTCTCTTGTTCATATTTTTTATATGCTGCATCACAAGTATCAGTCAAATTGAGATAGGAATCTGTTCCCTTATTAAATAATATTCTAAAATAAATCATGAAAAATTCACGCTGAGATGTGCCAATTTTTTTACTCTTTTTCTTTATTTCGGCTAAATATTTGTTTATTTTTTCAAGGAATTCATTAGCATCAGTTATTACTAAGTTTTCAATTAAACTAACACTAGAGTCAATATTTTCAATTACCTCAAAGTCAATCAGTTTTCCTAATGCAGCACCGAATCCAGACATAACCTGAGGTTTTCTGAAAATTCTAGATGCTGTTTTATCAAAGACATCGTTTTTCTCAATGTATTCATCTGGTAACGTAACATCATCAGGGCTAAGGTTCAATATTTTCTCTAACAGCTTATGATAAGCCTGTATGTATGACTCGAATAAGTCAATATTCTGATTTTCCTTAGATAGCTTCTCTAAACTTTTGATATTGTCAAGGATATCGGATCTCACCATTGGTGAAGGTTCTCTATCTAAGTAAGCATTAAATCCGTCAATAATTTCATGAAAATTATACTCTCCAAACTTTCTGGCAGTTTTACTGTCTGTTTCTCTAATTAAAGATACATATGGAATTTTTTGTTGCTCCAAATAATCCATATAAAGCATTTCGATTTGCTGACGTAACGTCATGGGTGTTTGCCCAGTATTTAATGTCAACATTCTATACAAAATACTTAATCGATTAATACCTACGTATAGTTCTAATCTAATTTTGTGATTTTTAACTTTGTCTAATGCTATTGAATCCTCAGATAATTCATTTAATAGATCTTTAATTGTTAGCGTTCTTTGTAGTCCATCTAAGATTAATAAGTCTTTTTTATTTTCAATAACATAAGAGGAGATATTTCCCATATTTAAATCAGTCTTGGCAGTATTAGATAATGCAATAACTAAAGGGGGAATAATGCAGCCAAGCTTTAAATCTTCCTTCAACAAGGCATATACCGTTTTAGATGAACGAACCCGCTTACGTTGAAAATCATTTTTATCAATTACATCGTTAACAAGATTTAGGTATTCATCTATTGATATTTCAAGTAAGAAATTCCAAGCATCAATACGGCCATCTTTAATTTGAGAGATTGCTTTCATATTTAATCCATTCCTTCATATAATTTAATAATTAAATTTTTATAAAAAATTATAGATTATTAATTTAATTTTACAATAATACTAACACTAACCTACTATATGGGCAATAAAATTCATCTTGCTTAATACTACCATTTATATCCTCTCCCACTCCTTCAACAACCTCTTCACCGACACCGGATACGGTGTCTTCAATTCCTGTGCAAACAGCGACACTCTCAATTCCTCAATCATCCATTTAAACCCTGCAAGGCCGTCTGAAATGGGGAGGCCTTGTTTGA
>ERZ773213.2004-NODE-2004-length-10051-cov-2.507003_pt1 | contig 10051 bp, 20 predicted proteins | sample MGYA00580996_ERZ773213 | MGnify/ENA primary metagenome ERZ773213 (study PRJEB29015, sample SAMEA2738152) | human oral metagenome | biome: human oral; feature: human-associated habitat; material: saliva | place: China | collected 2197 ...
AAATACAGGTGTAGCAATATGAATACCTGCTACATCTGGTTTTGGCATGCCATATTTGTCAAAATCATAGCCAAGGCTTTCCAACTCTTTGCGAATTTCAACGCGTTTTTCTTCAGCAGAGTGAATATTGTTAAGCGTATTCTTAATTTTATTAATTGCGTTTTTGTTATTTTCTTGGTCATTGTATGTAATTTTTTCGTGAATTTTCATGTAATATTCTGCTAAATTTTTGTAAATTCTATTCTTGTATTTAGCTAATTCTTTTTTCAATTGGTAATCAGATAATGTAACAATTTCAAATTGTTCACAATCTTCAAGTGGGTCTTTTGAACCGTAAAATTCTAGATTATATTCATCTGATTTATTGAAAAAATCGTCTACGAAAATTTCATAATTTGGAAACAAAAAGTAGTCTTCAAATAGTTTGAAGTTTTTGTAAATAGCAGCATCATTGATTTCGGATGAATAACCATTTTGGTTGTCAATTAATGTATCGTCAATCCATTCTGGTCTAGAATTATCGTCCAAATATTTTGGATCTAAATTGAAAAACGATTGCCACAAATCGACGTAATATAAGTCCTGTCCATTTACTTTTTTCTTGATTAAAATATTTAATTTTGAGTCAACTAAATCTTTATATTTAAATTTTGATTTTAAAATATTTTTCTTTTTGAGTGTGTCAAAAATAAGTTGTGAAGTGATTTCCATTTTAAAATTCTCCAGTCTCATTTAGTATGAAATCTTCAATATCTTTTAATTTGAAGTTAGCATTATTTTGATATTTAGATAGTAAAAATTCTTGAATAATTTTTTCGTAATCAGCGTGTTTGTAATCGGGATATTCTTTTAGAAAATTAGATATTGTTTTTTCGTATGTTTGTTTTAATGAACCTTCTTTAATTTGCTTTAATCTCGATTTTTTTAAATCAATTTCATGATCTTTTTTGAAAATTATATCTAATTTTTTTGTTGTAAAAATGTATTTGTCTGCATACCATTCAAACATAAATTTCTGAGAAATTTTTGGTTTTTGCATAACTAATTTCTCTAACATTTTTTCATTCCAAATTTTGTAGTTAACCATGTGAATTGAAAGGTTGACATGGTTATCTGAATCCAAATATGCACCGTGTAAGTGACCGTGTATATTGATGGTTTCATTTGTCACTGGAAGTGGTTCATGACTCAATAGAATGCGTTTGTTGTAGAAGATTGGTACATCTGAAACAACATCGAAAGCTTCTAGTAATTTTTGTTTTTGAGTATCATGATTACCACGAATGAGAACTGTTTTGCATTTTAAATTTTTCCAAAAAATCATGTTCTCTTTTGTGAGATCACCGATATCACCAAGCACATATAATGTGTCATTCGGTTGGGTATTTTTTGTGATTAAACTTTTGATGTAAATATCATGTTGCGTGATTGTTTTAAACTGAGTTCGTTCAAATTTTATGATATTTTCATGGCTTAAATGTGGGTCTGAAATGAATTTATCCATTTGAATTACTTCCTTTATTTTCATCATTATTTTTTGAATCATTTTGCATTTTATTTTTGATTTCTTTTTCGACTAGATGGACATCATCAAGTGTGATATCATCTGAAAGTTTGTTTAATAATTTTGAACAAACTGTAGGTAAAATGATTTGGTTGTATAATAATAATGCTGCTAAAAATAATGATAGAGCATTTGGGTCTAAACCATATTTTCCTAGGAAAAATATAAATGGTGAGTCAATAATTAGTACTATTAATGATGTGAAAAATACAACCATGTTTGAAAATGTTTTGTCATGATTTTTCATATATTTTCTCCTTTTTTTTTATATTGAAATTAAAATTTAATTTCAGAAAATTTTTTGTTTGTTATAACTTTATACCTTATTATAACAAAAAATTGAACCGATTTGTGAAACAAATCAGTAGAAATAGTATATCTATTTCTGACAAAAAAATTGGACAATATACTGGTACAATTTTTGTGACGAATTTCCGTTGATTTGGGGGAGAAGAGCGTAGCGAATTCGACAGCCAAATCACAAATTTGTCAGAGCACCCCGCAGGGGCAAGCGAAAGGAAATCGGAGAATGCGTTAGCATTCGTAGATGACTGTAGCGCAGTAAGAGCCCGAACAGCGTAGCTGTGAGTGGTGACGAGCGAAGCGAGGAAGTTGTCTCGGCTATGCCGAGCGCTGAGAGAGAAAAATGCGGAGCATTTTTTTCTCGATTGCGTCACAACCTCTTATGCTCTTTTTATTTCGGAGAAATAAAGTTAACGGGGTGCCGACGTTAGGAGCGTAAACCGTTACAAAATAAGGGTTTGTGAAGGTCCATTTGGGTTATATTTTATGGGTCAAATTGAATGGACCTGGTTCTTTTGGGTATGGGTGAGGGACGTGAAAGTATTGAAAATACTGAAAACGTAGTGGGACTCGATTTTGGTTAAAATTGTGTCACGGTCCATCGAGCATACTTTTGAAAAATTGCTTGCAATTTTTTGTCCACAAACCCGTTTTGAAATTATGGAACAGTTTGAAAAATTGTTTCATAATTTGTAACCATGCAGCGCTAAATTTTTGTGTCAAAAATGAGCGTCGAAATGGTTCAAAATTTAATTGAAAATTTGACACCGTTTGGAACAAGCGCGTGCCAAATTTGGCACCAAGAAATTGCACCAAAAATTCTTGAATGAGGTGCAGATTTCTGGTGTCTAGTTTTGCACAAAAATTGGTACCGATAGGTTGACCAATTTTTAATCTTAGAACGGTTCAGTATTTTGAAAAAATATCTGAACCAGTTGTACGCAAAATAGAAAGATTTGAGATTTTATCCAAAGCTTTTTCTTGCGTCAAAATTTGCAGACATCACTTTGAAAAATTTTTGGTATTTTTGTTGAAAAGTGATGGTAGTGCGAAGCTCTCATATTTTGAATTTTGTTCTAAAAATTTGGAACAAAATTGTAGATAAAATTTCGGTCAGAAGTATACCTTCTGATGCTGAAATTTTTGCGTCAAATTTTGTTGCGAAAAAAAAATCGAACTCGTGCAAAAATTGCAACAGTTCGATTTATCCTTTTCAAAATTTTTGACAGATTGTTTTGATGAATAGTTTGGGTCCAAACTATTTGTACAAAAATTTTTGTTAAAAAAAATCTCAGCAAAAGCTGAGACAATTTTTATAAATATTTTTTAACAAATTCAAGGACATCTGATTTTGATTTAAATTGATTGAACATGACATCTTTTGATGTAATTACAGTATGTTTTTCTTTTTCATTTTTGTTTTTGTTTAGATCAATTCTTACGAATTTTACATTAGATTTTTCATTTTCAATATCTAATTTATCTGCTACAAAAATTATTTCGAGTTCGTTATTTTTTGATTCATTTAATTTTTTTCAAGATTGGAATAGTCTGAATTTGTTTTATCGATTTGTACGACGTTTAATTTTAATAGTTCTTTAATTGTGTTCATAGTGAAATCTCCTTGAAAAAATTTTTACAAAATTGAAATCGGTTGCTGCATAGCAACCTGAAAGAAACGCTTGTGGGGCGAAGCCCCACGCGCGTGATATTTATAAAAAAAATCTCAACCAAAAGGCTGAGAAAATTATTTTTCAATAACGAATCCGATTGTTTTACCATTTTTAACTTTTAGTTTGAATTGGTATTCTAGTTCGTTCACAATTCGTTTCAAGTCAACAACATCATCGATGCTATTGATGTTGAACTTTCTGTTTTCTTTTTTGGTTGAACATTTGTCTTCAGCGTAGATGTAGAATCCTTTTTGTTCAACAGCTCGTTGAATTTTTTTGATTAGTTTTGCAAATTTGATTGTTTGCATGATGGTCACCTCTATTTTTAAAATTTATTTTTATAAAATTCTCAGAAAAAATCTGAAAATCTTATAGTGCATTTTTGATAAATTCGACAGCTTCAAGTTTGTTAGTGAAACGTTTTTCAGCATCCATTGTTTCAACATCTGTGAAATCAGGCGCGAGTACAACTCTTACGAATTTTAGGTAAGGATTGTTGTTGATGATGTCTTTTTTGTTTGCAACATAGAATACTGTGTAGTTATCAATTTTCAATTTGTTTTCAACTTGAGAAAAATCTTTTGTTTCGTCAATTTGGATTAGGTCTCGGTTTAATAATTGTTTAACTGTGTTCATGGTGATTACCTCTAAAATCTTTTTTTACAAAATTGAAATCGGTTGTGCTTGCGCAACCAGAAAGAAGCGCTTGTGGGGCGAAGCCCCACGCGCTTTATATTAATAAAAAAAATCTCAGTTTTTACTGAGATTTATGATTAATCTAAACTCATGTAGTCGCAGTAACCAAAAGCTTCTTCATGAGATTGATCTTCGGCAGTACCTCTTTGAGAGGCATATTTGAATTTACCATTTTCTGTAACGATATACAAACGATAAGTATCACCGCAATAAGTATAACTTAAATTAATGTATTGACCGTTTTTATACATGAATGATTTTAATTCTTCAGGAATTTCTTTACCAACTTCAAGTTTATCTAAAAGAGGAAAGATAAATGTTTTGATGCGCTTCATGTTAGCTTGTTCTATTTTGATGGTGTCGTTCATATTAGGAAATAATAAGTAGTGGTTGATTACAGCTTTGTATGTTTTGATAAGTTTCATGATATTCGTACCTCTATTTTTAAAAATTTTATTTTTACAAAATTGAAATCGGTTGCGCAAGCGCAACCCGAAAAGAGCGCTTGTGGGGCGAAGCCCCACGCGCTTAACATTCCGCAAATATTAAAAAAAAAATCTTAGCAAACGCTGAGACTATTTAGTGTAGACGATGATTACTGTTTCTGATTGATCGTTGACTTTAGTTTGCATGAATTCGATGACTTTTTCGTCAGCATTTGTTGAGTGTCTGTAATAACGATTTTGAAATTTGACGCTCGTGCAATTGATTTTGTCAGTTGGAACGTAAACTTCAATCGGATTTTTCATCATGTCTTTTAATTGTTTGACAGTTAATTTATTCATATTAAGATCTCAAAAATTTATCAATTCTTGTTTGGATGTCTTTTGATTCCATATGATACAAAAGGCTTTCGTTTGGAACAACATTGAGTAGTAATTGACCTAATCGAATGTCCTTTAGGTCAGAATTTTTTTCATATTGTTCGATGATGAAGTTGAGCAATTCGATTGCCTCTGTTTTTCTGTTTTGTGGCATGATTAGATTAACCTCGTACTTTCTAAAAATTTAATTTTTTCTTCTTCTAAAATTTGAAATTCTCTTTTAAAGTCCATTGTGAGATCCAAATCAGGTGAGATAGAATTGGTTGTTATAAATTCAATTTTTTCTCTTAGATTTTTGATATCGTGAATGACGGTATTAATATCAAGAAGTTCGATGCAACACGCACCCGAAATAGACTTAGCTTTTTTGTAAGCTTTACCAAAATCTTCAGCTTGAATGTATTGTTCTTTTTCTTCAATTTTCACTTTATGATTTTTTTCGTTTACTGTTTCTTTGATGTAGCGAATGAGGAATGTTTGCATGTCATAATTTCCTTTCAAAAATTTTTGCGGTTTGTTAATAAGTAACCTGTTATTGCTCCTATGATAGCAAATGTGTAGATTATTGATAACAAGACGAAATGATTATTATTGATTGTGATATAGCTGATAAGAATAATTAGTAGAGTATAGGTTGCTATTGGTTTTATTTTTTCATATAGTTTTATTTGTTTATTTTTCCAAAGTTGTGTTAGGAGTAAGGATATGAAATACATTGTTGTAATAAGTATGAGATTCCAAATTGTTGATGCTAATATATGATGACCACCTACGATGATAATAATGGTTCCTTTAATTAAATAATACATAAATGCAAGCGATACTATCATCAATGATAATCCTATTAAAATTGGTATGAATTCGTTTTTGATCCATTTTTTAATTTTATTTGTTATTTGATTTTGCATGTCATTAGACCTTTCAAAATTTTGTTTACAAAATAGAAATCGGTTGCGCTTGCGTAACGATTGTTGAAAAAAAAAATCTCAGCAAATGCTGAGATCGATTTTAATGAAATTCGTCACCAAATTGCATGACCTGAAGTTTGTCACGAAAACTTGCTTTGTTCATTACTACGTCTAAGAGTTGTGCACGGTTTTTAGCTACGTAGTTTGTAGTGTAAGCTTTTGAATTATTTTGAACTAAGTAAAATTCGTCTTGTTCAAGATCTTGTTGGTCGAATACCCAAACAACAGCTTGTGCTGTTGGAGTCAATTCTTTAGTGTAAGTAGTTTCTTTACCGTTTACTAAATCAAGAACAGCTTTGAATTCTTCTTTTTCAAGTGTGATTTTGTTTTGTTTCAATACTGATGTGAGTGCTGGGAAAAGATTTTTTGACATAATGTTTATACCTCTATTTTTTTATTTTAAAATTTAGATTAACACACACTGACCACCCCCGAGGTGACCCTGTCGAATCGAACGACAATCAGTGGGTATTGCCAACGTTACTTCCAAAGTTAAAACGGAATCGAACCGCATACACGCGAATAGCCAGTGTTTATTAACCTAAATTTATTTTTACAAAATTGAAATCGGTTGCGCGTGCGCAACCAGAAAAGAGCGCTTGTGGGGCGAAGCCCCACGCGCTTAGTGTATTACCACATCCATAGGATAATATCTGCTTGAGAATAATCATTGATGTTAATTTTTAGGTTGTTTTTTAACACATACTTTGTATCTTCTAACATTTCATCAAGGATGCCAGTGTTAAACTCATTTATATTAATTTGTTTTTCAATATGGTATGAAATCAATCCCTCTGAAAATGAATCATTAGGTCTTACGATAAGATTACCTTTTCCAAATTGAATAGCTGTTGTTTGTTTTTTGAATTTGAAATTTGATTCAATGAAAAGCTGGTTATCTTTGAGTTTCATTTCGATTTGGATATTTTTATAAATGAATTTTAGTTCGTTGTAGTAAGTGCTGATATGCCCGTGAGAAATATAGGATTTTGAGTTTTTGATTGATTCGAAAATTGTTTTCCAAATTTCTAGTTTTTTAGTAACAATTTGAAATTCTTTGATTACATCCTCAAACATTTTGAACATAGGTTGACTGTTTTCTTTTGAGTATAGAATGGGATAATTTGTATTTGGTTCAATGAAAACCTCGACGTTTGTGTCTTTTAGAATTTCATTTAATTTTGATGTTTTTTCATGTTTAAGTTGTTCGGTTTTATATAAATCGATATATTTTTCAAATTTTTGAGTTGATACTGACATGGTTGTTATCTCCTTTTTTTTGTTTTTATGAATGTAAGATGTACTTATTATGTTAGCAATAAAGTGTTTGATTCAATTACTTTTGATAATTCTTGAACTTTTTTATGAAGTTCTTTGATTAAATCTTTTGTTGACATGTTTTTTCCTCTTAGCTGTAGAATTTGCATTTATCATCTGCTGAAAACAATTGTTTTTGCTCAATCAATAGTTGAGTTTTGTAGTCAATTTCGAATACGTCAGTTTGGTCACGAACTGTCATTTGACCTTGAATGACTGAAGGAGCCATGTCCTGGTATGATAGTTCAAAAATTGTGTCTGATACTTTTTTCAAGTCAGCGACAACATTTGAAAAGTAGCGAGTTTTTATAGTTTGACCAATTTTCATATCTGTGATTAAGATTGACATAGTTAGTACCTCTTTAAATTGTAAATGGGAACATGTAAAGTAGATTGTTTTCGCCAAAAGCATTGTTAATTGTGAAGATAACTTCATCTTCAGTTTCGGCATGAACAATCATTGGAAATACATTTGATTTAGTTTTGATGAGACATTCGTAAGCAAGCATTATTTTGAACCTCTTACATGTCTAATTCTTGAACGCTTATGATTTCGTCATCAGATGCGATAACTTCGATTGCAAGTTCTTCAGCGTTGAATTCATCGATAGCTGAAACAACGATTGTTCCGTTAAATTTAGTTTTTACTGCAAAGTTTTTCATGATAGTTCACCTCTTTGTTAAAATTTTATTTTTACAAAATATAATTCGTTTGCCTTTGGCAAACTGAAAGAAGCGCTTGTCGGGCTGTGCCCGACGCGCTTAATGTTATAAAAAATCTCAGCAAAGCTGAGATGAAAATGTTTATAGAAACATTCTAAGTGCACCTTCAAGGTCATTTTCAAAATCTTTGAATGCCTTTTGTGAAGCGTTTGTATTTTTTAGTAAATTATATTGACCAAGGGCAATATCGTATGAATATTTTGATTTTTGTTTTAATTGTTCTAATAAACGTTGAATTTTTGTCATGGTTTTATACCTCGAAATTAGTTGCTGTATGTAATTTTGATTACAATTTCTGTATTTTTTATTCCTGGATTTTGTTTTTCAACTTCAAGTTTGACAATTTTTTTGTTATTTTCTTGAATTTCGTAGATTAATTGGTTAGCTTCTTCTTGACTTGTGGTTTCAAATGTAGTTTCTTCTTGGATAGTTGCAACTTGTTTGATTTGAGTTTGGTTAGCTTTTTGTTTGTTAATATTTTCTTCAGTTCTTTGATTAGCTTGTTGAACTATTACTACAAGCATAAGAATGACGAAAATTAGGCTAAGTGAAATAGTTGCTAATTTTTTGATTTTGTTTTTCATAATTTGTACCTCTACATTTTATTTTTACAAAATATAAATCGGTTGCGCGTGCGCAACCAGAAAAGAGCGCTTGTGGGGCGAAGCCCCACGCGCTTTATGTTGATAACATTTACAATTTTTGGTTATTGTGATATAATTAAATGATTAATGTAAGATTGGAGATTATTATGAATATACATATCGATTTCGATGCGTCAGTTATAAATGACCAAAATCATTTGATTAATTTGCATAAACATATTACACGAACTGCTAAAAAATATGACAAAATAAGGTCAGCTATTTTTGTGAATATTTTAAAACCAATGGATTTGGATTTGGAATATAATAAAAATTTAGTACATATTGTTATTCAGGTTGAGTCTCATGATTTTGATAATGTTGATATGACTGAAGAAATATTCAATAAACGTGAAAATTTGGAGATTAAGACGTGTTTATTTATTGGAAAAGTTCTTGTTGATCAACATTCTGATATTAAAGAACTTACTGTCGTGGCAGGTTGTCAACCTGATGGTTCTTATATTGGTCCATGTATTCACATTATTTATGAAGTGAATGATGTTGATGATGAATCATGTTTATCTGATTTGATAACAACTGTGGAATATTTGTCTGATATTTTAGACAAAAAATAAAATGGGGGACTGAATAAATGCCTATTATCAGTTTAACACGTGATATAAAACTGACAAATGAGGATGCTTTGAAAATTCTTAATCATAAACCTTCTGAAAAATTACAAGCAGTTTTGGAATTTATTGAATTACAAGACGATGCAACTTTAACGGAAAATAAACTTATTTTAAAGTATTTGTGAGATAATAATTTAGTGATGTTGAAAAAAAAAAAGATTGGATTTAACCAATCTTTTAAAATATATTATTGTTTTGTAGCACACTGTTTCAACCAATTGATCACTGCTTGTTGAGCTTGACTAATTGTTTCTTGTGATTGTTCTTTTTCCAATTTATACAATTCACCGTTTTTAATGATTTGAATAGATAGAAGTTCTGCTGGATAAGACCAACCTTCGAGATATAGATGAGGGATACAATCGTATAGTTCGTCTGTAATCCATGAATCTGCATATTCGTGAATATCTTGGATGTCGGTGTCTGTATATTTTTCGAAGTAGTTGATGATAAATGAATCAATATCTTTTCGGATATCTAGATTTTCTGAGTTCAAATCATGTTTGTGATTGTATAGGTCTTGTATGACGATTAAGAAAGGGGAGATGAAATCAAATTGTTCTTTTGAATAGTGATATGTACGTTCTACATCATCTCCGTCACGAAAATCCCCTTTAATGATGGTCATAATTTGTTTGTATGTAATCTGTTCTGTTAATTGCATGATTTTTAATCCTTTCATTTCAAAAAAAATCTCAGCAAAT
>ERZ773213.2006-NODE-2006-length-10041-cov-7.941418_pt1 | contig 10041 bp, 6 predicted proteins | sample MGYA00580996_ERZ773213 | MGnify/ENA primary metagenome ERZ773213 (study PRJEB29015, sample SAMEA2738152) | human oral metagenome | biome: human oral; feature: human-associated habitat; material: saliva | place: China | collected 2197 ...
ATTGGTATGCAGAAAAAATTATTGCTGAACAGATCATCTTGCGACAAACAAGAAATCTTACTGGTGAAACTCCTTCCGTTGAACTGGTCAGCAAAGCCATTCAATCTCATGATTTACTCAAAATTGGCGAGAAGGGTTGTTTAAGCCCTATGCAGGTCAGGGCACTCGGAGCAATAACTCAAAAGGGTTTTATAGTGCTAACTGGTGGACCTGGTACGGGAAAAACAACAACAGTTGCACGAATGATTGAAATCCTTCGCCAAACCAACCCTGAAAAAAGACTTGATATCAAACTTGCTGCACCAACAGGAAAAGCAGCTAATCGACTCAAGGAATCAATCCAAAGCGAAGCCCCTTCTTCTGAGAGTAACTTCTATAGCAACCTTGAAGCGGTTACGCTTCATAAGCTACTTGGAGCTAGACCTGGTGTTATTGAAAACTTCAAATATGATGCAAAAAATAAACTATCGGGAGATGTATTTATCATTGACGAGGCGTCAATGGTTCCCCTTCTCATGTTTAAAAAATTCCTAGAAGCAATTCCTCAAGACGCAAAGGTCATTGTAATCGGTGACCCAGATCAGCTTACATCAGTAGAAGTTGGAACTGTACTGGCAGATATCGTAAAGGGTATACAAAACCATGCACGCCGCGACACCTCAATAGATTTATCCGAGAGCATTAAACTTGACAATACGCTAAAAAAATTATGGGAGAAGACAGCTACGTCCACAGAAGAACAGTGGCCAAATGATCACTCTGAAACCTCGTTTATTCAATTGCATAACGGCCTGGTAGCACTCACTCAAGGTCATCGCAATGAAGGTGGGGTTAGTACCTTAGTAAAGCTAATCAAAGACCATGATATACAAAAGGCCATTGAACTGCTTAAATCTGACGAGAAGGACATCACTCTGATTGATTCACTTAATTCAAGAGAAAATTCTTCTTATAAAGAGGAGCTCATACAACACTATAAGGACTTGAGCCAAAAAGTTGGTGAGCTTTACAAACAAGAAAAAGACGATCAAATTTCCCAAGAAGAACTTAATCAAAAATACGCAACATTACTTGATGAAATGAATAATCTACGATTGCTCTGCGCTAAAAAACGTGGAACAAAAGCAGGTACTAACAGCATACAAGAATGGAATGCTCTTATTTCTAAAGAAATTGAAAAGGACTTTGCTTCAACAAAAAGTGATATCGATGCGTATGGAGAGCGCATTGGTTCAGTGCTAGTTGTTAGAAAGAATCAAAGTACTTTAAAAATCCAAAATGGTGATACAGGTCTTTTAGTTAAACGAGTTACTCAAGAGGGAAGAAGTTCTTTTAAATTAGTTCTCCCAGGAAATGAAAGGGGAACTGTCCGTTATATTTCTCGTCCTCAAATTGAAGCTGCAGAACTTGGCTATGCTATTACCATACATACAAGCCAGGGATCTGAATATAAACATGCGTTGGTAATGCTTACAAAAGAAGCTGACTCTCCCCTGAATCTGCGAGAATTGATTTATACGGGGGTATCAAGAGCAAAACAAAAAGTTACCGTAATTGGTTCTGAGGAAGTGTTGGAACAAGGACTTACTAGACAAGTTGAGCGCGCATCAAGATTAGATGAGCTTCTTGGCCAGCAATAAATTAAATACAAATCTCAAAGTGTCGTACAAAATCATCTTAGTGAATATCGAGTGTATGCAATTAGTACACTCGATATTTTTATATGCAACACTTGTTTCAGCATTTACAAAAGTGTCTATGGAAAGCTATGCATTTTAAAATAGTAATAAGTATCATTTTGTTTTATTCTAAATCTGTAGTTTATGTAAAGCTCTTCTATTACCCCCCCCCTCTAATTCAATTTATGAAATACTTTTCTGGACAAATGACAGCTTATTTTTAATGAGTTGAGTTTGTCCAAAATAGAAGGGACTCTATAGAATAGCTTTTTCATGAATCGCCTGTACGCTTATGGCTGATAACACATTATGGAAACCATTAACAAAAAGGAAGAACATGGAAACACGTGAAGAGCTAATTAAAAAGTTTACTCTTGCAAAAGAAATCATCGAAAAACGTGATTGTTTATTAGATCAAATAGAATCTTTCGAAGACGATATAGAAGAAGATGAAGACAAGCTTTATCCATCATCTGTGATTAATGACCTTAAAACAGAGCAGCAAAAATATCCTGAGCCTTATGAAGATAATGGACAAGAAATTTATCTTTCAATACTTAAAGAGATTTTTGTTGGCCCAATTAAATTTTTTATAGAAATAGGCTTTGGAAACGCTTTATTTTGTGCAGTACTTTATTATGTGCTTGATAATCTTTTCTTGAAAATCTTCTTTAATACAACATATGATATATTTCATCCAGATTCTATGACTCTCATTTATATATATGTCCCACTAATGTTTATCAGTCTGTTTGTATCTATAAAAAATCATGCAAACTCGTTGACATTTAATCAAAGAAAGCATACATATGAGACTGAAAAAGCGGAAATTGATAAAAAACTTCTAATGGTTGAAACAAATAATAAAACAATTGACAGTAGAAATGCAGAACGCAGAAAGAAAGTTGCCGCTTTGACAAATCAATTGGAAGCTATTTATATCAGATGGAATAATGAGGCCAGTAGTTGGTATCCTGAAGATTATAAAACTCTCGATGCAGTAGAATTCTTTATCAAGAAACTAAAGAATTATCAGGCAGATACTAAGTCAGAAGTTATTAACCTCTATGATGAATATTTACACAGAAAAAACTTAGAAAATCTCCAACGTAAATCTTATGAAAATCAGCTAGTTGCCCAACGTATAAATGAGCTCAGAGTACAAGATCTCCAGCAAGAACTTCAGCAGGGGCTTAATGATGTACGAGAAAACCATCAGGCCAGCCAAGATGAAATTATGGACAAGCTTAATGAAATGGATTCGAAGAATAGATAGAGATTGGGATTCTATTACTGGGAAACCTTTAGCTATAGTCACATCTCTCGGCTAAAGCTAAAGGTTTACTTTCATCTAAGTAGAAGATAGCCCTACTAATAGAAATTTTGAAATGAATGTTCTCGACAATGCAAGATCAGAAACATTCACTGATGAATTTATAAAAAAGACAGTCGTTATGAGGGCATATTTTTAATCGATGATCAATTTGCCAGTTCCTTATCATATTTAACAACAATTGTAAAGACAAATTAGAGTAGATATGAAGTTTATTCCTTATGAAATACTTATCAAGCTCTAAAAAGAAGTTTGGAATTTATGCCTAGATAGTTAGTGCTAAATTCCCAAAATTTCTTTTGATCGAAATTTAATAAGTGGATGTGTTCACATTCTCTATGAATTGAAAGCGTTCATTTATTGGATTTATAAACGAAAGGATGTTGTATGAAGGTATTTTGCATAAACAAGACTACAGAAGCTGTAAAGCAGGTTACTTGTAAAGCTGATACAGATGGATAGAGTACTGTAAAGTTCTATAACGTATGGGTAGGCTAGTCTTGATATCACCAAGACTAAAATCTCTATCTATGACAGCACTTACGGCAGCTAATGTAATAGAACTTTGAATACATACGATTTCATCTATATCTCAGATTATTAATATACGGGTTTTAAAATTCATACTGAAAGGAAAAAAATGGAACTATCAAAAGAAGATGCAAGAGCCATTTGGCTGCAAAAATATTACTTCAGGGACAGATTCGAATTTAATTATTATGTACTTGAGTACCCCCTTCCTAAAAAAATTGTCGAATATAAAGAATCGGTTATTATTCTAGATGGTGGTATTTATTCTCCTTGGATTGGCTTTCAATCAAAAGAGGAATATGACTATCTTGCTGATTTGTCAGGCATTGACTGGCATCTTTTCTTCAAAAAATATTGGTCACTGAGATTTCGAAATGAAATCTCTAACGATGTTATTAATTTTTTTGATGAAAAAAATTTTAACGATTCATATTTTTTATACAAAGAAGACAATTTATTAGACCTTTTTGTTACAAAGGCAGCAGAATGTGGGTGCGGCAAAATTGGTAAGGCTGCGGCGCCTCATGAAGACTCTGACGGTGGTGTGTACAAGTGGTATGAGTGGTATAACAACGTATCACCCGATGATAATCTATTCTTCTTTAATTCTAAAGAACAAATTGATGAATATATAAGAAAAATCAACGAGATGGTTAATATCATAGTTGAAAAATCTGATTCACCTTTGCTCCTTCTTAAGTAGTTGTTCTATTTCTTCTCTATCTCTCTATTACATGTTTAAGTAATAGAGAGATGCTATTTCCATGGGCAAGCTTAATAAGTTAGATCTAAAGAATGGATAGAAATTAGAGATTTTATGTAAAGCTTTTCTTCAAAAAATGGATTTGAAATGAATGTTTTAAGATACTAACTGGACTTAATTATTATCAACAAACAAACACAGAAAGGATGTTGTTATGAGAGTTTATCGCGTAAATAAGTTTACTGGCGCAGTTAAGCAGATTTTTGGTAAGCCCAAAGAGATTGTTGGAAAGGTACTCAAGGACTTCAACGGATTCGCTGAGCGCATGGGTGTTGCTAAGATTGGTTCCGCGATTAAGGCTGCTCCCGTCGTACAGAAGGTTGGCATGGCAGTTGCAACCGTTGCTGTTGCTGGCGGTACAGCTGCGGGTATTGTAGCAACACACCAACCAGCTCCTACTCCAACTCAGCCGTCTACTCCAGCTATTACACAGTCAAAGGCCGAGGAGACCAAGCCAGAGGGAAAGGTTGAAGAGACCAAGACTGAGGAAAAGACTGACGATACTAAGCCAGCAGAGGATACAAAGCCGGAAGAATCCAAAAGTAATGTAGAGGCTCCAGCTCAATCTGCTCCGGCCCCTACAGCACAAGCGGCACCACAGGAGCCAGCTGTTGAGCAACCTAAAGCACCTGCTGAGCCTGTTAAACTTGGCGAACAGCATGTTTTTTACGGCACCTCTGCAGTTGATAATGTGGAATATACTTCGAGCTATGGATATAACGGTGAATTTAGCAGTTATGATGAGGCACTTGCGGCTGTTAAAGACCGTCTAGCAAGAGCTGGAAAAGCCACTCCTGGTGGACTCTTTGAAAAGACGATTGTGTTCTATAGTGACGGTACTTCTGAAGTTATTGAGAGCCATAGAGTTATTTAAGATAGATAATTCTTAGCCTCTAAACGCTGTTCTATAACTGGCGAGTATTTGTAATACTCGCCAGTTTTTACTGAAGCTCAGCTATTTAATCCAGCCCTGTGCCCACAACGACGTCTCTCGGCTGCCACTCCGCACCACAGCCATCATCACCACGTTTATCATGCGCATAAACAAAGCCCCGAGACTCCTCTTCTATAAAAAGTATTTGCAATACCTTACTATCAAAACTTAGAAGTTCATTTCCCTCTTTATTTGGTTTTTGATAGATTTTTCTGCATGTACAATTTTACGTACATGTCTTATTCAAAAATAGATAAATAATTACAAGTAAAGATGTTAAGAAGATAGTTTTTCAGGCGTTCACGTGCACAATGAGCTATGTTCTCAACGTCCAATGTCATAGGCAGAAATCTTCATATCTCAAATACGAAAGGAGAACATTATGAAGAGACCAGAAGTCGGAGACCGAATTATTCTTACCGAGGATGTTAGCTGGACCAAAAAGGGTTCAACTGGAGTCATTACAAAAATCAATTCATGGCTTAACACCTTTACTGTAAATATCAATGGTAAAGAGATTGAGCTCAAAGAGGGTAAGTTCGAGGTTCTTTAGTTCAGCTGAATGACTTTAAATTGGCAAGCATCCAAACTGCTTGCCAATTTTTAATTCTGGTTCACAAACGTAAATACAAATACTTGTAAGACACTTTTTCAGGCTCAAACGTAAAGGACAACAAGTGAAATTTCTTCATACGTCAGATTTACACCTAGGAAAGAAGATAAAAAATATTCCTCTTTTGGAAGATCAAGAGGAAGCCCTCTCAAGCATTCTATCTATTGCAAAGACTAATAACATAGACGCAATGATTCTTGCTGGAGACATCTTTGATAAAGGAGTTCCATCAGTAAATGCCTTAAATCTATTTCAAACTTTCCTGGAAAACTGCAAGAAATCGGACATACCTGTGTACATCATCGCTGGAAACCATGATGATGCATCTCGCTTATCATGCTATACACAATTTTTTACAAACAGCCCCATCAAATTTGCAAAACCGTTTTCTTCCACGCCGCAATATGACGACTTAAAAGTTGGAAAAGAGACCTTCCGAATTCACTTTCTACCTTATATAACTCCTGCGATTGTCAGACAAGAATATCCAGAACATTCTGAAGAAGTCTCGTCCTATTCTGATGCAGTAAAATTTGCCTTAAGCCAACAACCCCTTCTTCAAAATGCTCCCAATATTCTTATCGCACATCAATTTGTAATTGATGGACAGCAGCTGCCCGAACAAAGCGATTCAGAAATTATCATCGTTGGTGGAGTTGATAATGTAGATTATTCTCTTTTCGAAGACTTTTCTTACGTAGCTTTAGGTCATCTTCATATCCGACAAACCATTGGAAGAGACACCGTCTGTTATAGCGGAAGTATTCTCCCCTATTCTGATAGTGAAATTAAAAAGAAAGATCAAGTCTTAAGCTCTGCTACAACCAATGTCACAGCCTACTATGCCGAGAAAACAGTGGAATTGGTAGACATCACTAACGGAAATATTCAAACACAATCAATACCAATTCATACCTCTAAAACATTTAGAAAAATTACATGCTCAAAAAGCTCCATTGATGAAATAGTCAGTGAGAACAATATTCGTAATGATTACGTATACGTTACCCTCACCGATGAATCTTTTGTTAATGCAATTTATTATGTGAAAGAGCAACTTCCCAACTTATTAAAACTTACCTTTGAATCCCCAAGTGGAAAATCAAAAAAGGTAACCACCACGTATGAACATCCCTCTGCTCACAATAATCCGCTGGAAGTTATTACAAACTTCGTCGAAACACAACAAGGCTCAGAGCTAAATGAAGACCAGTGCAACATACTACTTTCAATTATTACTGAGCTCAACAATTCAAACGAGGAGGACAGCTAATGCGACCACTAAAACTAAGCTTTGAGTCGTTCAATTCATATGCAAATAAAACTTCAATTGATTTTGAAGATTTTAACTCTAACGGAATCTTTCTTATTACAGGTCCAACTGGCTCAGGAAAAACAACAATCTTCGATGCCATTAAATATGCCTTGTACGGAGAGGCAAGCGGAGAAGATCGCAAGAACATTTCTAATTTTAATTTCAGTGACTTTGCTAATCCAGGAGCTCAATCTTCTGTAACCTTCGAATTTCTACACCGCGGAATTAAATATCGAATCGAAAGAATTTCTTCCTACCAAGTTTCTAAAAAGAATAAAACCCCTGAATCTGATAAAAAGACGCCTAATAAAAAGACAACAGTAAACTTCTACCAATTGATTGGTGGAGAAGAAAAACTACTCGCAAGCAATGCTAGAAAAGTTAATGAAGAAGTTCAAAGTTTACTGGGAATTGATAAGAACCAATTTTCTCAAATTGTAATGATTGCACAAGGAGATTTTTCTAAAATTCTCACAGACGATGGTGGTGATCGTGAAAAATTACTGCGAAATGTCTTTAACACAGAAATTTATAAACAATTACAAGAAAGACTTAAAACAAACACGTCGCAGCTTGAAAAAGAACACGAAATAAACCTTGCTAATGCAAAAAATGCACTACAAGATATAAATCTTAATGATCAAGAGCAGTCTGACAAAGTCCTTGAATATCTCAATAATGAGAAAACGATTTTATCCCACCTTGATGAAATACACACTTTTATCGAAGAACAAAACAGTGCTCTCAATAAAGAAGCTAACTCTCTAAACTCAAAGACTATCAAGTTAGGCAATAGAAAGGACGCTTTAACAGGAGATCTTGCTCAGTTGGAATCAAACCAAAAAATAAAAGATCAAATTAGTGCCTGTAGTGAATATCTAGATTTACATAAGCCTATTCTTGATCAAAAGGAGAGTGCTTATAATCAAGCTAAGAAAAATGAGAGTGAAATTGAAAGACTTCGTTCTGATATTACAAAACTCGAAAATAAGATAGATAGGTATGATTCAGCGTCAAAGAGCGTAGAAAGTATTGAATTAGAAATAAGCAAGTTGGATTCTCAACTGTTAGAGCATAAACGCCAGATTGAACTGCTAGATAAAAAGTCTACTGAAACTCAAACACTACAAAACAAGCTTAAAGAAAAGAAGCAGCGTCTAGAAGAAAACACAAACAAATTAACTGAAATAAATAGATTGATCTCCGAAATAGAACAAACTGTTAAACGAAAAAAGAACGCAGATGATTACTCAGAAAAACTAGACGAAGAACGGATTGCTCTAGAGGAATTGTCTATCAAATATAATCAATCCAAAGAGGCGTATGAATCTGCAGAACAAAAATTTAATGCGGCACAGGCGGGAATTCTTGCTTCTAAACTTATTGAAGGCAGTCCGTGTCCAGTCTGTGGATCAATACATCATCCACAGATAGCATCTTTGTCCAACGACGTTCCATCTGAAACGAAAATTAAAGAGCTAAAAGACACGATGGAATCTATCCATCAAAAAAAGCAAAAACAATCAGCAGCAGTTACAGCCTCTGAAACGAAGTTTGATTTTGAAAATAATGAGTTCAACCAATCATTCACTCATGTACTATCAGCAGTACATCTGATAGATGAATTTGAAAATGTTGACTCGTTCGAGGAGCTTGTGCATGCCAATGAGATTCTCATTCAACAGAAATCTGTTATTGAATTTCAAAATAAAGAGAAAGAAATTCTTGAATCGAGAATTAATAAAGCCGATATGGATTTAAAGAACATTGAGGAAAATAAAACAAAGGCAAACAATTCCATTCAAGAATTAACTAATCATCTTAATCGGCGTCATGGTGAACTGTCATCAATTAAAAACTCAGGTGATTTGATTGACATCGATAAAATCAAAATCAGCCTCGAAAATTCTGTGGCAAGATTGAAAATCTTGTCGAATCAACTAGCCCAATCAAAGGACGAGTTTGAAAGAGAGTCTTTTGAATTTGAAAACCAAAAAAGTTTATGCCAGAAACTGGAAAGTCAATTTGATAACACTCTTTGTATTGATCCCGGCAATCTTAAAGATCAAATCCAAGAAATAGTCATCGAGCAACAAGAAATTAGAAACAAGATTACTGAGATTAATCGTATGATTAACATCAATGAATCTCCTTTAAACACAATAAAGCGTATCTATCTCGATGCAATTGCTACTGAGAAAAAATACAACACTACTAAGACACTCCATGACTTTGTTAGTGGCGCATCTAGTAATAGCGAGTATGGACGTATTTCACTTGAGAACTACGTCCAAAGAACCTATCTGCAAAGAGTCGTTAAGGCCGCCAATGACCGCCTTGCAGTCATGACCGATTCACAGTTTGTACTTAAAACAAAGGGTGACAAAAAATTTAAAAAGACCGATTACCTTGACCTGGAGGTTACCGATTTATATACCGGCAAAGACCGAGATGTTAAATCACTATCTGGTGGCGAGAAATTCATGACATCATTGGCACTAGCACTTGGTTTTTCAGATGTAATTCAGCAAGATGCCGGAGGAATTCAATTAGATTCAATGTTTATTGACGAAGGATTTGGAACTTTGGATTCAGAAACCCTTGAGCAGGCATTGCGACTCCTTGACCAGCTTTCTACAAACAGCAACACTCTTGTTGGAATCATTTCTCACGTTGAGGAATTAAAGAACCGAATTCCTCAGCAAATTGTAGTGTCTAAAGATTTAAACGGAAGCTCACTAGAGGTTGTTATAAAATAAAGACATTACACTTATCTGACAGTTCATGCAAACAAACAGACCGATTCTAAATTCTTTTGGAATCGGTCTGTTCTGTAAATCATTGCCGAAGTTTAAAACATTGCTATTACAAGA
>ERZ773213.2007-NODE-2007-length-10036-cov-20.210099_pt1 | contig 10036 bp, 8 predicted proteins | sample MGYA00580996_ERZ773213 | MGnify/ENA primary metagenome ERZ773213 (study PRJEB29015, sample SAMEA2738152) | human oral metagenome | biome: human oral; feature: human-associated habitat; material: saliva | place: China | collected 2197 ...
GCACGTGTGTTATAAACATGGATGTTTTCTAAATGCAGTTGATGAATTACTTCTTGTAAGAATGTGCACCGTTTCCCCGTTGGTTCAATGAGTGACACATCTAATTCTGGTTTGACGATTTTCCAAACCAGTCCTGGAAACCCCGCTCCAGTTCCAACATCTGCTACTTTTCCAAAAATCTTACCTTTCCCCAAAGGAAGAATGGAATCGTAGAAATGTTTTTCTAATACCTCACCATGTTCTGTGATGGCTGTGAGATTCATTTTCTCGTTCCACTCAACCAAAAGTTCAGCGTATCTTTCAAGTTGTTCTACTTGTTTTTTTGATAGTGAAATTTGTAGCTCTGCTGCTTTCTCTATGAGTTCTTGTATTGTCATAATTTCTCTTCGTGACCTATTCTATCACCATCACGTACTGCGTGAAAGATAAAAATATGTTGATAACTTTTTTCTCCACAATTGTGGATAATTTTATTTCCCACAATTTATATTAAACTATTCTGATTTGTGGATAAATTAGTTTTCCACAGATTGTAAATTAGCCTTATTTTAAGTCACTATTTACAATAAATGATGCATTAGGTAATGTCTCAACCCAGTCGCAGAACGCACGCCATTCTGGTAAGCGGTGTGTCTTGCGCTGTGCATAAATTGTCTTGAGCTGACGGTAGTTTGTTGTCATACGTGCAGTGATTCTAAAACCTGCTGGATTAGAATAGAGAATCTCAAGATATTTTACTTTTGCTTCTTCGTTTAACTCTGTAACATCTTCTCCAGCTATTTTTTTATCAGAAATCTTCTGTGTTAATTCATTATAGGAATTAACCTTTTCTTTCATGATTTCGATAATTCGTGGATCTGTATAAGAGATATACACCTCATCTAAGTTGAACTTTGTGATACGGTGCATTGTGGATTGAGAACTAATAAAGTCGAGGAAGTGATAACGTTCCGCTTCAACCCATGCCTTATTTGTAAATGTGAGGTCGAACTGTACGATAATTCCGTTTAAGAAGTTATCATGTCCACTTCCTGGTTTTGCGTTTGCTAGTGCGTGTGTGCGTGGAACGATTGTTCCATCTACTTTTGTTAAATCAACTGCCATCGGATATTTTGAACCCATAACAGCTGAATCCATTCCATAGACATTTACGTTTGATACTACATCTGTATATTTCATTTCTTATCTTCCTTTTCCTTGTTTAATAGCAATCGCAAGTACCGCGATATCGGCCGGGTTAACACCTGAAATTCTGGATGCCTGTCCCATCGTCGCTGGTTTATATTTCATTAGCTTTTGTCTTCCTTCAATGGATAGGTTATCAACCTCATCATAATTGAAATCAACACCTAACTTGATACTATCCATCTCTTTTAGCTTATTGGCTTCTCGTTTTGCCTTTTCGATATAGCCTGCATATTTTAGTTCGATATCACATTGGTTAGCAATTTCTTCATCAACTTCTTCTCCAATCGTAGCGAGAAGTTCTTTTGTTGTGACATTTGGACGTTTTACTAAATCAATTCCATTAATACCAATATGTGCATCACTTTCATATCCTAGTGAAGTAAGGTATGCATGTACCTTTTCTTCATCTTGTACAAATATTGTTTCAGATAGATGTTGTATTAACTTCTGCACATTCTCCATCTTTTCGAGGTATGCATCATATCTTTCTTGACTAACTAGCCCAATTTTTCTTCCGTATTCGATTAATCTTTGATCTGCGTTATCGTGTCTTAACAATAATCTAAATTCTGCACGTGATGTTAATAAACGATATGGTTCTAATGTGCCTTTGGTTGTTAAGTCGTCAACCATAACACCGATATACGCTTCATTTCTTGCTAAAATGAGCGGTTCTTTTCCATCAAGTTTCATACATGCATTAATTCCCGCAAGTAGTCCTTGTCCAGCAGCCTCTTCATAACCAGAAGTTCCATTAACTTGGCCTGCAGTGAATAGATTTTCAATCATCTTTGATTCAAAACTTGGTTTCATTTGAATTGGATCGATTGCGTCATATTCAATTGCGTACGCATATTTCTTGATGATTGCATTTTCGAAACCTGGCAATGAATGTACCATCTCTTCTTGGATGTCTCTTGGAAGTGATGTAGAGAATCCTTGTAGGTATATGGTATCTAACTCCAGTGATTCTGGCTCCAAGAATAATAGATGTCTTGGCTTATCTTTAAAACGTACAAGTTTATCTTCGATAGATGGACAATAGCGAGGTCCAACTCCCTTTACGACACCAGAATACATGCTGGATTTATTGAGGTTTCCTAAAATATATTCGTGTGTTTCTGGAGTTGTATATGTCATATAGCAAGATACTTGCTTATCATATGGCAATACATCTTCTTTTGTCGTTAATTCTGAGAAGTGTAAGAAACCTTCTGTACCTGGTTCCAATTTCACTTTGCTAAAATCAATGGATGAACGCAGGATTCTTGGCGGTGTTCCTGTCTTTAATCTGAAGGTTTTTAATCCTAGATCTCGTAGAGACTCTGATAAGTCCCCGGTTGTTGGTTCAAGATCAGGACCGCCTGGTATAACTTCTGATGAAATCATATTTACACCTGCCATATATGTGCCTGTTGTTACAATCACAATCTTGGCATTCATCACAGTTCCATCTTTTAACGTAACACCTGTAACTTTGTTGTCTGTTACATTAAGTTTGCTAGCCATACCTTCAATCACGCTTAGGTTTTCCTGATGTAAGCAGATATCTTGCATCATACACTTATACGCAAGTTTATCTGACTGCACACGGAGTGCACGTACACCTGGGCCTTTTGCGCCATTTAACATCTTGAATTGCAGCGCTGTCTTATCGGCAGTAATCGCCATTTGACCACCTAAGGCGTCAATTTCTCTTACAACAATTCCTTTTGCCGGTCCACCCACGGATGGATTACATGGCATCTTTCCAATATTTTCTATCTTCAATGTAAGAAGACATGTTTTCTTTTTTAGTCGTGCAGCAGCCAGTGCAGCTTCAATACCCGCATGACCACCACCAATGACAATAATATCAAAATCACTCATTGTTTATTTCTTCCACCATTTCCTTTAATACGTCAGGTATATTTGGGGAAAGTATTTCAAATCTGATTTTGCCTTCCAAACCCTGATGCTTGGCCAACAAGCGATACATCGTTAGCCTTCCTATATACTCTCGAATCTTCTGGAGTTGTTCCTTCACTTGTGATACAAACGGAATTGCAATTTGGATTTCAGCTCCATTCATGCGAATACATTCTGTATTACTACCACGGATTAATTCCCACCCAGATTCTTTCGCTTTCTGTTTTGCATACTTTTCAAGCGTGCGTTGTTGTCTTTCATTTCCACTATCTTGGCCAATCTCTTGCGAGATGACTGCTAGATAATGTTTTGTGGCATCCTCCTTAAAGATTTCCTCTGGGGTAATATTTGGATTTGCACTCCAAAGGTCGATACCATGTTTTTGTGCTTGTTGTAAAATCTTGGCAGTTATCTTTGGACTATCTTTATCTAGATAACAATAACTTTCAAGATTGTTTTGTATAGAAATACCTACATCTTCTGGATAGACAGGTGATAAGAAGAACACAACGTTTGTTAGATATAAGCAATTCATCTGTGGTGGTATATTTCCACGAGATGCTTTTTCTATCGCTGCGTAGAGTCCATCTTGTGTGTCATATCCAGTAGAATCACCATAACGATTCCACATCTGCTTAAGTGAAAGATTTATTTCAGAATCATAATGTGCATAGCCAATCATTGCTTTCTTGCGTCCATGATTTGGTCTTGCAAAGAAAAATAGTAAATCTCCTTTATGGAAATCCGTAAACTTCTTATTGGATAATCGCCAAAAGAGTATCGATTGATTTCGACATAAACGATGATATGCAAGCATATTTTCATCTGTTACATATGCAATAGATCCCATTATGACTCCTCCTTTCTATCTTAATTAGAATAAGCCGTAGGTTTCTCCATTTTCATCAATTCCCATATTCACTGCTGCTGGCACTTTTGGAAGTCCTGGCATTGTGAGTACATTGCCTGTATAAACAACCACAAAGCCTGCACCAGCAGATACTGAGATATCTGTAATATGTGTTACAAAGTTTTCTGGTCTTCCCTTAAGAGCAGGATCATCACTCAGTGATAATGGTGTCTTTGCCATGCATACTGGTAGTTTATCCCATCCATGTTTGATAAAGTCCTGAATCTTTGTATTTGTTAGTTCACTAAATTCTACATGTGGTGAACCATATACTATTTCACAAATCTTTGTGATTTTAGTTTCAATGGAATCATTCACATCATAGATTGGTTGATACTTGCATGCATGATCTGTAATATCTACAACCTTATTTGCTAGATCTAACATACCATCGCCACCTTTTGCCCATCCATCAGCTTCTGCAACTGGATAGTTATTTTCATGACACCATGTAAGTAGCGCATCCACTTCTTCTTTACTATCTTTTGCAAACTTATTGATAGCAACGATAAATGGGAGTTTGAAACTTTGAACTGTTTCAATATGTTTTTGTAAGTTCTTCGCACCTGCAAGCATCGCTTCAACATTTGGTTGATCAAGATTTTCTTGTTCAACACCATGCATTTTTAGAGCACGAATGGTTGCGACTACTACAACTGCAGAAGGGTTCAATTCTGCTAAGCGGCACTTAATATCCAAGAATTTCTCAGCACCTAGATCTGCGCCAAAGCCTGCTTCTGTCACAACATAATCTGCTAGTTTTAAAGCCATCTTCGTTGCGATAACTGAATTACATCCATGCGCAATATTTGCGAATGGTCCACCATGAATGAATGTTGGAGTATGTTCTAAAGTCTGTACTAAGTTAGGATTGATAGCTTCCTTCATAACGACAGTTGCAGCACCAGCAGCTTGAATATCATTTACAGTCACTGGTTGATCATCATATGTGTACGCAACAACCGCTCTACCAATTCTCTTTTCAAAATCCTGTAAGTCTTTTGAAAGGCATAAAATAGCCATTACTTCAGAAGCGACTGTAATTACAAAGTGATCTTCTCTTTCAACACCATTTGATTTTTTCTTCTGCGCAATTGTAATATCGCGTAATGTACGATCATTCATATCTAAGCAGCGCTTCCAAGTTACTCTTGTCGGGTCGATATTGAGTGGATTTCCTTGGAAGATTGAATTGTCTAAGATTGCTGCGATTAAGTTATTGGCTGTTGTGATTGCATGCATATCACCTGTGAAGTGTAGGTTGATAGATTCCATCGGAACTACCTGTGCATATCCTCCACCAGTTGCTCCACCCTTTAAACCAAATACCGGTCCTAAAGATGGTTCGCGTAAACATGCCATAACATTTTTATTTATCTTTGCTAAACCATCTGCCAAACCGATGGTAGTAGTAGATTTTCCTTCACCTGCTTTTGTTGGATTGATTGCAGTAACTAATACCAGTTTTCCATCTGGCTTGTCTGCTAGTGTTTCCATGAGCTTAATGTTTACTTTGGCTTTTTCTTTGCCATAAAGTTCTAAGTACTCTTCTGGGATTCCTGCTTTCTGCGCAATTTTATCAATTGGCTCTAGGACAGCTGCTTGTGCAATCTTTAAATCTGTGTTCATAGAAACACCTCTTTTCTATTTCATCTTGCGACGATCTGCTAATGCGTGCGCTAGCGTCATTTCGTCTGCGTAGTCTAGCATTCCACCTGATGGAAGACCATGTGCAATTCGAGTCACTAACACGTGTGGGTAGCGTGATGTAATCAGTTTATCTAAATACATTGCGGTCGTTTCCCCATCAATTGTAATGTTGGTTCCTAAAATCACTTCTTCCGCTTCAGGTAGTCTTGCAAGTAGTGACTCAATATTTAAGTCATTTGGCATAATTCCTTTGCTTGAGGAAATCAAACCATTTAATACGTGATAGCTACCACGGTATTCTGCTGTTTTTTCCATTGCGATAACATCTTTAGGGGACTGTACTACGAAAATCTGTTTTTGATTACGATTTTCATCACGACAAATTTCACATTCGTCTTTCTCAGAAAGATTTCCACATATCCTACAATGAGTTATCTTCTCATGAACATCATTTATTGCCTGCGCGAATTCTTTTGCCTCTTGAAGATTCATTTCCATAATAGAAAACGCATATCTTTCTGCAGTTTTTTCACCAACACCAGGCAAGAATTTTAAACGTTCAATCAATTCGGTTAAACTCTTTGGATACATTCTTTACATCCCCGGAAGATTTAAGCCGCTTGTGGCAGAGCCAAGTTTGTTTTCTCTATCTTGGAATGCCTTTTCAACCGCTTCATTTACAGCGATTAAAATTAAGTCTTGTAACATTTCTTTGTTATCTACAGACATAAGATCATCTGCGATTTCTACAGATTGCACTTCATTTCTTCCATTGACAACAACCTTAACACCATTTCCTCCAGCTTTGCCTTCGTACTCTGTTGCGTTAAGTTCTTCTTCAATTCTGCCAAGGTTGTCTTGCATCTGGCGAGCTTGTTCCATTAATTTCTGAATATCCATTTTTTATTCCTCTATTTCTAAAATTTCTGGGTTAAACATTGCTTTTACTTTATCTTCTGTTGATACTTCTTGTGGTTTTTCAATTGTGTATCGAACAATTGATTTTGGTTGTGGCAAATTACCCGCTTTCTTTAATTCGATAAATTTAAGAGTTGCATCTTTCATTGCTTCATTTGTCGCAATATACAACATCTTATCAATACCTAAAGTTTCTTTTGCAAATTGATATAACTCTTGATTCATCTTTGGTTCATTCATTCGATTTGCAAGCACTTTAGAATCAGTAGCTAATACAACACAATCAAGTCCGCTTGCGACAATTCTTGTTTCTTCAAGAAGTGCGGTGTACTTCTTGCTTTCCATATCAAATAAGTTATGAATTTTGTTGAACTTCTCATCATCTTCAAATTTAATAGCCTTTTGGCATTGCACAAGTAGGGTTAATATTTCTTCAACCGATAATTCATTAGAACTTATAGAAACCTTTGTCTTTACTGGCTCTACAGGCTTTTGTTCTTCCTTATTTTCCTTTGGTTGTTCTATCAGTTTCTCTGATTCTTTTAGTTCTACTGTAGGAACAATATAACCAGTTTCTTTTGCTTGAACAGGTACTTCTACATGTTTTTCAACTGCTACCGTTTCTGTAGTAGGATGGATTGCTAGACCTAAACAAATTACTTCAAAACAACTTGCAGAAGATGTTGCAATTCTAAACTTATCTTTCGAATCAAACATCTTTTCAATTATATGCATGCATGTTTTTTGGTTTAATGTTTCTGATAAAGATTCTGCTTGCTCTTTTGTAATAAGTTTGAGCAAAGTATCTTTCTTTGTAGAATGGTAGATGACAACATCTTTTAGAATATCTATCATTCCATCTGTAAATTTTTGGAAGTCGATTCCTTGGTGTTCATACTTCTTAATTCTTGTTAGGATATCTTCTAAATTTCCTGCATGAATTGAATATATTAAGTTTATCTTCTCTTCAACAGATGCTAGTCCATAAATATGATCTACTTCCTCTGCTGTAATATGATCACTTGTATAGGATGCGCATTGATCCATAATACTTAAGGCATCACGCATACCACCATCACATAACACCGCAATATTTTCAGCTGCTTCTTCATCTAAGTAGATATTTTCTTTCTTTGCGATATCTAATAGATGATTTTTAATTTGATCTTTACGTAATTTCGTAAAGTCAAAGCGTTGGCATCTTGAAATGATTGTTGGTAGTAGCTTTTGTGGATCTGTTGTAGCTAGTACAAAGATAACATTTTCTGGTGGTTCTTCTAATGTCTTTAGTAATGCACTAGATGCAGCACTGGATAGCTGATGTACCTCATCGACAATATACACTTTATGATGACCTTGCATCGGTGCTAGCTTACTACGATCAATTAAATCACGGATATCTTCCACGTGAGTCTCATTCGCTGCGTTAATCTCAATAATATCTGGATGAGTTCCGTTATTTGCGGCTGTACAGTTATCACATTCTTCACATGGAGCCTTCTCTGGATGTTCGCAGTTTACTGCTTTTGCCAGAAGTCTTGCCATTGTTGTCTTTCCTGTTCCTCTTGGACCACAGAAAAGATATGCGTGTCCTACTTTATGTTCACGCACTGCATTCTTAATTGATTGAACTATATACTCTTGCCCTACTACTTCTTCGAAGTTTGCAGAACGATATTTTTGATATAACGCTTGCTTTGACATTATTTTTCTCCCAGTATATTCATTATAACAAAATTCCTACATTCACATGTAGGAATTCACTGTATATTGGCTTTATTTTTCTGTTTTTTCTCTTTTGTGATTTCTCGTTTTTTGCGAAAGTAATTTGTTAGTATCTCACTACACTCTTTTTGGAGAATATTCCCAACTATATTTGGGCAATGATTGAGTCTATTTATCTTCTTTAAATCAATTACTGTCTCTAAACATCCACCTTTTGGATCTGTTGTACCATAATATACCGTTCTTATACGAGAAAGGTTAATAATCCCTGTACACATCATACATGGTTCAAGTGTTACATATAAATCACAGTCATTCAGACACCAGTTCCCCTTTACTTCTGCTGCCTTCTGGATAGTCATCATTTCAGCGTGTGCATATGCCTGGTTTAGTTGTTCTTTAAGATTATGTCCACGTGCAATAATTTCTCCATCACATACTATGATACATCCTACAGGCACTTCATCAATTTCTTCTGCTTTCCTAGCCTCTTCTAGAGCTAGTTCCATATATTCTTCGTGTGTATTCATAAAATAAAAGTGGCACACGCGATACAGGGACATCTATGGCTGCTGCCTTCCGGCCCTGACCAGGTTCAATGTATATATGCTGTGCCATGTATGATTATAGCAAATTTATCTTACTTGTCCAAGAGTGTATTTTAAAAGGATTGTTTCACGTGAAACAATCCTTTGTAATTTTAGAAACTCTTCTTCTTTGTTGGAGGAACAATCTTATCCTGTCCACCCATATATGGTCTGAGTGGCTCTGGAATATTAAGTGATCCGTCCTCATTTAAGTTATTTTCAACAAATGCGATTAACATACGTGGAGGAGCTACTACAGTGTTATTTAGTGTATGTGCAAAGTAGTTACCCTTTTCACCCTTGATACGGATTCCAAGTCTTCTAGCCTGTGCATCCCCTAGGTTAGAGCAACTTCCAACTTCGAAGTATTTCTTCTGACGTGGAGACCAAGCCTCAACATCACAACTCTTTACCTTAAGATCTGCTAAGTCACCAGAGCAGCATTCCAAAGTTCTTACAGGAATATCTAATGAGCGGAAGAAGTCTACGCTATTCTGCCATAGTTTATCATACCATTCCATAGAATCTTCTGGCTTACATACTACTACCATTTCTTGTTTTTCAAATTGGTGTACACGATAGAGACCTCTTTCTTCAATTCCGTGTGCACCAACTTCCTTACGGAAACATGGGCTATAAGATGTTAAAGCATATGGTAAATCTTCTTCTTTTAGGATTTGTCCCATAAAGCGTCCAATCATTGAGTGCTCGGAAGTACCGATGAGATATAAATCTTCACCTTCAATCTTGTACATCATGTTCTGCATTTCCGCAAAACTCATAACACCTGTTACAACACTACTATGGATCATGAATGGAGGGATAAAGTATGTAAATCCTCTATTAATCATGAAATCTCTAGCATATGCAAGAATCGAAGAATGTAATCTAGCCACATCTCCTTGTAAGTAGTAGAAACCATTACCAGATGTTCTACCTGCACTATCAATATCAATACCTGCAAGTTTCTCTAAGATATCTGTATGATATGGAATTTCAAATGAAGGAATCACTGGTTCGCCATATTTCTGAATTTCTACATTTTCAGAATCATCTTTTCCAATTGGAACTGAAGAATCAATGATATTAGGAATAACCATCATTCTATTTTTGATTTCTTCCGCTAGTTTAGCTTCTTTAACTTCTAAAC
>ERZ773213.2011-NODE-2011-length-10011-cov-27.648453_pt1 | contig 10011 bp, 8 predicted proteins | sample MGYA00580996_ERZ773213 | MGnify/ENA primary metagenome ERZ773213 (study PRJEB29015, sample SAMEA2738152) | human oral metagenome | biome: human oral; feature: human-associated habitat; material: saliva | place: China | collected 2197 ...
CTACATCTATAACTGCACCTAGACAGCCTATGATAATCTGAGCAAGGAAAAACTGGTTGGCTTGATTTCTTGTATAAGGCTCAGGTATGAAGTCAAGAAAATCGTAATCTATCTTTGACATATATACCAAAGCAGACGCTAGTCCGAGAACAATAAGGCTTACAGCCAAAGTAGCTGCAAGTGAAACTAACATATTTTTATTTATTCCATTAATAAGACTCAAGACAATGATTGTAAAACCGAGGCTTCCAAGAACAGTAAGAACAAGTATGTTCATTCCCTTCATATAAGCAAGTATGATTAAATAAAAGAATATGACATTTACAATAAGGCATAGCGAAGCAAGAAGCCCCTTCTTATTTCCAAATATAACAAGAAGGCTCATCAATATCATAAATGTGATGGCTATGAAATAATCTCTTTTTAGTCCTATAATTTCTGTATGCTTGGCATTAAGAAAAACTATATCTCCTTTGCTGTACTTCTCATCATAGACACGAGATATATCGTATTTATTATGGACACTTACACTCTTACCTTTATCGCTGGTGTTCATGAGTTTAAGCTCTATGTTTTGAAGCTGCTTATCCTTAGATTTATCTTCGCTTACACTCTCTATCTTTGCTATAGGCTTTTGATAGATAGAAAAATTATTGTAAACAAGTATACATATGGTAAGACTTACGATTAACATAAGCACAGTTCTTAGTAAATAGCTTTTCTGTAGTTTCTCACTTATATACATGACTTTCCTTTCGATTCATTTTATCTATATTATAATCTAATTTTGTTATCAAAATGTGTAGGAATTAAATTTTTCGCTATAATGTTTTTTATTTTTAAAAATCAAAATTCGTGGTATTAATAGACTATAAGTTTTTTTATATAAAATAATAAGGATTAGAAGGTAAAAGGTTTAAAAATGAATAAAAACGCACTATTTAAGATTTCATACGGCTTGTATGTTCTTACATCAAAGGATGGCGACAAGCACAGTGGATGCATCATCAATACAGCAATGCAGATAAGTGAAACTCCTTTAAGAGTCTGTATTTCAATCAACAAGGCTAACTATACTCATGACCTTGTTATGAAGAGCAAGAAATTCAATGTTTCTGCCCTAAGTCAGGAAGCAGATTTTGATACATTCAAACACTTTGGATTCCAGAGCGGTAGAGATGTTGATAAGTTTGCAGGCTATGATTCATACAAGATTAGCGAAAATGGTCTTGCTTACGTAACAAAGGGTACAAACGCATTTATTAGCGCTGAGGTTGAAGAAACTCTAGATAGCGGAAGCCACACCCTATTCATTGCAAAGGTTACAGATGCAGAGATTCTTTCAGATGTTCCATCTACTACATATGATTATTACCAGAGCAACATCAAGCCTAAGCCAGAAAAGCCTGCTGAGTCTGACAAGACAGTTTGGGTATGTAAGGTTTGTGGATATAAGTACGAAGGAGAAGAACTTCCAGAAGACTATATCTGCCCTCTTTGCAAGCATCCAGCTTCAGACTTTGAGAAAATGTAATCAAAGAAGGAAACCACACGTTTCATTCTTTGATAAAAAATTCCTCGCGCATAAACGCGAGGAATTTTGTTTTTAGAGATCGTCTTCGATAGCACTGCTCTTAGCATAAGCTGTAGACTTAGCCTCAAAGAAGTCTGTCTTAACCATGTTAGCATCAGCGTACTGTGATACCCATCTCATGCTTTCTGGCTCTTCTTCATAACCCTCATATAGAGTTCCAAGTCCAAGTGATGAATATCTCTGGTTTCCGAGGTACTTGATGTAATCCTCTACCATCTTCTCGTTGAGACCTGGTATTTCATTTCCGATTACATACTTACCCCAAGCGATTTCTTGATCTACGCCTTCCATAATCATTTCACGGAGAACAGCTAAGTTCTCATCATTAAATAGACCTGGCTCTTCTTTACGAAGCTCCATAAGCATATTTCTGAATAACCATAGATGTGTATTCTCATCTCTGTTGATGTATCTGATTTCCTGAACACTTCCTGGCATCTTGCCGTTTCTTCCAAGGTTATAGAAGAACATGAATCCTGAGTAGAAATAGATACCCTCTAAAATGAAGTTAGCTATACAAACTCTTAGGAAGCTATCCTTGTTTGGATTATCAACGAATTCATTATATAGGTCACCGATAAAACGGTTTCTGTTAAGTAAATGTTCATCAGTCTTCCACTGGTATAGAATATCGTTCCTCTCAGTAGGATTGCAGATTGTGTCTAGCATATAGCTATAGCTCTGGCTGTGTATGCACTCCTGAAAAGTCTGGATTGAGAGGCATAGGTTTATCTCATTTGCTGTAACATACTGTGAGATATTAGGTAGATTTGCTGACTGAACTGAGTCTAGGTAAACTAGAAAGCTCAGAATCTTATCATATGCAGTTCTCTCCGCAGGCAGAAGCTTTGGATAATCGCTCTTATCCTGGTGCATGTTGATTTCCTCAGGAATCCAGAAGTTGTTCATAGCCTGTCTGTACCAGTCAGAAACCCACTCGTATTTCATGTTGTTGAAGTCATTGATATTTGTTGTATCAAAGTTAATAAGACTTCTATTCCTTACATCAATATCGCCCTCTGGATTAAATAGAGGCTTTTTCATTATCATATCGCTCATTTGATTCTCCTAATCTCATTCTATAATAGACTTCTTTTAGATTTCTCTATATTATGCTGAACAGCTATCGCAATCCTCTGGATCAAGCGCTTTAGATCTTACGTAGTAAACAGTCTTAACGCCCTCTTCCCATGCTAGTATATATAGGTTCAGAAGCTGACTCATCTTGTAGTCATTAGTTATCCAGAAGTTAAAGCTCTGCGCCTGGTCAATATGTCTCTGGCGTATACCCGCAGCTCTTACTGACCATGTCTGGTCAATGTAATGAGCCTGCTTGTAGTACCAGTATGTAGCCATTGAAAGTTCTGGAGCAACTCTAGGTAAGATAGCACCCTTCTTTTCTTCAAGGAAGAATCTATTCATAACTGGGTCAAGTCCAGCTGTTGTACCTATCAAAATTGAAGTTGAGCTTGTAGGTGCAGTTGCCATTATCCAAGCATTTCTGATTCCATTCTCAGCAACACTAGCCTTTAACTCCTGCCATCTCTCTGAGTTATATTCTCTACGATCAAAGTACTTTCCGTCTTGCCACTCACTTCCTTCAAATAGGCTATATGAACCCCTCTCCTTAGCAAGCTCATTGCTCGCCTTTACTGCAGCATATCCTATGTCCTCAAATACCTTATCTGCAAATGCGAGGTGTTCCTCTGATTCCCACTTAATTCTATTCTTAGCTAGCATGTGATGGTAACCAGAAACTCCAAGACCTATAGCTCTGTATTTCTGGTTTGTAAGCTTAGCATCGTTTATAGGATAGAAGTTCAGATCGATTACATTATCAAGAGCTCTGATTACAGTTGAAGTAATGTCCTCTAGCTCCTTATTGTCGTGAACGTTTATATTTCCTAAGCAAAGTGATGCAAGATTGCACACTACAAAGTCTCCTGGCTTGGTTCTTGTTACGATTACCTCATCGCCCTCGTGAGTTTCTACTGTTGTACTTACAATCTCAGCTTCACTCATGTTCTGAGCAATCTCAGTACAGAGGTTTGAACAGTAAATCATACCCTTGTGCTTGTTAGGATTCATTCTATTTACTGTATCACGATAGAAAGCAAATGGTGTTCCAGTCTCAACCGCTGACTTAAGAATTAGCTTTACAAGTTCCTTAAGCCCGATTACTCTCTTGGATATTCTAACGTCATTTACACAATCCCAATAACGCTTCTCCCATTCTTCACCAAAGGAATCCTCTAGGCAGTAACCCTTTATCTGCATGATATCATGTGGGTCCATTAGGTACCAATCCTGGTTTAGGTTTTCCTTAGCAAGTCTCCAGAAAAGGTCTGGATAGCAAACAGCTGGAAATACATCGTGAGCCTTCATTCTGTCATCACCGTTGTTTGTTCTTAGCTGCAAGAATTCAGGAAGATCCTTATGCCATGCATCTAGGTAAACTGCAACAGCACCCTGTCTCATACCTAGCTGATCTACTGCAACAGCTGTGTCGTTAACAACTCTGATCCAGCGAATAACTCCACCGCTTGCTCCTTCGAAGCCTCTGATGCTTCCACCTCTAGATCTTACCTTACCAAAGTACATTCCCATGCCACCGCCAAACTTGGAAACATCGGCGAACTTGGATACACTGCTGTAAATTCCATCAAGTGAATCAGGTACTGTATCAATAAAGCAGCTTGAAAGCTGATGATATGGCTTTCTTGCATTTGACTGGGTAGGTGTAGCCATTGTGACCTTCTGAAGGCTCATAATGTCGTAGAACTTTCTAACCCATGTCATTCTATCCTCGCCTTCCTTCAGAGCAAGGTGAAGAGCTATACCTAGGTACATCTCCTGTGGTGATTCCAAAACAACATGTGAACGGTTATGAATCAAGTATCTGCTTATTAGAAGGTCTAGTCCTGCATATGTATATAGGTTATTGCGCTCATCATCGATGAACTCAAATGCCTCTTCTATTTCTTTCTTGCTGTAGCTATCTAGGATATACTTTCCGTAAAGTCCCTCTGATGTCAAATAGCGAAGCTTCTCATAGAATGAAGTTAGACCGTAGTTTTCCTCGGTCTTCTTAAGCTCTCTGCTAAATGTGTAGTAAAGAAGTCTACCTGCAATTTTCTCCCAATTAGGCTCCTCCTGTGTTGTAAGCTCAGCTGCTGACTTTGTCAAAAGCTCTAGTCTAGCATCTATAGTGCTATCAGGCTTCTGCATAGCAATATACTTAGCCTCAAGTCTTGTAAGGTCATAATGCTCATAGCTTGACTGAATTGAAGCAAGAACTGGAAGAAGGTTCTCGTCACCAATCTCTGCTACAAGAGCTTCTCTGATCTTACGCATCTCAGCTCTCTTCTCTCTATAAAGAATGTAGCTCTTAGCTGCATCAAAGCAACCATTAGCCATCATTATACGCTCAACTGCGTCCTGGATTTCCTCAACGCCAGCCTGCTCTCTATCTGCAAACTCTGCTTCAACCTGTCTAAGTAAATCTGCAATTAGATCAGCATCGTGCTCAATTCCGACAGATATAAACGCTTTTTCCATTGCCTTAACAATCTTATCCCCTGAATAGCGTTCCTCTGCCATACTCCTTTTAATTATTGTTTTCATCAAAAAAATCTCCCTGACTATTGAATACATAAAAATACAACATATATTGTTGTTACCGTAATAGTATACCCTATATATGCTAAAATGTCGCCTATTATTTTAAATAAAAGCCAAGTTTTTGCAATGTTTTTTTGCAATAAACTTGGCTCAAAAATCTCGTTGTTGAAAATACAAGCGTTAAAGCGATAGCATCTCTTTTATGTCATTTAAAATTGACTCATCATCCATGCCAAGCTCCTTCAAAAGTGCTTTAGCATTGTACCTATCGTAGAATTTTTTCTCTAGTCCATAGTTTTTAACCTTAAGATTGCTGGTTCCTAAATACGAAGCTATCTTCTGTCCAAAACCACCAGCAAGAATGCCATCTTCAAGCGTTATAACTAGATTGTGATTCACTGCTAATGAGTCTAATAGTTCTTTATCAATACCAGATGCAAATCTTGGATTTATCAAAGTAGGTCTAAATCCGTATTTCTCTTCTACAGCCTTAGCAAGTCCTTCGCTCTTTTGGTAGAAACCACCTAGACCTATAATTGCAAGTTTTTCACCCTTCTGAGTAAGCTCGAATTTATCTATCTCATCGATTCCTAATATCTGCTCCCTAGAGTTGACTTCATTTCCAGGCATCAAAATCATAACAGGATGCTCTCTTTGTTCTAACGACCAATCAAGAGCTGAAAGCAGTTCTTCCTTTGATGATGGCGAGATTATGACTAAGTTAGGAATATTTGAGAATTCTGCGATACCAAAGATTCCAAGATGAGTTACATCCCTCATGCTAGCAAATGAAGCCGATGTAAGGAGAATTGTTATAGGTAAACTGTTAATACATATATCATGCGAAATCTGATCATATGCTCTTTGCATAAAGGTTACACTAGTAAATACCAAGGCCTTAGCTCCTGCCTTTGCTGCACCACCTGCCATTGCAATAGACTGCTCTTCAGCAATTCCTACATCGACGAACTGATCTCCTAGTGCAATTCTATCTTCCTTAGATAAATCTAAACAACCAGGCATATTAGGTGTAATAACCATAAATGAACTGTCAGCCTTTGCCTTATTAATCACGTATTCTCTAGCTAAATCGCTATATTCTGGTTCATCGCTCCATTCAACTTTAAGCTTTCCTGTCTCTCTATCAAAAGGAAGTGTCCAGTGCCAATTTTCACGGTCTTTTTCGGCTATCTCATAACCCTTTCCTTTGATAGTATTTATGTGCATAACTACGGGATGATCTATATCCTTTAGCTTCTCAAATGCTTCTATCATTTTTGCTATGTCATTACCTTCCTCAACATAAACATAGTCTAGACCAAAAGCCTTAAATATATTGTTTTCGGTTTTACCACGGGTCTCTCTCAAATCAGCTAGGCTCTTATATATTCCACCATGTGTTTCAGAAATCGACTGTTGGTTATCATTTACAACAATAATTAGATTTGATTCAATCTCTGAGCCAGCAACATTTAGACCTTCTAGAGCTTCTCCTCCAGATAAAGAGCCATCTCCAATAATAGCTATAACATTTTCCTTCCTTCCGAGGATGTCTCTTGCCTTAGCAAGACCTGTGGCAAGTGAAATAGAAGTCGATGTATGTCCTATATTAAACAGGTCATGCTCACTCTCTTCTGGATTAGTATAGCCAGAGTCATCACCAAAATGCTCATCACAAATATAGCCTTCTCTTCTTCCAGTTAACATCTTATGTGGATACGACTGGTGAGATACGTCAAAAACAATCTTATCCTTAGGCGAATTAAAGACATAGTGTAGTGCAATTTCAGCTTCAACCATACCAAAATTAGGTCCACAGTGTCCGCCTATCTTTGTTAGCCTATTAAAAAGAGCTTCTCTTATATCTTCTGCAAGATTCTCTAGCTCCTTGATGTTTAATTTTTTGACATCCTCAGGTCCATTTATTTTATTTAGTATTTCGTACATTATTTCCCCTCTCAATCAAAGGTTTTACTCTAAATCCTATAACTCAAATATAACCCCTATAAACCCTGATAAAACAATTAATATTATTGGATGTGGTTTCTTCCAAAGATGAAGCGCAAGCACAAATCCTGCTAATGCAAGAGATGGCCACCTTACAAATTCAGTAATCGCTCCTTTATTACCAAAGTTAAATATTGAAATTTCTATTACGCTGAAAGCTGCTGCAAGTATAAGTCCCGTTGAAGCCGCTCTTAGACCATACATTGAATCCTGAACAAGCTTTGATTCCTTAAACTTGTTTAATAGCTTTGATACGATTATGATGACAATAAACGAAGGTGCAACTATTGCTATAGGACCAAGAACAGCTCCTATAATACCAAATTGCGTGTAGCCTACATAAGTCGACATGTTTATTCCTGTAGGTCCTGGAGTACTTTGCGCAATAGCGACCATGTTAGCAACATCCTCTGCGGTATACCATCCAGTTTTATGTCCTATATCATATAGAAATGGTAGAGTTGCAAGTCCTCCACCTATTGAAAACAAGCCCGTTGTAAAGAAATAGTAAATTAGTAGTGGTAACTGTTTCATCTACTTCACCTGCCTTTTGGCTTTGACAAGCTGAAATACAACTCCAATAGCTCCTGCTACAATTACAAGTATTATAGGTGATGTTACCTTCATAATTGTCAAAATCGCAGTGATAATGAAAATTAAAGCTGTAAAAACATCTACAACTGACTTCTTACCCATATTATACACAGCAATCAAAATCAAAACGCATACACAGGCTCTGATACCGTTAAAAGCATGTATGACTACCGGAAGCTCTGCAAAATTGGTTAAAACAGCTGCAATTATGCTTATTATAACTATCGAAGGAAATATGACACCAAATGTAGCAACCATACCTCCAAGCACACCAGCTTTTTTGTAGCCAATAAATGTAGCAGTATTTACAGCTATTACTCCAGGCGTTATCTGTCCAATCGTAAAGTAGTCTAAAACCTCTTCTTCGCTAGCCCAGCCTCTTCTTTCAACTATTTCTTTTTGTATCAGAGGTAGCATTGCATAGCCACCTCCAAAAGTAAAACCGCCTATACGCATGAACGATATAAACAGTTCAATCAAAATCTTCATAGAGATAACTCCTAAATTAATCCTGTACATCCTTTGATTTAGATTTTAAAAATGGAATATCAACTTCCATCAAAATAAGGCTTATAATCATCAAAATCATGCCAAAATAGCTTCTGCCTCTAAGTACTTCATTTGCAAATATAAAAGCGATTATAGAGGCAAATACAGGCTCAAGAGTGAATATTAATCCCACATGACTAGCCGTAGTATACTTCTGCTGAATAGCTTGAACAACAAAAGCAATTCCTGTACAAAAGAGTCCTAGAAAAAGTGCTGCTATCCATACAGATGTTGACTGAGGCAAACTTGGTTCTTCAATAATAAACGATAAGATCAAAGTTACAATACCTACAAAGGCTAGTTCAAATACACCCATGTTAAGAGCATCAACTCCTTCAGTGTTAACAGCCTTTTCCGTTAAAATAAGATCTATTGCATAGCATAGGGGTACCCCAAGAGAAATTATATCACCCGATCTAGGTTTAAGTGTATCGCTAAGTGTCAGAAGTGCAAGTCCAAATATACATAGGACAAGACATGCTAATAACTTTTTAGATGGTTTTATACCCTTAAAAATGAATTCAAGCAAAGGTGTAAAAGCAACTGGAAGTGCGCAAATAAAAGCTGCATTTGAAAGCGATGTTCTAGATATTCCATATGCGTAAAAAATATATGTCCCAGTTAAAGCAATACCAATCAAAATGCTGTATTTAAGTGTAATTAAGTTAACTTTAATTATCTTTTTGAAAAATACAATTCCTAAAATCAAAAACGCTGAAATAAAGCGAAATGCATTTAGAAACATAGGTGGCATTTCTTTCATGCATGAATCAGTAAGATAATATGTTGAGCCCCAAAATCCTGTTACTATTATAAAAAGTAAATCGGCTCTTTTTTGTTTATTCAATGATCTTCCCTCTTCTTTACTTCTTTTCTCTTTGCACTCAAAGCCTCGACTTCTAGCTTATAAACTGTTGTGCGTGGAATTGCTGCAGGATTAAACCAAGCCTTCTTGCCTGGATGGTAATGATCCATAAGAATCTCTAAGGCCTTAAACTTCTCCTGCTCATCCTCTATTATTACTATATGTCCTCTACCTATTACACTTTCATAAGAATAGGTGCAATATCCTCTCTCCTCAAAATACTCTAGCTTATGATTACAATCCATCTCAAAAGATGCTCTATTGTCTTTTTTAAAAAGCTCTAGCTTATATCCTTCTAATGCGCTATGAAAATATAAGGTTAAGCTTTCGTTTTCTACATCAACACCAAAATTAAGTGGTAAAATATATGGATAGCCATCGTTGTTAAGTGCTATACGACATATATCGCATCGATCTATTATATTCTTTATATCTTTTATATCAGTAACTTCTCTATCCTTGCGTCTCATGGTTTCTCCTTTACATTAATATAAATATAAGCTGTATTCTATCATATATTATTTTACCCTAAAGCTAAATAAAATCAAATTTAAAAAAAACGCTGACCTATGTCAGCGTTTTTAATACTATTTCTGTTTCTTTCTTCTGTATGCCATTCCGCCTACCATTCCGAATGCTGCAAGCCCAGCTGCAATAAGGTATATTGGAAGATTAGAAGTATCACCTGTATTAGGCTTATTTGGTTTTACACTATCTACATACTTCAGTGTGAAAGTAATATTGTTGTAATCAGTTGGCGCAATTGCATCTGCTCCCTCTG
>ERZ773213.2014-NODE-2014-length-10004-cov-3.517338_pt1 | contig 10004 bp, 14 predicted proteins | sample MGYA00580996_ERZ773213 | MGnify/ENA primary metagenome ERZ773213 (study PRJEB29015, sample SAMEA2738152) | human oral metagenome | biome: human oral; feature: human-associated habitat; material: saliva | place: China | collected 2197 ...
AAAAGTTTTGGGAAATAAAGCAAAATTAGTGGCTGTAACTCAGTTGACTTCTACTAGCGAAGCCGATATGCGAGACTGCCAAAATATCCAAACAACTGTTTCAGAATCGGTTGTCAATTATGCTTGCAAAGCTAAAGAGGCCGGCTTGGACGGAGTTGTGTGTTCAGCTCAGGAAGTTAAGCTGATTAAAGCGGCGACGTCAGAAGATTTTCTGTGTGTGACTCCAGGTATTCGACCAGCTGGTTCTGAAATTGGGGACCAAAAACGGGTCATGACACCGCAAGAAGCACATCAAATTGGTAGTGACTATATTGTGGTTGGACGTCCCATCACACGAGCTGGAGATCCAGTAGCTGCTTATTGCGCTATTAAGACGGAATGGATAGATGGCTAGAAAAGTATATCAAGCAATCATTGACAGACCCATCGGTTATCAAGATAGTTTTGGAAATCGTTATCCTATCAATTATGGTTATATTCCGAATTTGTTTGCTGAGGATGGTGAAGAGCAAGATGTTTACATTGTGTCGGAAAAGGTACGAGAACCGTTAGAATGCTTTGAAGGCGAATTGGTTGCTGTTATTCATCGACAAGATGATGTTGAAGATAAATGGGTGTTAACTTTATCTAGCGAGATCGTCACTTTAGAAGACATAAAAGAAAAGACTTATTTTTTGGAACAATATTTTGATTCCACTATTGAATTATTATAAAGGAGAAATCATGACTTTAGCAAAAGATATTGCGCGTGACTTACTGAAAATTGAGGCTGTTTACTTGAAGCCGGAAGAGCCTTTCACTTGGGCTAGTGGCATCAAGTCACCAATCTATACAGATAATCGTGTGACTTTAGCTTATCCAGAAACGCGGACGTTGATTGAAAATGGCTTTGTAGAGACAATTAGGGCTGAATTTCCAGAAGTAGAAGTGATCGCTGGGACAGCAACAGCAGGTATCCCTCATGGTGCTATCATTGCTGACAAGATGACTTTACCATTTGCTTATATTCGTAGCAAACCAAAAGATCATGGTGCTGGAAATCAAATTGAAGGTCGAGTAAAAACAGGTCAGAAAATGGTCGTGATTGAGGATTTGGTTTCAACTGGAGGGTCGGTTCTGGATGCGGTGTCTGCTGCTAAGCGTGAGGGGGCTGACGTTCTTGGAGTAGTGGCTATTTTCACTTACGAATTACCTAGAGCAGAAAAGAATTTTTCAGATGCAGGTGTGAAATTAGTAACCTTATCTAACTATACTGAATTGATTAATCTGGCAGAACAAGAAGGCTATGTTTCGGCAGAAGGTTTGGCTCTACTTGAGAAATTTAAACATGATCAAGAAAATTGGCAGGGATATTGATGAGGAAGTCCTTTCCCACGAAATGAGAGACTATTAACTTTTTTGTCCAATAAATTTGCAGCGAGATTTAATTTCTAAACTTATTTTTCTTCTTTTAACGATATTTGTTTATACACCACTCATGAGTTTTGGTATTTTAATTGACTTTTTTGTTCTGAGGATTCTGGGTCCAATTAGAGGTTAAGCAGCAATCTGATGATTGTTGTTTTTTTTTAAATAGAGAAACAAATTAGATTTTGATATAATGGTTCTATGCTAAAAATGTACTCTTTTTTCTTTGGAATCTTGCAAAAAATCATGTTCATTGTGGGCTTGCATTGGTTTTTTACTGCTATTATTCATCTAGGGACAATTTCTAGTCTTGCTTTGATTGGAGCAGTCATACTAGTATTTCTAGCTTATCGTTATCTAGAAAATTTTAAAAAATGCTACCACTACATGATGAGACACAAAGTTGCTATTATGATAGCAGTGATTGTATTTCAGTTGGCAATGCTTTTGTCTGCTCAGTTGCTGATTCGGCGAGATGCAGCAGTTGTTTTCAATGGTGCTTTCAAGTACTCAAAAGAGACTTCTATTTCCAGTTATTTGACACGCAATCCTAATAACTTGTTTCTCTTTTTGTATGAGCGCTTTTTTTATAATATCTTTGGAAGCTCAGCTTTATGGATTTTGCAGGGATTAAATATATTTTATGCCGATATAACGGTACTCATTTTGTACAAGGGAATGAAAAAATATGTGAGTGAGTCTGCTGCTGATGTGACATTTAGTTTGTATGTCTTGCTAGTTGGCTTTTCACCTTATTTTTATTCGATGTACACGGATATATGGCCTCTTCCGCTCATTGCTTTACAAATATTCTTACTTTTTGATTTATTTGGGCTTCGATGGCAGGATAAGAGGGTACTCTTCATAAAGACAATCGGATTAGGTTTGATAAGTGGGCTTGCAGTGCTGATACGACCAACTGTGTTGATTGTTATTATGGCAGGTTTTATTTTGCTGTTGTTCAAAAAGGAATGGAAGAAATTTATCCTAATCTTTTTCACCTTTCTCCTATCGTTTGGCGTAACTTCTATCGGCGGAAACTATCTGAAAGCGACGCAAACAGAAGTGACATTGATACAAGAGAAAGGATTGTCTAAAAGCCCTCTGCTCTTTATTGACTTAGGGTTGACTTTTATTGGACACGATCAAGAAGACATGAAAGAGGGCTTGCTTCAATACATTGATGTGGATCAGAGAGAACAGTATAATAATGGAATGTTTAAGCAAGAAAATGTAAAAAAAGAAATCAAACGACGCTTAAAAGAATATTCGTTTTTGGGATTTCTCAATCATCTTTACTATAAGCATTCATTAACTGTTTCAGAAGGAACTTTAGGTTGGTTATATCGAGATGTGGAATATGAAAAAACGCCTTATATCTCCCCTCTTTATCCTTATACAAAAAAGAATCTTGTGGCACAGTTTATCAGAACTTATTTTTTGAGTGTGGATAAGAGTGAGTATCGCTATTATGAGATTGTGAAGCAAGTTGTTTGGATTGTGATGAGTGTAGGGATTATTTTTGCCTTATGGAAATATCATGCAGATGATAAATTGAATGGTATCAGTCTTGCAGTTTTTGGAGGTTTGTTGTTTTTGCTAATTTTTGAAGGTGGAAAGACGCGGTATTTGATACAATTTTTACCCCAAATCATCATGTTATCTGCATTAGGTTTGACTGAATATTTACCAGATTGGTTAAAAAGCAAGAAAGGAGAAAAGATAGAATGAGAAAATCATTTTATACTTGGTTGATGACAGAGCGCAATCCCAAAAGTACAGCGCCGAAGGCAATACTAGCCGATTTAGTTTTTCATGAATCAACTTTTCCTAAGCATACGGATGATTTTGATGAAATTAGCCGCTATTTAGAAGAGCATGCTGATTTTTCCTTTAATCTTAGTGATTTTGATGCGATCTGGGAAGAATATCAAGCACATTAGTTCGGGAAAAAGATAGAATTTTCCGAGTTACTTTGCTATAATAAAGTAAATAATGTGAAGAAAGAGGTTCTTTGTTTGCAAGAACATTCAGTAGAAATCATCCTACAGCATCCAGATGATACATTTCATCTTTTTGGTTCTAATGAACGTCATTTGCGTTTAATGGAACAGGAGTTGCGGGTGACGATTCATGCGCGGACAGAAATTGTCCAGATTATTGGTGAGGAGATGGCCTGTGAAGAAGCCCGTCAGGTTATTCAGGCTCTGCTAGTCTTAGTTAACCGTGGAATGACGATTGGAACACCAGATGTAGTGACAGCTATTACAATGGTCAAAAATGGTGAAATTGATAAGTTTGTGGCTCTATATGAAGAAGAGATTATTAAAGATTCTTATGGTAAACCCATTCGAGTTAAGACTTTAGGGCAGAAAATTTATGTTGATAGCATTAAGAACCATGATGTTGTCTTTGGGATTGGACCAGCAGGAACAGGTAAGACTTTTCTTGCTGTGACTTTGGCTGTGACAGCTCTGAAGCGAGGGCAGGTCAAACGGATTATATTGACTCGTCCGGCGGTTGAAGCTGGTGAGAGTCTAGGATTTTTACCGGGAGACCTAAAAGAAAAAGTAGACCCTTATCTACGACCGGTTTACGATGCATTGTATCAGATTTTAGGCAAGGATCAAACAACGCGCCTTATGGAGAGAGAAATCATAGAGATAGCCCCCTTGGCTTACATGCGTGGACGAACATTAGATGACGCTTTTGTCATCTTAGATGAAGCGCAAAATACGACTATTATGCAGATGAAGATGTTTCTGACACGACTTGGTTTTAATTCCAAGATGATTGTCAATGGGGATATTAGCCAGATTGATTTGCCGAAGAATAGTAAATCAGGTCTCATTGATGCAACAGAGAAATTGAAACATATCAAGCAGATTGATTTTGTTTATTTATCTGCAAAAGATGTTGTCCGCCATCCTGTAGTAGCTGAAATTATCAAGGCTTATGAACATTCTACTGAAGTGACACATGGTCATTTTTCTAAAGAAGAACATTCAAGTTTGGCTAGTTCCGAAATCGTTGGCGACCCAATCAAGGAGAAGGAAGATGATGAAGGAATATCTCTTGACTAATCTGGACAAGTTTCACACGACTGATCTTGGGAAAGTCCGTCTGCAAAAGAATCTGCTTTTGAGAGAGGAAAATCCAGTTTTATGGGCTAAGGGTTTTATCCAAAGATCTGAGTCAAAGATTAGTCATAAAGAAAAGAATTTCTATGTGTCTGATAATTATATTGTGTTAGCCATCAATACATCGTCCTATACCATCATTATAGGACACAAAGAGTAGGGATTTTAAAAGATGATTGAACAACTATCTAGGCATTATAGCTGTAGGATACTAGCAGAAAAGGATATTCCAAGTATTTTATCTTTATATGAAAGCAATCCTCTGTATTTTCAGCATTGTCCACCAGCGCCAAATTTGGAAAGTGTAAAAGAAGACATGACTCGTCTACCTGAAGGTAAAGCTAAGGTTGATAAATTTTATGTTGGCTTTTGGGATAGCTCTAACCTTGTAGCTGTTATGGATTTTGTCTATGCCTATCCTGATGAGGAGACAGTTTTTATTGGTCTATTTATGGTTGATCGGATCTATCAAGGGAAAGGTATTGGCAGCCAGATTGTGACAGAAGCGCTAACCTATTTTGCTAAAAACTTTCGAAAAGCACGTTTGGCTTATGTCAAGGGGAATCCGCAATCTCAGTATTTTTGGGAAAAGCAGGGCTTCAAACCAATTGGAAGTGAGGTCAAGCAAGAACTCTATACGGTTGTTATCGTTGAACAGAGCTTAAGAGGTTAGAAATGGCATCAAGTAAAAACTATTTGGAATTTGTTTTGGAGCAATTATCAGGATTAGATGATGTGACTTACCGTTCTATGATGGGAGAGTATATTCTTTACTTCCGTGGTAAGATTATTGGTGGTATTTATGATAATCGCTTTTTAGTTAAGCCAGTTCAAGCAGTCTTAGATAAGATTGCCCAACCCTCGTATGAGTTTCCATACGAAGGCGCCAAAGAAATGATTTTAGTGGAAGACCTTGAAAATAAGGTGTTTCTAGAAGATTTAATTTTAGCCATGTATGATCAATTGCCGCTACCTAAACCTAAAAAGAAAAAATAAATGGAATGAAGCAAAGAGGTGGATTTAAAAGCTCTTTTCTTATAGTTATACGACTTAAAATGATAAGTAAAAAAGAGTCTGGGACAATAGCGTCTCAGACTCAAATTATTTTTATAATAAATGAGCAGTGTAGTAAGTGATTGTTCAAAAAAACTGCTTAAAAGGTGGTGTATAGGACCTGCGAAGCAAGTTGGCATATCCTTTTATTTTCAAAACTTATACTAAATCAGCGATATCAGTGTAGTCGCGATTGAGCCCTTCTGCAACTGGTCGGCTAGTAATATATCCTTTATAAGTAGTCACTCCTTGTTGTAGCCCCCAATCATCTGTAATAGCTTGTTCAAACCCTTTGTCCGCCAAAGCTTCAATGTAAGGAAGTGTTACATTTGTTAAAGCAAGAGTTGATGTGCGAGCAACAGCACCAGGTATGTTGGCAACGGCATAGTGAAGTACACCATGTTTTTCATAGACAGGTTCATCGTGAGTGGTTACACGATCAGCAGTTGCAACAACTCCACCTTGGTCAACGGCTACATCCACAATAACAGATCCAGGTCGCATTTTACTGACCATTTCATCAGTAACGAGCTTGGGAGCTTTGGCACCAGGGATTAATACTGCTCCAATCACTACATCGGCCTCTTTGACACTTTCAGCAATATTGAAAGAATTAGACATAAGGGTCTGGATTTGGTGGCCAAAAAGGTCTTCGAGTTCGGACAGGCGTTTAGCGCTGATATCAAGAATAGTGACCTGCGCTCCCAGTCCTAAAGCGATGCGAGCTGCGTGTGTTCCAACAACGCCCCCTCCAATGATAGTGACTTTTCCTTTAGGAACACCTGGAACACCGCCCAGTAGTATACCAGAACCACCTTCTTGTTTGGTTAGAAAGTGAGCTCCAATCTGTACAGCCATACGTCCTGCCACTTCACTCATAGGCACAAGTAAGGGGAGATTCCCCTCTTGGTCACGAACGGTTTCGTAAGCAATTCCTATTGTCTTACTGATTGTCATAGCATCAGCTAATTCAGGTGCAGCAGCCATATGCAGATAAGTGAAAAGCAAGAGATCATCACGTAAGAAGCTATATTCAGTAACTAAGGGTTCTTTTACTTTGACAACTAGATCAGCTGCCCAAGCTTCCGCTGCAGTTGCAACAATTGTCGCTCCCTGTGCCTCATAGTCAGCGTCTATAAATCCAGAACCAAGCCCAGCTTTAGTTTCAACTAAAACCTGATGACCTTTTTGGACGATACTGTGAACACCAGCTGGCGTTAAAGCAACACGATTTTCATTGTTTTTAATTTCTTTTGGAATACCGATTAACATAGATTTACTCCTTTTTTGAGATGTTTTTATTGTATATGAAAACGCTTTAAAAATCAAGATGAAATCATAAAACATTGATTTCGGTGAATATTTATGTTATGCTATGAGACAAAAAAGGAGGTTCATTCAAGATGGAAAGTATTTATCTAAAACTAGTTGAAAACCGAGTTGTAGAAACAAAGCGCTTACTTTTGAGACCTGTGACATTAGATGATGCTGAAGATATGTTTGAATATTCCTCTGATGAAGAAAATACTCGCTATACTTTTTTACCTAACAAAGACTTGGAAGAAACTAAAAATGTTATTGCGCGTTTGTTTATGGGACGGGCACTTGGAAATTGGGGAATTGAACTGAAGGAAAGGGATAAACTGATTGGCAGCATTGACCTGCACAAGCTGGATCCGGTCCTTAAAAAGGCAGCCATTGGTTATGTCATCAATAAAAAATATTGGAATCAAGGCTTAGCAACGGAAGCATTAAAAGCCATACTTCAAATGGCTTTTGAAAGTTTGGATATGAATATGTTGGTTGCTCTCCATGATGTAGAAAATCCAGCTTCAGGACGGGTTATGGAAAAGGCTGGTATGAAGTTTTCTCACATAGATTCTTATGCTGCCTTAGATAAACATGAAGAAGGTCGAATTTCTCAGAGAGCTTATTATCGTTTGACAAAGAAAGATTATTTTGAAAAATACTGATGTGAATGTGAGATTTATAGGAAATTTTAATGGTGACTAGGTTCTTTTCTGGAACCTTCTAGCAAAATTTTTTTCTCTTTTTATGAAAACATTTTTCGTAAGTGTCTAGAGTTTTGAGAATTTGAAAAAAATTGAATATCTTACAAATCAAGAGAACGTTAAATAGCGTTCTCTTTTGTTTTACTTAAACCTCAGGAGGTCTGAAATGTCACCTAAAGAAAAAGAATCACGAGAAGCTGTTGTTTCGTTCTTGATGAAACAAACAGGCTTAACACGAAAAGAAACTATTGTAAGTATTACAGAACTTGAATCTTTTGGATTGATTGGATTTAATTCAAAAGGTGACTTCAGAGTGAAAGAGGTGTAAGCATGGAAAGAATTTCAATCAAACAAGTTAACAATGGCGAAAGATTTTTCCGTGTGCCAAAACAACTCTTTGAATCTCCATTTTACAAGAAAATGTCTGCGGACTCTAAATTATTGTATGCAATCTTGAAGGATAGATTTGATCTATCAGTAAAAAATAATTGGATTGACGAAGAAGGCAATATCTATTTCATTTTTACAGTTGAAGAAATTGGAGAGATGTTGGGTTGTGGTAAAGATAAAGTTATTAAGCTCAAAAAAGAACTCAAAAAATATGATCTTTTAGAGGAAGTTCGTCAAGGATTGAATAAACCAAACTTAATTTATCTTGGTTCATTAAAGGCAGAAAAAGTGTCTAAACCCTTGAAAATAGCGGAAGTCGGAAAAACCGACTTCCAGAATTCTGAAAATCAGAGTTCAAGAAATCTGAAAAATAGAAGTCAAGAAGTCGGAAAATCAGAATCTAATGATACTGAATATAGTGATACTGATTTTAGAGAAACGGGGATTATTCTTTTTGAGGAGGATGAGGAAAGAGCTTCTAAAAATCTTGAAGAAAAAAATCAAGACCAATTATCACGGAAAGTTGATAGAGCTACTCAGTATGATCGTGAGTATATTTGGGAGTTGGTTTATGACCGGCTACTGAAGGAGAATTTCTCAAAGACCACGAGCGAATTTATTCTGCTGAAATTTGATGAGCGTTATCAATATGCTTTGGAACATATGAGGTTCGCCCGATCGTCTGAGAAACTTGCTGAATATGTCTTTAATGGACTACTAGCAGAATGGAATAATATTGTAAGAAAACGGGAGGGGATAAACTAATGGCACTTTTTGGAAATAATAGAGAGTCACAAAGAATGGCTGCAATGCGAGCAGAACCTAAACCAGTAGAAGAACTAGAGATGTTGATTGAGTATTATGATAAAACAACAGAAACGATTTCAATTACGTCCAACCTAGAAGAATTACAACAATTGGTTGGTAATTCCTTATCAACTGGAGCCAGTATGAATTTTCCAAGTGCACAGCCACCTTTTGTAATCAATCCAAGGTGGGTTAAGAAAGTGACTCTTACAAAAAGGCAGTAGATTCAAAAGGGGAGTCTATGACACTGATTGCATACATTTTTAGATTTTTGACCTAAGCAGGTCATTAAACTGCTTGAAGTACCTTGACAATTGAATACCCCCACTGTCCTGATTAGCGGAACTAAGCATAAAAAAGAAAAAAGGGCGGTGTGTAGCTAGAAAAGGATATCTAGCGCTGTTCCACCACGTAAAGGCATAACAGAATGTTATAAGCCGAAGGAGTTTGCGGTAAACTAGACTCAAAACCGTGCGTAAGAAACACAGTAGAAATGCTACGGCATTAACTCGGCATGGCTGTAAATCAGCCTTTGATTCACAAGGAGGAAAATGATGAATCAAATAAATTCAACAAGTGAGGTAACCCTCACAGATTTAAGACGATTAGGAATGCAAGGAGGTGCAACAGCTCTCCTTGACAATGGTGAAGAAGTTAAGTTGACGAAAAAATATGGTTTAATCTCTCGGAAAGGATACGTTGAAGGAAAACTTGTAACGGTTGCGACAATCGCAAATTATGGAAATATTTATAAAAGCATACGTACCATTAAGCGTGGGAATATTCTTGTAGCCCGTAAAGTCAAACGAGGGAAGCAGTCTATTTTACAGTTAACTGGCAAAGGTTACCATAGACCGATCGTTCCATCTTAACAGATAGAGTCCTCATCTGTCTGTTTTGAAGAACAAAGAAAGAGGTTTTCTTTGCTGTTGAAAGCAGATTGATGATTGACAGAATATTAAAATTACAAAATATAATTTTTGTAGAAATGTTTATATTGTTATAAAATAAATAAAAAATAGATTTAGGAGAAATTAAAATGAATAAAGTTAGTAAAACGTTGATGACAACAGTTGCGACTGTTGCTGTGGTGGGCGCTGGTCAAGTGGTACAGGCAGAAGATGTACAACTAAAAGAGGTTAAAAGTACGGAAGCTGCTCAAACGAAACCAGTTGTAACAAAAGAAGAAGTAGCT
>ERZ773213.2015-NODE-2015-length-9999-cov-94.801790_pt1 | contig 9999 bp, 6 predicted proteins | sample MGYA00580996_ERZ773213 | MGnify/ENA primary metagenome ERZ773213 (study PRJEB29015, sample SAMEA2738152) | human oral metagenome | biome: human oral; feature: human-associated habitat; material: saliva | place: China | collected 2197 ...
GGTCGGCGGTGATCGCGTCGACGCCGCAGCCGAAGGAGTTGAGCTGGACCATCTCAAGGTCGGGCTCGTCGCCGACGCGGGCGGCGGCCTCGTAAAGGCGCGAGTGGTAGGACCACTGGTCGAGGACGCGCAGGGGTCGCTCGAGGCGCGCGTCAATGATGGAGTCCTCGGTGAGGACGGCCATGCCCAGGCCGACGATGACCTCGGGGATGCCGTGGTTGATCTCGGGGTCGAGGTGGTAGGGGCGGCCAGCGAGCACGATGCCGCGCACGCCGTGCTCACGCATCCACTCGATGGTCTCGACGCCCTTCGCGCGGATCTCGGCCTTGACGGCGGCGTCCTCCTCCCACGCCTTGTCTAGGGCGGCCTTCATCTCCTCGACGGGGATGTCATAGCCGTATTCCTTGAAGGTCTTGGACAGGTGCGCGGGCAGGTACTCGCGGTTGCCGAAGTTGACGAAGGGGCTGATGAACTTCGTGCCGGGCTCCGCCAGGCGCTCCATGTTGTTGCGGATGACCTCAGGGTAGGTCGCCACGATGGGGCAGTTGAAGGAGTTCTCGGAGTCAGTGAGCTTCTGCTCGAAGTCGACGCAGGGGTAGAAGATCGTCGTGACACCCTTATCGAGGAGGGATTCGATGTGCCCGTGGACGAGCTTAGCCGGGTAGCACACGTTCTCCGAAGGTATGGACTCCATGCCGGTCTCAAAGAGGTCGTGGTTGGAACGGCCCGAAATCATGACGCGGAAGCCCAGCGTGGTGAGCATCGTGAACCAGAACGGGTAGTTCTCGTACATGCCGAGCACGCGCGGGATGCCGATGTCGCCGCGGAACGCCTTCTTCTCGGTGAGGCGACGGTACCCGAAGATCCGCTTGTACTTCCAGTCGTAAAGGTTAGGTAGCTCCGACTTCTTGGGCACGCGCTCCAAGGACGCGCCGCGCTCGCAGCGGTTGCCCGACACGTGACGCTCGCCGTTGGAGAAGGTCGAGATCGTCATCTGGCAGTGGTTCTGGCACAGGCGGCACGTCTTGCGGGTCGTCTCCACGCTGAAGCCTTCCAGGGCCTCGATCGTGGCGAGCGTCGAGGTCCCCTCCCCCGTGTCGTGCATGCGCGCGGTCAGGGCGGCGCCGTAGGCACCCATGAGGCCCGCGATGTCGGGGCGCACGACCTCGCGGCCGGTAAGCAGCTCGAAGGCGCGCAGCACCGAGTCGTTGAGGAAGGTGCCGCCCTGAACGACGACACGCTCACCCAGGTCCGAGGGCTCCTTGAGCTTGATGACCTTATAGAGGGCGTTACGCACGACGGAATAGGACAGGCCGGCGCTGATGTCGCGCACGTCCGCGCCTTCCTTCTGCGCCTGCTTCACCGAAGAGTTCATGAACACCGTGCAGCGGGTGCCCAGATCCACGGGGGAGGAGGATTCCATGGCCATGCGCGCAAAGGTTCGCACGTCGGTTCCCATCGTCTGCGCGAAGGTCTGGAGGAAGGAGCCGCAGCCCGAGGAGCAGGCCTCGTTGACGGAAATGGAGTCCACCGCGTGGTCACGGATGCGCAGGTACTTCATGTCCTGGCCGCCGATGTCGATGACGGAGGTGACGCCGGGGCAGATGAATTCGGCGGCGCGGTAGTGGGCCATCGTCTCGATCTCGCCCTCGTCCATGGTCAGGGCGGCCTTGACGAGGCCTTCGCCGTAGCCGGTCGCGCACGAGCGGCCGATCTCGCAGCCCTCGGGCAGCGCGCCTCGCACGGCGCGCACGATGTCGACGGCCGCGGCCACGGGGTCGCCCTCGTTGGAGGCGTAGTGGGTGAAGACGATGCGGTCCTGGGAATCGATGACGACAGCCTTGATCGTCGTGGAGCCCGCGTCGATGCCGAGCCAGCAGCGGCCCTCAGCCTCGTCGAGGCTGACCTTGGGGATGACGTCGAGGCTGTGGCGGGCAATGAACTCCTCGCGGTCCTGCGGGGTCGCGAAGAGCGGGTCCATGCGCGGGGATTCGACCTGAACGGGGGCGGCGGCGAGGCGCTCCATGAGGGTCGTGAGCTTCTCGCCGCGGGTCTCGACGGAGGTCGCGCCAGCCTCCTCGGCCTGACGTTGTTTCTTAGCGGCCTCCTTCTGCGCGAGGAGCGCCGCGCCAATCGCGACGTAGAGCTGGGCGTCATCGGGGGTGACGAAGGCGTCCGCCTTGGGCAGGAGCGCCTTGTAGGCCTCGCGCAGGGCGGGCAGGAAGTGCAGGGGTCCGCCGAGGAACATGACGGTGCCGCGGATCGGGCGGCCGCACGCCAGGCCCGCGATGGTCTGGGTGGCGACGGCGTTGAAGATGGAGGCGGCCAGGTCCTCGTGGGCGGCACCCTGGTTGATGAGGGGCTGGATGTCGGACTTGGCGAAGACGCCGCAGCGCGAGGCGATCGGGTAGAGCTGGGTGTGGCGGGTCGCCAGCTCGCCGAGGCCGGAGGCGTCCGTGTGCAGGAGGGTCGCCATCTGGTCGATGAAGGCACCGGTGCCACCCGCGCAGGTGCCGTTCATACGCTGCTCGGGGGTGGGGTGCAGGTAGGTGAGCTTGGCGTCCTCGCCGCCCAGCTCGATGACGACGTCGACCTCGGGGTGCAGGCGCTGGGTGGCCTCGGTTCCGGCGATGACCTCCTGGACGAAGGGGATGCCCATGGCGCGGGCGGTCGTCAGGCCGCCGGAGCCGGTGATGGCCGCGTGGACGCGGGCGCCGGGCAGGGCGCGTTCGACGTCGGCGAGGAGGGCTCCCAGGGATGCGCGCACGTCGGCGTTGTGGCGCCGGTAGTCGGAGAAGAGTCGGCGGTTGCCGTCCAGGACGACGGCCTTCACGGTCGTCGAGCCGACGTCGATGCCGAGCTGGTAGGGGCGGCGGTGCTCGCTGGCGCGCTGCGTTGTCATGGGACCTCCTTGAATCACCCATCAACTTAGGGCGCGTGTGTTGCCCCGTCAAAGGTTTGTATTGTCTTCCTCAGACATCCAACTAAAACGGCGTGGAACCAGGGAAAATCGCTTGTATAACGCGTCACGTAGACGGTGAGACGCACGACGCGTCCGACAAGAATTACAACATGTGAAGCGTTGCAAAAATCAACCCCTCGGCAAGATAGGGGATCGGTCCGGCCTCGTCGCGCCAGCGCGGCACTGATCTGCCTGCCACGCCTGCACCGCGCATCTTGAGTGCACGACGCACGTTAACCCGCTAAGTGGAGCGTTAACCCGACAGGTGGCCCCCTCAACTCCTCAATGCACACGTTAACCCCTGAGGTGGAGCGTGGGCAGGCGTGCCCATACTCCACCAGTAGGGCCCAGCTGCACATTGACGGGTTAACACAGCCATCCATGCGTCCCGACTGCCACCGATCACGCCACGACACAGGGCCTTGAGACCCGTTAACTGGATGATCCCATCCTTACCAGCGAGCACCATGATTCCAATAGAAGTCACAGATGAGTCGTTGACCGAAAGCTCCATCTAGCGCTAGACTTTTCACCACTACGTCAGATGCCCAGGGGTTCTGCTCCAGGGTATCGGGGGGTCGGATCTCAGATTCGGCCCCCTCATAATTTTCGGTACAGCGAGGTCCGCATGAAGCAGTGCATCACCGTCGATGAGCAGATTGCCCTACTGAAGAATCACGGAGTCTCCTTCGACCTCATGTCTGAGGCAGAGGCCCGAGAGTTCTTATATTCGCGCTCCTATTTCTTCAAAATCAAGTCCTACGAACGCAACTACACCCGCATCGAAAAGGATCGTTCTTACACCTACTCTGGACTCGACTTCGGCCACCTCGTCGAGCTGTCATACATCGATTTTACCCTGAGTCGCATCTGCCTCTCACTGGCGCTGAGTACCGAGCATTTTCTCAAAGTTCGACTCAATCAGCTCATTATGAACGATCCTAAACCGGACCTGTCAGAGGTGCTCGTGCGCCGCATTCTCAACGGCGACACATCCTCCATCCGCTCCAACCCCTACACCGAGGACATGTGGGTGGCGTGCGATGGCAATCCTTCCATCTGGCACCTGTGGGAATTGCTCCCATTGAACGAACATATCCGCCTCTACTCGTCTTACTTCGATTACAGAGGAGAGAGCGTTCCCTTCGCTCACCTGTTACTCATCGTACGTAAGCTCCGAAACGCTGTTTCCCATGGCAACTGCCTGCTCGCCGATGTCTCACGTCCTTCGGAACAGCGTCGTCAATCTGGGGGGCAGAAATACGACAAGTAGGTGACGCTCGCGGCCCTTCGTATGTGCGAAGTCAGCCCGCGTCGTAATTCCGGCAAGAAAAAGGCCCTCAACGAGGCACTGGATCGGCTCGTTGTCAACAACTTCGCTGCTGCCCTTCTCTGCCATCTCGAGTTCGCTGATTCACACAAAGCTCTGAACCATATGGTGGCTGATCTCAAGCATTTTAATGAGAGAATCGAGCGGCATCGTCCGCTGTTCTTCGGGGACTTGCACGTCGAAACCCCGCGCAATCAGCTCGTCAATTCAACACTGAGCGCCATTCAACGTCTGATCGTCGGATATTGCCGACAGGCAGAACGAAAACTCACGAAACTGACACCCATCGACTACTCAGCGGCTGTGACCAGACCTGTACACCCCGACTCACTCACGGGCGGCGACGCGAATCGCTCGGACCTGGGTGGCCTTGACGCTCGCCCACAGGGAATCACCGACGCCGAGGCCCAGGTCGGCCCATGCGGACGCCGTGACCCTGGCGGTCACCGAGACTCCGCCCGCGAGCGCGACGCGCACGCTGACGAGGGAGCCGTCGACGTCGATGCCCGCGACGACGCCGGGTAGGACGGACCGCGGCGAGGCGTGGGATTCCTCGCGGGAGAGGGCCACGGCCTCGGGTGGGAAGGTCAGGGCGACGCGCGCCGACTCTTCTCCGGAGGTGACGCCGTCGGAGGCCGCCCACAGCGCTCCCTCGCCGACGCGCACGCCGACGAGGCCGGGGCGGGCGACGGCGGGTCCGGTGACGATGTTGAGGCCGGCCAGTCGTGCGGCGAACACCGAGGAGGGCGAGGCGAGCACGCGGGCGGGTGAGCCTTCCTCGACGACGCTGCCATCCCCCATGACGATCATGTGGGAGGCGAGGGCCAGGACCTCGGCGATGTCGTGGGAAACCAGCAGGGTCGTGATCCCCGCGCCCATCAGGCGCTCGCGTAGGACGGCGGATACCTGGGCGGTCGCCTCGACGTCGAGGGCAGCCGTGGGCTCGTCGAGAATGAGCACCTCGGGCCGGAAGACGAGCGCCCGAGCGATGGCGACGCGCGCGGCTTGGCCGCCCGACAGGTCGGAGGCGCGCCGGTGGGCCAGGTCCGCGATGCCGACGGCCCGCAGCTGGTCGAGGGCGGCGGCCCGGGCCTCAGCTCGCCCGACGCCGCGCACGCGCAGCGGGAACGCGACGTTGGCGACCACGCTCATGTGGGTGAAGATGCGCGGGGCCTGGGAGACCATGGCGACGCCACGCCTGCGCGCGGGCACGAAGGTGGCGGCGTCGTCGACGACGCGCTCACCGATCTGCGCGCGACCCGAGTCGAGGCGCAGGGTACCGGCGATGACCTGGGCGAGCGTGGACTTTCCGGCGCCGTTGTGACCGACGACGGCTGTCACGAGGCCGGGGCGCAGCGCCGCGTCGACGTTCCAGCCGCGCTCACTCACGGTCCCGGCAACGTGGACGGCAGCGCCCGCTGCGCCCGCAGCATCGTCATCCGACGCACTGCGGCCGCATCCGGGATCAGCCGCCGCCGATCCCCCGGCGCGAGCACCCGAGGGAGCCTCGGACGCAGAACCGCGCCCCGGCCTCGTCGATGACAGGCGCGCGCGCACGACAGAGGCGAGGTGCCCCCACGGGGTTTCCGTGAGCGCGACGACGAGCGCCGCGACCCCGAGGAGGACGACGCCGAGCGCGAGGGCCAGGTCCGCGTCGGACTCGCGGGCCAAATAGATCTGGAGGGGCATCGTGCGGGTGACGCCCTGCATGGAGCCCGCGAAGGTGAGGGTCGCGCCGAATTCGCCGAGGCAGCGGGCCAGCGCGAGCGCCGCGCCGCGCCCGAGGCCGGGCAGGACCGTGGGCAGCGTGATCTGCCAGAAAACGCGCGAGGGCGAGGCGCCCAGGGAGGAGGCCATCTCCTCGAACCCCTGCTCGCGGGAGCGCAGCGCGGACTCGAGGGTGACGATGAGGAAGGGCAGGGAGACGAAGACTTGCGCGATGACGACCGCGGTCGTCGTGAACGCGATGTCGAGGCCGGCGCCGCTCAGCAGAGCGCCCAACATCGAGCGCCTGCCGAAGGCCGCGAGGAGCGCGATGCCGGCGACGACGGGCGGCAGCGAGAGGGGCAGGGCGACGAGGATGCGGGCGGCGCGCACGCCGCGCCACGAGCGGGACAGGAGGAGGGCCGCCGGGACTCCGAGGAGGAGGTCCACGCCGAGGGCCATCACGCAGGTGCGCAGGGAGAGCGCGAGGGCGGCGGAGGCCTCGTCGGTGGCGAGGGTCGCTCCCAGGGTCGCCCAGTTGACGCGCCCCAGCATGAAGGCGAGGGGCAGGACCAGGAAGCACAGGGCGAGCGCGCCGAGGCCCCCCGCCCAGACGGGCAGGGGGCTCACGGCGGGTGTCCTCCGCGACTTCACGGGTCGACGTTACTTCGCGGCGGGCGTGAAGCCGGCCTCTTCGAGAGTGGCCTGTCCTTCGGTCGAGAGGACCAGGTCGATCCACTTCTGGCCGTAGTCCTTCTTGGTGGAGGCGCTCACGAGGGCGATCGGGTACTTGTTGACGGCCTCGTCGGCGCCCTGAATCTCGACGGTGTCGACGGCGTCGCCTTCGGCGAGGGCGTCGGTCTTGTAGACGATGCCGGCGTCAGCCTGGCCGGAGGACACTTTGCCACGCACGTCGGTGACGGCCTGCTCCTCGGAAACGGGGTTGAGGGTCACGCCGAGCTTGTCGGTGAGGGTCTTGGTGAGCTTGCCGCAGGGGACCTCGGGGGCGCAGATGACGAGCTTGGCGCCGTCGAGGGAGGAGTCGAGGCCGGTAATGCCCGCGGGGTTGCCGGGGGTGGTGATGAGGGTCAGGGTGTTGGTGACGAAGATGGTCTGAGCGTCGACCTGGCCGGCGTCGGCGGCCTTCTTCATGGTGGACTCGTTGGCGGTGGCCAGGACGTCGACGTCCGCGCCCTCGCCGAGCTGGGTGACCAGGTCCTGGGAGCCCGCGAAGTTAAAGCGGACGTCCACCTCGGGGTTGGCGGCCTCGAAGGTCTTCTCGAGCTCGCCGAAGGTTTCGGTCAGGGAGGCGGCGGCGTAGACGTTGAGAACGACGGGGCCGGCGGGCTGGTTCGCCTCGGACGAGGCCGTGGAGTCGGCGGGCGTCGAGCCGGACGTGCAGGCGGCGAGGGCAAGGGCGGCGGCGCCCAGGACGGGGAGGAGGCGTAGGGAGCGCACGGGCATCTCCTTTTGAGAGGGGATGGAACGCGTTTAATCTAACATGGGGATATGGGGCACGCAACGCTTGCGCGTTCACGTACCCGAATCATTACTTTTACCTGTGAGAATAAGGGAAACTTACTCACCTATTAAATCGGTGTCAGCCACTTTTATTTCGGTCTGCTGCTCATTCCGACTCGTGACTCCACCCCCAAATCGAGTTCGCACGCGCCCACGGACCATTTGAGTCGGAGCAGCGACGCATAAATTGACCCGACAAGCCCACGCCACCCGCGAGGGACTAGGATCACAGTCACAAGCACATCGCCACCTCACGGAGGACACCATGCCCAAGCCCGTCGCCTACGACCTCAGCCAGATCGACGCCCACATCATCACCTATTCGGACCGCGTACAGCGCGGCACGAAGGAGGACCGGGCGACCCCCGCGTGCGTCGGCGCGCTGACCACAGCGGGCCTGGGCCAGGTGACGATGGCCGCGATCCCCGAGAGTGCCGACGTCCTCGAGACGGAGATCCGCGACGCTCTCGAGGCCGGCGCCCGCTTCGTCCTGATCCTAGGCGGCTCGGGCTTCGGCGTGGGCAACTACGCGCCCGAGGTCGTCCGTTCGATCGTCGAGGTCGAGATCCCCGGCGTCGCGGAGCAGATCCGCGCCCACGGCCTGACCAACACCCCCCTGTCGGGCCTGTCCCGCGAGGTCGTCGGCGTGACGGCGCGGGACTCGTCGGGCGCGCTCATCGTTTCCTCTCCCGGCTCGCGCGGCGGCGCGCTCGACACCCTCGAGGTGGTGATCCCCCTGCTGGGAGCAATATTCCACCAGCTCGACGAGGCCCGCTAACCCCCTCTCCCCCCTCCAATGTCGCACGTAATTTGGGTCACCTTACTTTTGTAAGGCATCGAGAAAACCGCAGAATCTCAACGATGCGATTTCAAGGTTTGAAAGGTTTACACGGGAATTACGTGCGACATTTGTGGGGAACCATGCCGACGATCAGGGACGGGCCCCGGTCGGGAGGCCTCGGTCGGGTGGCGTCGGTCGGGAGGCGTAGCCGACCCAGCGTCCGATTCATGCGGAGCGTCGTGGCCTCAACCGGTCGAGCCATGCGATCAACTCGGGCATGTCGCTCCAGGGCGCCTCGTCCCACGCGGTCACGCCCTGCGCGAAGCTCGACCGCCGGCGTTGCACCCGTAGGCAGGCCTCATCGGTATGCTCGATGAGCCACTGAGGAATTTCCATTGCTTTCTCATAAGCTCCCCGTTCCCACTTACTGACGAGTTCCTCAACGACAGCACTTGCAGTCCCGCTCGAACAGACGTCCGTGCAGTGATAGACAAACCACGCCTCGATGCAGGGATTCGACAGTGCTGCACCATGATGAAAGTCCGTCTTCTCCGACAACCACTTCTTCAAGATCGCCCTATGCGGCTTATTCACATCCACATCGCAGATGATCCAAGCACCAGAGATAGGGATACTCTCGCGCTCTAGCTCCTTAACCTTTCCCCCCATTATCTCAACCAGGTTCTTGAGAGAGGATTTTGAGTCGTTTCTACAGATAGTAAAGGAAAAGGCGCGACCATAAAGGTGCTGATTCAGCGCATTCAAGTATTGCTTCTCTGTCGCCCCTTCAACGGCGAGAACAACAAGGGGCTTCACCTGTTTGCTATGAGTGCGCCCCCTGAACCCGCGCGAAGATTTCCTCGTCGGCGCCTTCTTGCCCACATCGCCTCCTACAGACGCGGAACGCCGCCGAGGCGACCCGACATGTACATCCGCTGCAGGTCGCTACCCGATCGAATGTCGGACGCAGGGAAGTCCGTGAGCCTCGTGAGCTCGGACCGGTGATCGTTCTTCTCCACCAGCCAAATTTCGTCGCGCCGCAGCAGGTCAGCCCGCAGGAGGTGGAGTTCATGCGTCGTAAAGATCAACTGACGTTTCTCATCAGGTCCCGACGCATCCAGAAACAGCGAAATGAGCTCCTCCGTGAGCTTCGGGTGGAGCGAGTCTTCGAGTTCGTCGATCAGATAGACGCCCGACTTGTGGGCCCCTCCCGCCCAATACAGGATGGGCAACAGGTGCAGGTAGCGGATGCTACCGTCAGATTCCTGCTCAAGGGGAAGCCGGAACTCCTTGTTTCCATCCCCGTGCACGGTGACGAGACGCTCATAGACAACGTCTCCGTCCTCGGCCAAGCGAGCGCGAAAAACGGCGCCGCTCTCCGCATTGAGGTACGCCTCCGAGGTGTTATCAAGCAGCTGGTCCTCGACCTCATCGAGGATCTTCTCTTCTGCAGGCACCTTGGCTCGAGGAACCGCCGTGAAGCAGATGTCGGAGATACCCGTGTCGGCGACTGTCAGCCCCCTCCCGACAGCGGCACGAAAATCATCGTCGTGTGCGATCCGCTGGGGCATGAGGATGTAACGCGCTCCCCGCTTCAGGATGGTCAGGCGCTTGAACCATTCGATGACGGAGCCCAGCAGAGTCTTCTCATCGTCAATGAGTCCCGCATTGAAGCAGGTTTCGAGGAAGAGGCGGTTTGGC
>ERZ773213.2018-NODE-2018-length-9993-cov-2.983397_pt1 | contig 9993 bp, 16 predicted proteins | sample MGYA00580996_ERZ773213 | MGnify/ENA primary metagenome ERZ773213 (study PRJEB29015, sample SAMEA2738152) | human oral metagenome | biome: human oral; feature: human-associated habitat; material: saliva | place: China | collected 2197 ...
CCAATCACCCACCGGCCATAGATACCGCGCTCGGTAAACATGCCAGAAGGCGTTGTTGCGATTAAGTTATCGACATATCGTTGATTTAAGAAGGTATTATCAAAAATTGTAAAATGATTGGCAAGTATTTTCTCTCCGTCTGCTTTATCGATATAGTCAACTTTCAGCCAATGCTTCGGATGGTCCGGGTTAGTATCGCATATAATACGCGCACCGTAACCCGAGCAACGTTTTAGAATTTCGTCAAATACCTCTTTATTCGCCAGCGTCGCCTCGTTGACATAAGCCCCGAAGGCTGTCATACCACGAATAGCTTTCAACCCCGCTATCGAGCCCGTAAACGTCGTCACGACATACACCCCGAAAAGCGTAAAATTGCCGTGCCTATCAAAACGGAATTCGTGTCCGTAAGCGTCTGTTATCTCGCGTAAGATATTCGTTTGCAACGTCCCGGACGATACAGCTCCCAAAATATACATCGGCGTTTGAACTCCGACTTTTGCAGCGTTCTTTTTAACGCGCTTCAATTCCATTAAAAATAGATCATTGTCTAGTTTAGTCTTTCCGGCCCGTACTGCGCCGTGGTTTATCATCATATACCAATCACGGACAAGGGAACGCCTCAAGATTTTAATTTGTTTGTCCGTGTAAAGCCGGTCAAGTGCCATCTTGAATCACCCCTTCCAACTTATCGAAATAATCGGCCATGATATCCTCGGAAGCAACCCCGCCTTCAAGCTGCTGCTCGCGTTTCTTATTTTCAAGTTGCATTGCCTTGACGCGTTCCTTTTGCTCTTTCTTATCGAGGTTGTCTTTCGTGCCTTCGTTGCCGTTCATCTTCGCCAATAGCTCAATCGCTCGCATATCACCTTTTAAGGCTTTTTGCAAAAGAACCGTCACGACCGCCGTCTGGTTTGTAGCGCTCAAGCCCTTTTCTTCGAGTGTTTCTTTAAGTTGCGGACTGAAGACGTCCATTGCTAAAATCTCATTGACTTTCTTTTTTAAGTCTGCTTTTTCCCTTCGAGCCTTTCCGGAGGCGATACCGCCTTTTTTCTGAATTTCCCTTTGCTCGTCCTTTGTTCGCTCGTTAAGTGGAATTAAGTTTTCGTTCGACATCGCCTCCCCTCCTTACTGTTTAATTTGTTTTAGAATGGTAAGTTTGACGGCGAAATATAACCGCCTCCACTTAATTTCGTATAATCGTGAGTCCCCGCAATTCCCGGTTTTTTCTTGTCGTATTTATAACCAAACTTGCCAGCGTTTTTGCGAAGCCACCAATCCGCGCCCTCGTCGTATGATAATTCTTTCGGCCATTTCGCATTATTTACCGCTTTAGTGAATCCTTTAGCGTTGAATTTTTGAGTTTTCTCAAAATGATAATAACTGTCTTTATTCGTTGCGATGATTCCTTTTCCGTTTGAACCAGCGGTATTTAAAAGATCAGCTTTGGAAAAATTCCCCCCGCCCGGGTGATTGTGTACAATTGTATGCCCGGGCCCAGCTATTATACTAACGCTGTGAGCGTTTCCGATACGGTATGAATGAGCAAAACCCTGATCGTCAACTGATACAGCATATTCACGTTTCGCGCTCCCGTAATCGTTTATAAATTTACTGACGACTGAATCTAAGTTTTGACTTCTCCCACCATAATTAAATGGCGCTGGATTCGCGGAATATGATTTATCCGGTCCATCTTTTGCACTCGTAAAACCTCCGCCTAATTCGCTCTTGCCACCTTTTCCACTTTTACCAGAACTCGCACCCCGACTACCAGAAAAGATATTAAACTGAATCCCATCAAGCAAGGCATTTACTTCTTTATCTGCGACCACTTCTTCGACGTTTTCAAAAAAACGCGATTCACCAGTCGTTACATGATACAATTCCAGATCACTATATAGATAATAGTCCCCTAAATTTATCATGTTTAGATACTTTTCAAATAGTTCTTTTAATCTTTTAGCTTCCATATCTTTTCATCCTTTCTGTCGTTTCATTTTCGAAATAATGTACTTCAATATCTCCATAGTCATATTCGACCGCGCCACCATAGACCAATAATCTTTTAGGCTTCAATAGCTCGATCATAGCGTTCATACCATCGCGCCATATTTCCAATTGTTCTTCATTTTGTTTAACTCCAATTGTACTAATCGCAAGTGTAGCGCCTACCGGCAACCCGTCAAAACAAAATGAAAAGCTATCCGAATACGCCCAAGATACAGTAGGAATCACGGTATAGCCGTAACGTTGCATAACTTGACCGATTAACCTCGAGCGGTAAACGTTCCATACTTGCATAGCAACCGGCATATCGATATACAAGCTAAAATCCGGCGTAAGTACGCAATCAAATTGACTTAATTTTTCAATATAAAACTCCGGGCGTTGCCAGATTCTCTCGAATTGATAATCGTCCAAGAAGAAATGAACTCCAGCTTCATAATCGGGCTTGTTTAAAACGTAATTAAACCCTTGTAACTTTTTAGGGATATGATCCACCGGCTCAAGGATAGGCATTTCAAAATGCCCTTCAGTTTTTCCAGGCTCGAATAAATCGAGATTGTACTGATTAATTGTTGTTTCTCGATGAAATTCCCCTTCATCTTCTTTTTGCGTATCATCCGAAAAACTAAGGTCCACTTCCGAAAACTCGAACCCGTATTCGCTCATGTCAACCGTGAAGATATCTTCCAATTCCGAGTTTAACAAATCAACGTCGAAGCCCGTGTCGATATTCAGCTTATTATGCACTAAGATATAAGCCTTCTTTTGTTCTTCAGACAAATGAGATAAACGAATAGCTTCCACTTCATCATATCCGAGCTGCTTTAAGGCTTTCAATCTTCCGTGTCCTTCAATTAAGACGTTATTTTCATCTATTGCGATAGGATCGTTATTCCCGAATTCGAGGATTGATTTTTTTATTTTTTCAATTTGTTCTTGCGGGTGTAATTTCGCGTTATTTTCGTATTCCACCACGTCAGCAATATTTATTGTTTCAATTTTCATATAAGCACCAAAAAACAGCCCCGGAAGGGCTGTCGAGTAGGTAAGAAGCGCTTTATTGCACCTCAAAAAGTTCTTTTCGTTTTACTCCTGATAATACAATTTTATCACCTTTTTTCGTGCACTTTTCCCAACTTTTAGCGACTTTTTAAAAAAATACTTGTATATTTCTTTTCTAGTCCTTCAAAGAACGGCTTGATAACGTGCCTATATACCGAATTTTTCGACATAAAGAGTTCGAGTGCCACTCCTTCAACGTTCTTTGAGCGTGTCACATAAAGAGCCTTGATTGCTTCCCAATTTGTAACCCCGCACTCCGTCTTGTATTCTTCAATCGCTTGTGTTAGCGTATAAAGTCGAATCAATTCTGGATCATTTTCTTTCATAATGACGTTTTTCAAGGCTTCGGGAGTATTCTTTGCAGTCTTACTTTTGATATACCAGTTTTCGTCAAAATTTTGATACGGAAAAGTAATTTCTTCGATACGTTCTTTTATTTCCTTATCGAACGGATAGCGTCTAAGCGCGTCTATTAAATATCCGTATCGTGTTTCAATTCTCAAACTTCCCACCTTTCTAGCCAGATAGCATTTTAAAATTCTTTTTGATAGATATTGAAGACGCCTCTTTTTTGTGATTGTCTATACGCAATCGCTTCTTCTTTCGTTTGAAATTCGACTTCTTCAAATGGTGACGTTCGATTACATTCCATCCTTGTAGCATTCAAATATTTTCTTACAACCCAAACTTTCAAAGTTTCACCTCATCCCCGATTTTTATTTCTTCAAATTTATCTTCACTCACCACAAACACGTTACCGTCAACCGTAATAGTAAATAGATTTCCGATTTTTCGTTTTTCTGTAACCTTACCAGTGATCTGATATTTACTATCAGCATGATAGACTAGCAAGGGTTTATCTAGCTGACTGCGTTGCATGAATAACAAGCAAGTAGTAAGTAAGGCATAGCCGATTAAAAAGCGTTTCATTCAGTAACCTCCTTTTTCAAGTGCATAATTCTAAGGTTTACATAAGCCATTGCATGACTTAACAAAGGTGTCGGGTGTTTCGGTAACTCATCACGCATACGCTCGTAGTATTCTAGTTCCGTTTCTTCTTTCATTCTGTGACCTCATTTCTCAATTCAAAATGAATTCCATACAAGAGCAAATCATTTTGAAAGTCAACGAATGCTTCAATCATCTCAGCTTCTTGAAAATCGTATTCCTCGACTGTACCCAAGAAATCATCAATATCATCTCTTTGGACACTTCCATATTCTGTCTTAGTATGTTCCACGGCTAATTCATAGCCATCAACACCAATTGTGTAGTAGATTCTGCCAGCTGAATAATCATATTTGTAATTCTTGATAATCATCACTCAACCTCCTCAAAATAACTATGAAATTTACTTAAATTGATAATAGCAACCTCTTCAACAGAATGCTTCTTAATGTCAAAGTCTGGATCATTTTTCCCAAACTCTTTCTTTATCGCTTTTTCAGCAAGCGATGGTAAAGCGAATATACTTGCTCCATTTTTTAAGGCAAGCGCTTGACCGTGTTTATTTACTATTCGATAACCCACATCAAACGGTCTGATTTTCGCAGGGATTTTTATGCGTTTGTTTTCAGTTTTTATTGCTTGTTCAATGGTTTGTACCATCACTCCACCTCCTCGATTTCAAACAATGGACTATTAAACACTTCACTAAAACCAGCATCTTCTAATTCTTTTCGGGTGTGGTGTGTGCCATAAAGTGAGTTTTCTTCCCGGTCTGAGAAAAGCCATTTGTTTGAATGTTTTTCACGATTCAAAGTTTCGTGATTTCCACAAATGCCTTTCACCTTTACCCGATATCTCTTCTCTTTCTCGACCTCGTAGCCATCCAGCCATGCACGAGCGGCTAAATCAAACGGTCGTTCTTGGATAAACCATTTACCAACTTCTTCATTTGTGAAATCAAAATCGAAGAAGTCTGCTACGTCTTTGCAAGATTTTCTAGCTTCCTCAATCCAATCCGCCACAAACTGCGGGACTACTGGTTTCTTCGGTTCGTCTAGTTGTTCTATCATATCGATAAAACTTTTCTTTCCCATTTGACTGATAGATACATATTCCATTTCCTCAAAATGTTTTATTAATTCTTGTTTATTCATTCCGTCACTTCCTTTAATTCAACTATCGGGTTATCCAGTAACCATTCGAGATTTTTTGCTTTTATTTCATCGATTGTAAACGTCTGTTTAAACTCGACTATATACCGCGTTTCATCTTCAATCTCTATGATATAGGTCCCCCATGTCTTCTTTTTATTTTTCGTTGTAGCAATCAAGCTTCTCAACGTCCGAATATTCGCTCCCGTTTCATCTGCAATTTCTTGCAAAGTCCCGACTGAAGTCAGTACGTCTTTTCGGTAATATGCAAAAGTACGGACTTTCATCGGTGAGCCCAACAATTCGACGTCAGTCACCTTAAAAAAATCACAAAGAGTTTCGATTCCGAATTGGCTCGGTAAGCGTGAGCCTCTAAACCATGAAAGAATTGTATTGTACGCCCACCCGAGCTGGTCTGCCAATTCTTTTTTCTCGAGCCCTCGTTCCTCTGTGAATTTTTTCAGATTTTCCCGCAAGCGTTTTTTCTGCTCGTTGTCATATTTCACGTATTCCATCTTTTTTTCCTTTCCATTCGGAAATGCAGATATCATATTCTTTACCGTTGAATCTGACTAAATGATTAACAGATATTATTTCGTTTCTGTTTTCCAATGATTTTATGGCGTCCAAACATTTTTCGCCGATTTCAATCCGCTTTTCATGTTCGCTATCTTTTTGCCCTTCCATTTCTTCCAAAATTTCAAAATAAGTTTTTTCTTTCATGCTTTCGCTCCTTCCGCTTGAGCTTCTAACCATTCAAACAAGAGCCCGAATTGCTGCACGACTAAATCGTTATCATTGTACTTTTTACAAATTTCAGCAATCGAGGACGCCACCCAATGCCAATATCGATCCGAACCGAATCCGACTAGTTGTGCCATCTGGTTACTTCTAGCCATCCACTCCGGGACTTCCACGCTAAAGAAATGTATATAATTCATCGTTCCATTCCTCCACTTTTACATAGATCCCGACAATCTTCGCCCAGAACTTTTCAGAAATTTCACTAGCCACTTGAGCGTCGTCGTTCCAATACCCGACTTTCGTCATGCAATCTTTAAATAGCTTTTGTAAATTATCCGTGTCTGGTTTCGTCGTTTTATATTCCCCGTCGTATGTTCCCTTTATCATCGGGAAGCACCACTTGACGGTTAGACGAACCGCGCCTTGTATTTTATCCGGGGGAACGTGTCGCGATAGAAGACTTTCAAATTTTGCTCTTGCGTTTTGCAATTCCACCGGTTCATAGAATACCGGCTTGCCATTTCGGACATTTACCTTTTTCTGCTGGTGAGTTGTCGTCGGAATTTTTTCCATCGGTAAAAAGAATTCAATCATATTATTCGTCCTCGTAAAATACAAATATCATGACATCTTCACCTAAAGTTTTGATCTCGGTATTAACCCAAACTTTTTTCTCTTTTTCGAGCCATTCTAAAAAAAGATTGACTTCCGTTTCAAATTGTGAAAAGAATCTCACGTTCGATTTAAAAAATTTTACTTTCATATTTTACCTTTTCTTTTTAGTTTTTTATTTTAGCTTTTCCATACGCGCTTAGTCCATGTCAGGGGACATGGTTACAGGGTTACAAGGGGCGGATGCATAGCCCCCTTGTTCCTGTTCATGTACCCATGGACCTTCAGGGACATTTTCCTAAATCTCTCTCTCCGGAGGAGGAGAGATTCTGTCCCTGGTTTTGTCCCTGAATTTCTCGGGTTTGTCCCTAGAGCCTCAATCCCGCATGGTTGCGCGATTTCTTAGGGACATTTTCGGGTTTGTCTTTGTCCTTATTGACACTCTAGGGACATAGGGACATTTTCGGGTTTGTCCTTGAGAGTCAGGGACATTCCCGACGGACATTCTCGGGTTTGTCCCTCGGGTTTGTCCTTGTCCCTAATTTGTCCCTGACTCATTTTTAGGTAAAATTTGATTATTTTTGACTTCAAAATCACCATTATTTTTTACCCATCTTCTGATTGTTTTTTCACTAACCGGTTTATCTTCAGTCGAAAAATATTCCACCATTTCACTCAATTCAACGGGGTTGATTCCGTCAAATAATACATCCATAGCCGTCGTAAATTTTTCATCAGCGGACTTCTTTTTCTTCTCATTAGCTTTTTGACTATCTAAATTCTTTTTCCAATTAGGAGTCGTTTCCTCAAGTTGAATATCTGCAAGAATGCCGGAATCGTCTAAAAAATGCACCGGATAAGAGAACCACATATTCACCGGTTTAAACTTCGCGAATTCTCGAAGCGTACCTTCCACACGCCACGCAGTCGCTATCTGAATTTGTTTGCGTACTTCTTCGAGTTTGTCCACGTATGGAGCTCGAACCATGACATCGTCGATACCTTTTTCAAAGTGCGTTCTCATCTGAGCCGGACTCAATAGATCATCTAGTCCGACATTCTGTTGGTAATAAGCGTTATTTCGCTCTTGTAAAGCCTGCTTATAAACCTCGCACGCTGCTTGATTCAAACGCTGCGTCAATAATTCTTCTGACACTTCCAACTCTACTAGGTCGATAAGTGCGTCAGGATCTCGAGCAAATACACCCGAACCACTAGCACGGTCCATTGATTTTTTACCGCTCTGAGAACCTTTTGAATGGTGATGGCAATAAATCACCGAGCACCCGAGCTCTGTTGCTACTTTGTCAAATTGATTCGTGAAGTGTGCCATCTGGTCCGCGCTGTTTTCGTCACCCGTCAAGACTTTATAAATCGGATCAATAATCACCGCGATATAGTTCTTTTTAAGTGAGCGACGAATCAATTTCGGCGCTAGCTTATCCATCGGTACGGTCTTACCACGGAGATTCCAGATATCGATATTTTGTAGGTTGTTCGGTTGCAATCCCATAGCCTCGTAAACATCGCGGAAGCGGTGCAAACATGAAGCACGGTCTAGCTCAAGATTGACGTATAAAAATTTTCCTTGCGTACAGTTCCATTCAAGCCATTTCTTGCCTTCTGCGATTGCGATAGACATTTCAATTAAGCTAAACGACTTCCCGGCCTTCGATGGCCCAGCTATCAGCATTTTATGGCCTTGTCTAAGGACTCCTTCAATCAATTCAGGGGCTAGCTCTGGAAGATTGTCCCAACTATCGACCAGCCCTTCCGGATCAGGTAAGTCGTCGTTTAAATCCTCGATATACTGATACCATTCCTCCCAATTCCTTTTTCCGATATTGGTATCGACAAGAAATTGCTTTTGTCCGTTTCGCTCGAAGCCCGGCATACGGGACAAGCGCGACGGGTTGCGGTTTTGTGTATCGACTGATATTCCGTTCTTTTGGCATATCTTATATAAGTAGTCAACGCGTTTTCGGTATTCGTCATAGCTGCCCGCGTCCACCTTTACGATAGCGTGTAAGGACTTGTTCCCGCTATACACAAGAGCAGCGATAGGAAGCTCAAGTTCCTTATAAATGGCGTTTTGTTTTTCTACGCTCATGCTATCCGATTCGACAAGTGCATATCGGTAGTCAGTTACGTTTTCGTTTTTTGCGCCCTTACCATCAAGCGGATTGAAACGAATCCACGCGCCGGCCTCTTGGTGATAATCTCCGAGGACTGCCCCGATATCGCCGTTACATTTACTAAGAGCTTCAATTAACTGTCCGGCTGTCCGGTCATACGCCCCCTTAGTCGGAAGCCATTTTTCAATTTCGCCCGTTTCGTCGTTTACTTTTGGATAACTTTCCGTAACATATCCGACATTCTCGGACGATTCAAACAAGGCCTCGAGGTATCGGATAATTTCTTGGACCGGATTCCAAATTGTAGGCTCATGAATCTCTTTACCCTCGATCCAGTTTTTATCGATGACGCGATAATCTCGATCGATGGTATCGTTCCAGTCTAATTCGTGAGCTCCTTCGCTATCGCTAGAATACGGGTTCACCCAACCGTGGTCTTTTGCTAGCTGGACGATTGTCCCACCAGTTACAATCGAGCCCGCTTCCTCGTTGAAAGTGTCCCACTTTTTGAAACATTCAAATTTACGATACCTTGCCGGATCTCGTAAGGACCAATTATCCCAATCTGACGCGGTATATCCTTCATGTTTTAGAGCCATCCCGACGTTTATCCATTCTTGATAGGATAAAACGGCCGGGTTGATATGCTCTAATAATGGCAACAAGTCAAATTCTCTTTCGTTGTTCATTTTACCCTTTCTTTTTTATAACCTTTCCGCTATTGCTGCTATGACATTGACTGTCACGCTATTTCCTGCTTGCTTGTATAGTTGACTGTTAGAGTTAACCTCTTGTGCTTTGTCAAAAGCCCAGTCTGGAAAACCTTGTAATCTCCAACATTCACGGGGTGTCAGTTTTCTAATTCTATAGTCAGGCTCAACTACCCCTTGACTTTCTCCGGTCAATAGAGTATTTGCTATCTGATTACCTACTCTACCTCGCCTTGTTTTAGAGTTCGGATGAGATAGGTTTACACTATCGCCAACTGTAGCCTCAGCATACCCTTGAGATGTTGCCTCTGTTATTTTTAAAACATTGTTTTCGTGATAGCTATTACTTGTCAGAGTTGGTGCGATATCATGTTCTACGCCTTGATTATAACCATGACCACGCTGAATGATTTTAGGCTCAAGTCCTCCGCCTTGATAAGCTCTGATGGTTGGTGCGATACCGTCTGTTTCATAAACCACACCGCATTGATTAAAATTTGGCTGCAATACTCCAAATTGTTTTATAGTATTACTTTTTATTGCTATCTTTTGCCCCTCTCCCTTGTTTGTGGTTAGTGTAGGAGCTAGTCCGTCAGCTTGATAGACTTCCCCGTTCATCCC
>ERZ773213.2023-NODE-2023-length-9983-cov-43.381648_pt1 | contig 9983 bp, 7 predicted proteins | sample MGYA00580996_ERZ773213 | MGnify/ENA primary metagenome ERZ773213 (study PRJEB29015, sample SAMEA2738152) | human oral metagenome | biome: human oral; feature: human-associated habitat; material: saliva | place: China | collected 2197 ...
CCCAGCCGATAAGCGAAATGAATTTATGAGTCGCATGTACGTTGAAGGTGCGCGTTCGGCGAAAGAATCTCCAGAGGCGAAAGCAGAAATTGATGAACTAGCTAAACAATCATTCGTCTTGGATGACCCACTATATAAGCAAGTTTACGAAATCTGTAAAAGTTGGAGTTTTGACGAAATCGATTCTAATGTTGGGCGACTTGGAAACGTACCGATTGAGCGACGTTATGTTGAGAGCGAAACTGAAGAACTGGGTAAATCACTGATTAAAGAGAAGACTCCAGAAGTGTTTACCAAGTCTGATGGCGCATATGTTTTTAAGGGTAGTAAATATGGTGCGTTTGATAATGTGTTTATTGGCTCTCACGGTAATGGTCTTTATGGCGCGCATGATATGGGATTGATTCAGTTGAAGTATAAGGATTATCCGAACTTAGACTTGTCAATTACAGTAAATGGTGAGGAGCAAGCAGCGTACTTCCGTGGCGTGATTGCGGCTAGTGAATTGTCGATTCCGACTTTGAAAGGAAAATTGTTCAATTACGCGACTGGCTTGGTTAAATTGACAACTGGAAAAATGAGTTCTCGAACGGGTGAGGTTGTTACAATTGGCTGGCTGTTCGATGAGTTTAAGAAGGCGATTAAAAATGCTGGCGGCGAACCAACTGACGACGTGATTGCTGGCGCGCTTCGTTATCAATTCTTGAAAGTGAAGATCGGCGGCGACGTCATATTTGATATTAATGACGCGGTAAGTTTGACAGGAAATACGGGAAGTTACTTGCAATATGCTCACGCTCGAGCGCGAGGTATTTTAGCTAAATCCGACAAGGAAATTGCCTTTCCGACAGAGTTGTTTGACGAGGACAAAATGCTGGTCAGAAAGTTGAGTGAGTACGTGGACGTGGTTGATCGCGCTAAGGAGAGTTTGGAGCCTCACCACATATGTACATATTTGTTTGAATTGGCGCAGGAATTTAATCGTTACTACGAGAAAAATCAGGTTATTGGTAGCGACAAAGAGGCGCATCGCGTAGGAATCGTGGCAATTTATGCCGACATTCTTAAGGCTGGACTGGCTATTTTGGGAATCGTGGCGCCAAATAAGATATAATATCCAATAATAAAGAATAAAAGGAGAATTTATTATGGCAAAACCTAGTGTCGACAAATCGGCTAAAAAGTTGGTTTCTAAGAGTGCTAAGGCAGCCGCGAAAGTTGCCGCTCTTAAAGAGAAGAAAATTGTAAGTGCAGCTATAAAAGACACTCATATGGCTGGATTTGTTAATTTTATTCGCGAACAGGGCGTTGTCGGTATGGCGGTTGGTTTGGCAATCGGTACCGCGGCTGGTGATACTGTGAAAAAATTGGTAACAGCATTTATTGATCCGCTAGTACAGCTGGTTGTCGGTTCTCAGCAAGGATTGCAATCAGCTTCATTCACAGTTGAAGTTGCTGGACGTAAAGGCGAGTTTTTATACGGCGCATTCGTTAGCTCGTTAATTACGTTGATAGCCGTTGCATTTGTTGTATATGCAATCATTCACTTCTTGAAACTCGATAAATTAGATAAGAAAAAAGATTAAAACCTTAACTAATAAGTGTGCCTACTGATTCTCCGCGGGTTGCGCGGAGAATATTTCCGTCTGTGATCAAATCACAAATTACAACTGGAATGTGTTCGTCCATGGCTAGTCCAATTGCTGCCTTATCCATAACGGCAATGTTAGGATTTGTCAGGGCTTCTTGGTAAGATAAATGATCAATTTTTACGGCGTCAGGGAATTTCATAGGATCTTTATCGTAAACTCCGTCGACTTTCGTTGTTTTAACCACGGCGTCACATTGCATTTCCAGTGCTAGATTTAACGCTGCAGTATCAGTAGTCAGAAACGGTCTGCCAGTGCCGCAAGCCACAATAACAATGCGATTTTTCTTAATATGGCTAATTGCGCGTCGGAAAGTATAGTGGTCGATAAATTGATTCACTTCGACTGTGGACAATGCGCGAGTTGGCAGTCCTGCGTCGTTCAATACGTCCGCCAGTGCGATGGCATTCATAAGTGTAGAAAGCATCCCAATGTTGTGAGCAGAAACAGGTTGGATTCCGTGACCGATGATTTGATTGCCGCGAACGTAATTGCCACCGCCAACCATAATTACAATTTCAGCACCGTCATCCAGCGCTGGTCGAATTTGCTCAGCAATCCAGCGAGCGCGTTTTGGGTCAAAGCCACTGGCGAATTCGCCTTGAAGTTGTTCACCTGATAATTTGAGTAAGATGCGTTTTGTCATGACACCAGTGTATCATAGCGCGCTTGAAAAAATAACATAAATGCAAAAGGGAGGCGGCAGTGTAATACGAATTGCGATTTGCTATACAAATATTCGTTTTTTAAGTTAGACAAACTAGACAAGAAAAAGCTAAGACGCTTACGTTTGCTATTTTACTTTCTCTTATCTACAATGTGAGTATAAAGGAGAGAGTAGTGTGAAAGATGGAGTTCGGCGGCCGGGCTATTTACGTAGATCGCAAGAACCTAGCAGTAGTCATTTATTGAGTCGAAATATTGAAAGACCCAGCCAACCGTCGTATAGTTATGGTGAACCGCCCGAACAGAGGCGACAGCGTTTAAAAGAATTGCGGGAACGGTACGGTAAACTACCGGAAACTCCTTTTGCTGACTATGATCTTGGTGACAAAAAACTACCTGCATATAAGCACAAAGCAGAGATATTAGACACATTATCGGAAAGTAAAATATCCTGGCTGTGCGGACCGACGGGTAGTGGTAAAACGACACAAACCGCTCAGTATGCACTGGAGCGGTTTGATCGTGTCGTGGTGTTGATGCCGCGGCGGGTTATCGTCGATAATGTTACTGAATATGTCGAGAAGAGTTTGCGTGAACAGCTTGGCGAACAATATCCTAATCACTTGGTGGGTAAGATTCACGGACGTGCCACTGAAGCGACGCCGGACACTAGACTCTGTTTCATGACTCCAGCAACGTTTACGAAAAAGCTGGAACAATTTTCTGGCGACTGGCAGGACGAAAAGACGCTTATCCTGGTTGATGAAATACATGAAGCCAATTTGGAGATGGAATTTGCTACCGCTCTGGCGGCAAAATCGATAGAGAATACCGGCAAATGGCATATGGCTTTTTCTAGTGCCACGCCTGATACAGAAGTTTCTCAGGCGATGTACGAAGATATTAATGGGTCAGAACTACCAGTCGTAACCATTGAGGGTCGGCCGCATGATATTGATATTGAAGAAGATAAGGTGAATACCGCATCCGAAGCCTACCTTGAATATGGTAAGGACTCGAAAAAATCACTAATCTTTGTTGAAGGCGTGAGGAGTATTGATGAGACCATTGCGTCAATCAAACGTCATACTCGCCATCAATCCGGGAAAATACGATTTTTCAAACTACATTCTGGCATATCAGAAGCTGCACGCCGAGAGATTTTTACTGCCAAACCAGCAGAAGATGAGTCGTTTGTCATCGTTTCGACCTCGGCTGGACAATCTGGCATCACCATCCCTGAGGTCGATTTGGTGCTGTCAAATGGACTGACGAAGAGTAAGGAGATTGGTGAAGAGGGCACGGAGGGGTTGCCGCCTCGATTGTGTACTCAAGCAGAGCTGATGCAGCAGGCGGGGCGGGGCGGTCGTGATATTGATGGCGCTAAGTTTGTATTGGCTCGTCCGATATCTTACGATAAGATTTATTTGCCGGATGAGCTGAAAGGATTTTATGATATTGCGTCCCGTGAACAGCATATTCCACCGGAGATATATCACACGAATATTGTGCGCAACGTTTTGTCGGCTATCCATCTGAATGGTGATTTTGAGGATCTGAACCGATACCTGATGCATCCTGTTGCTAGTAAAAAAGTTATTCAAGAGTCGTACGATTTGCTGGAAACCCTGGAAGCAATTGATGGAGAGGGGCAGATCACAAAAATTGGTGAGTTTATGGATAGTTTACCATTGTCGCCAGAACTTTCTCGGTCATTAGCAGAAATGATTAAGAATGGGGGAAGCTTACGTGAAGTGTTGGCATTATCGGCCATGGCAGCCTCCGTCTCGGGTGGTGGCTTTGCCGCCTGGCATCAACCAAAGGAATTGTTCCAGGAATTTGTCAGCCCCGATACAACAGATGACTTTTTTGCCGAATACGATGCTTTTTTGAAAACCAGAGAGATTTATGACGGCTGTCGTACTGACAATGACGTCTACCTGACTAATGGTATTGATCCCAATAAGGCGGATAATATTCACTATCAATTTAGTAAAATATGTCGGCGTCTGTCGGTTAATCCAAACGATATCGACATGGGTGAACTAAACAGCGAGGAAAAATACAATATATCGGTGGCTTTGGTGCGCGGGTTTCAGGAATTATTGTATACCAAAGCTGGTAGTCGGCGCATTGGACGAACAACAGTCAACCAATACACGAACATTCACACCGGCGAACGTGGTATTTCTGAGTATGAAATTAGTTCGCACAGCTTAGTGCGACGTATAGGCTCGGAGGCATTGACGTTAGTGCTGGCTTTACCGTGGTGGTATGATGCGCATGACGGTCGTCGATACACACTCAACACAATTTTACCAGTAACCAAGAATCAAGTTGCTCAAGCCTTGAGTAGCAGCGCTGTGTCTGAATCCCTTGGTGATAGAGTTGCTCCTAATGGTGACTTGGTTCGTGTGACGCGGCCGAAAGTCGGCTCGCTGATACTCGGTCCAGAGCGGCAGCAAAAAATCCCCGCCATAACAGATGAGCAAATCGCGCTGATAGTGGACGCAATGAAAAACAAGGCTAATAAACAAGTAAGAGTATTGTTTGATTTACAACATCAGCGAGCTATCACCAAGGGTCAATTGCATCAGGTCCTAGACGGGTCTGCGGTAAATAGTCACAATGTCCATGAGGCGGAGGCTAAGGTTTGGGCTGAAGTGCAGAATGTGTTAACGAGCGAGCAGCAAGAAGCTTTTTATGGTCAGATAAACAGATAACGAGTATATAATAGATAGTATGAGTAAGGCGAAAAAATATTATGGATCGACCTGGAGATGACTGGACTAGATCCAGTGCGTGATGAGAGGACTTCTTTGATTGACTTTTTAAATTGTTTATGCTATAATAGTAATTATGGAAAAATTAAGCCCGACTCCGAGTGATATAGAGGCGAAGATGCATCAACCTTGCGCCTTGCAAGTGCTTGATAGCGGCGAGCGCTGCGTAGAATTTGGAGGAATTAGCTGCAAGCTGAAATATTATGATTGCGAGCAGCCTGGCAACCCGGAAGCTCGCTGCAATGAAATATATGAATATGAATTACCTGCCGATGCTATTAAGCGGGCTAATTTGGGTTTTGATCTAGACGAACTACCGTCATTTATTGGTGTAAAGGGTGGGGCGGCTCGTCAGGTTTTGGAGTCTCTAGTTCATAGCGACCGTCAGTTACCGCCTCCTCGCGATGTCGATTTGGTAATTTTAGAAGAAGTTATTGCTAGTGGCGATTATGATCCAGATGAGATTCGGGCGGTAGCGAGCGATCTTTCAATGCGTTTTTCGCCACGTGATGCAATGAATGGCTATGGCGCGGAGTCTGTACAATCTACTGCCGAGTTTATGAGGCGGCATGATTTTACAATCAATCAAGTGCTCATACACAAGAACAACGGTGCTTGGAGGCTATTGGCTAGCACTCAAGCAGTGTTGGATACTGCTGAGCATATTATTAGACCGACAGTTTTTGAACACGACATTGATTATGGCTATCGAATTGGCAATAAATTAGCCCTCAAGGCAGTGAGGCTTCTGTCTGATATGCAAGTTCAGGGGATTGACTATGCAACCATCAAGAGTGTTCAATTGCCAGATGATATTTATGGTGATCCAAGGGGTGATTATTTCATGCAAGCGCTACAGCTAGATAAGGCGTTAGAAGTCAGCGACGAATTGGCCGAACGCTATGTGGAAAATCTAAAGTTTTATGGAATGATACCATATGGTTGTGAAGATATGAGTGCTATTGAGATGTATTATTATCTAGTGAATGAGACGGATTTTGTCCCGTCTGATGGCGTGCTTGAATCCCTTCGGATTGAAAGAGAAAATGGTGGTGCGGCAAAGTTTGATGACGTTGTTGAAAGGCTATTAAGACAGGTGCCAGAGCGGTTTTCTCGAGATTACTACGATGCCAAAAAGTAGTATAATAGAGATATGAAAGCAAGTTTTAAGCCGAAAAAGATTTTGTGGGTGGATTTGGAGATGACTGGACTAAATCCAGTGCGCGATGAGATTTTGGAAGTGGCGGCGATTGCGACGGATTGGAATTTTAAGGAAATTGCTACGTACGAAGGAATTGTGCGCCATGATTCGGAAAAGTTGGCTAAGTTGTTGGACCGAAATGCTGGTTTTTGGAATGAGCATCCGGAAGCGCGACGCGGACTGGAGGAGCAGAATGAATCGGGCAAGCCTTTGGCGGAAATAGAGCACGAATTGTTGGCGTTTTGTGATGAGTATTTTGCAGGCGAGACGAAGATTTTGCTAGCAGGCAATTCAATTCATCAGGATCGTCGATTTATTGACCAATGGTGGCCGACGTTGTCAAAAAAACTACATTATCGTGTGCTGGATGTGAGCGCGTGGAAGGTGGTGTTTGAAGGTAAATACGGTAAGAAATTCGCCAAGCCAGAAGATCATCGAGCACTGGAAGACATCCGCGGCAGTATTATGGAACTTGAATATTATTTGAAAAAGGTAAAGGTATGACGCATAAACAATTTGAAGAATTTATCCTGAGTTTGCCGGGCGTATGGCTGGATTATCCATTTGGCGAGGATGTTGCGGTGTATAAATTTGGTCGAGATAATGACGGTGCAGGGAAAATGGTGGCGTTGGTGAGGGAAGGTTCAAAGCCGCTCAGAGTAAGTCTAAAATGTGATCCGTTGTTGGCGCAGAATTTACGAGAAAAGTACGAAACGGTTTTACCAGGTTATCACTTAAACAAGAAACATTGGAATACAATTATTTGTTCAGGTCAATTAACTGACGAAGAGGTTTTTGATTTGGCGAGGTTGAGTTATCGATTAGTCTCGGAAGCTTAATCTGCCTTAATAATTTGATTGATCTGCTTCTGAATATTCTCTAAATCGCCAGCAGTTTTTACTAGCCATTCGCGCATCTTTTTTGACTTGGTAGATTTGTATACCTTTTTCATCATGTTGATTGTATCTGTTATTTGCACATTCATCTCATGAGCATATGTAATATCCAATTGCGCATTCAGAAGAGCTTCGTCCAATTTTTTCTCTAATTTTTCCGACGGATCTAAGGCGAGGATGTCCTTTTGCTTTTCCTTATAATTGATGCCGGTTGCTTGAAGTGCTTCGCCCATTGAGGCATCCGCGGTGGTCAGCACTGCAACCAGAGAACTATTGGTAGTCTGCAAGCTGGTTGAGCGGAATTTATTATTGTATTTTTTGGAAATAGTGAGCAGCTTATTAACGCGCGCCGCAACTTGTGACGGGTTGGCGTTTGGCATAGAATCTTGTGAAAAAACGAATATCGCAATCAGGGTTATTAAACCGATAAAACTCAAAATAGCGATGATGATTTTGGTTTTTTTATCAAAACCTTCCGCTGGCGGAGGTGTGGCAATTTGATTCAGATAATCGATACCTTGAGGTTGGTTATTCAAATTGTCAGGATACATATTTCTATTTAACCACAAACAATAACAGAGGTAAAGAGTGATATAATAAAAATATGAATGATGCCAAAGAAGAAGTGCGGGCGCGGCTGAACATCGAGGATGTGATTGGTGAGTATGTTCAGTTGAAGCGAGCAGGTCGCAACTTGAAGGGTTTAAGTCCGTTTACCGACGAGCGAACCCCAAGCTTTATGGTTAGTCCAGAAAAGCAGATTTGGCACGATTTTTCTTCTGGAAAAGGTGGCGATATTTTTACATTTGTGATGATGGTGGAAGGAATGGATTTTCGTCAATCGCTGGAACATTTGGCTCGGAAGGCGGGCGTTGATCTGACTTTGTTTTCTAATGGCGACGGACGAACAGCCAAGCGTCGCGCCAGGGCTAGAGAAGCGCTGAAATTAGCCGCCAATTTTTATCAGCAGAATTTGGTAAAAAATTCATTAGCTCTGGATTATGTGGTTAAAAAACGGCGATTAAATCGTCAAACAATTGGTGATTTTTTGATTGGCTATGCGCCAGAGAATGGCGACACGTTGACGAAAGCATTGGAAAAAAGAGGATTTTCTAGGCAGGAATTGGCGGACGCTGGCTTGTCGAATAGGTTTGGTGGCGATTTGTTTCGTGGGCGAATGATGGTTGCGCTGAGTGACGGCAATGGCGAGGTTGTGGGATTTACGGGCAGAATTATTCGTGACGATCCGCGCGCGCCAAAATACCTGAACACGCCGCAAACGCTGTTATTCGATAAATCGCGACATATTTTTGGTTTACATCAAGCCAAGGAAGCGATTCGAAAAAGCGATGTGGCGGTGATTGTTGAGGGCAATTTGGACGTAATTAGCAGTCATCAAGCGGGCGTCAAAAACGTGGTTGCGACCTCTGGAACGGCGATGACGACTCAACATTTGAAGTCGCTTAGTCGATTGGCGGGGCGGATTCGCTTGGCGTTTGATGGCGATCGAGCGGGAGTTAACGCAACGGAGCGGGCAATCAACTTGGCGCAGGAAGTCGGCGTGGAGCTGGAAGTCGTGAGTTTGCCTGATAGCGTCAAAGATCCAGACGAATTGATCCAAAAAGATCCAGCGCTTTGGCAGGCGGCGATTGACCAATCTCAGCCAGCGGTGGATTGGGTGATTGCTAGATATGCGGAAATGGAGAATTTGAAGTCGGCGGAAGGCAAGCGAAGATTTTCGACCATTGCGTTGAGAATTGTCCGAGGTTTGAAAGATCCGGTGGAACAAGAGCATTATTTGTCGGTAATTTCTGAAAAAACTGGCGCGTCAATTACCGCGCTGAAGGCAAAATTATCGAATGAAAAAGTCGCTGAACATCAATTGAAAAAGGCAAAAATTGAGAAAGAAAAACCGACTCCGATTCAGGATGAAACTGAGGATATGCTGGTGGGGTTGGCGGCGAGTGAAAAATCCGTGCGGCGTTGGTTGGCGGCGGTTTCTGGCGAAATGTTGGATGATGACAACGCGCGGCAGTTGATTGGCTATTTGCGGAAGAATCCAGACGCGGATTTGAGTGAAGTTCCGCTGGACTTGCAAAAAATCGAACAGTATGTGAAAATAGTACAGTTGAAAAGTGAAAGTCGTTACGCCAATTGGGAGCAAAAAAGCTTGGACGAAGAGATGGCTCGGCTAGTCAGACAGATAACAATCAAACATCGCGAAAACAAAAAGAATCAACTATTAACGCAGCTTAGAGAGGCCGAGGCGTCGGGTGATGAGGTTTTGTCTCAGAATTTACGCCAGAGCTTAAATAATCTGATTAAGGAGAAAATGTGAGCGACGACATCACGACGAAGCCAGTAAACTTAAATGAAGATGATGATTTTGATCCAACGCTTATAGACGAAGAAGAATCGGAAGATTTGGATTCGTTGACAACTGGGCAATATTTGGATGATGTGTCGGATGACTCCGTTCGTTTGTATCTGAGGGAAATCGGTAAAATTCCACTACTTAGCGCTGAGGAGGAAATGGACTTGGCACGCCGAATTGTTGAAGGCGATAAAAAGGCTAAGGACAAGATGGCTGAGGCGAATATGCGTTTGGTGGTGTCAATTGCTAAGCGTTATTCTGGTCGTGGCTTGGACTTTTTGGATTTGATTCAAGAGGGAAATACTGGACTTTTGCGTGCGGTTGAGAAATTTGATCCAGATAAGGGCTTTAAGTTTTCGACTTATGCAACTTGGTGGATTCGTCAGGCAATTACGCGTGCGATTGCTGATCAGG
>ERZ773213.2024-NODE-2024-length-9982-cov-14.028710_pt1 | contig 9982 bp, 8 predicted proteins | sample MGYA00580996_ERZ773213 | MGnify/ENA primary metagenome ERZ773213 (study PRJEB29015, sample SAMEA2738152) | human oral metagenome | biome: human oral; feature: human-associated habitat; material: saliva | place: China | collected 2197 ...
CGCCCAGCCCCCGGGCCTGGGACTGGATGACGATGATGGTTGCGATCGTTCCCGGACCCACGAGGATGGGGAAGGTCATGGGGTAGAAGGCGACGTCGTTCCCAACACCGGCAACGACGTTGTGCTGCGCCTTCTCCTGCGTACTGCCCTCGTGAGCGCTGGAGCCACTGCCATTGAGCATGGACAAGGAGATGATGAGCAGGACGATTCCGCCCGCAATCCGGAAATCGTCGACACCGATGCCGAAGAATCTCAGGATCGTCGCCCCCAGGAGCAGGACGACGGCGCACATGACGGTGGAGGAGATCGTGGTACGAACTGCTGTGCGCCGCTGGGTCGCAGCATCCTGTTCCTGGGTGAGGCTCAGGAACAGGGGCAGGTTGACAAAGGGGTTCATGATTGCGAAGAAGGCGCCTAGCGCCTTGATGAGCACAGCAGTAGCCATCCCCACATTGTGCCGCACGCGGCAATGGCGGACGGAGAAACAAAATGGCCCTCGCCTCATGGCGGGGCCCCATATTGCTGGTGTGGTGGAGCTAGGGGGATTCGAACCCCCGACCTCTTCCATGCCATGGAAGCGCGCTACCAACTGCGCCATAGCCCCGTGACGGGTGTCCCACCCGGCGTTCACTCCGAGGGGATCGTGGAGCTAGGGGGATTCGAACCCCCGACCTCTTCCATGCCATGGAAGCGCGCTACCAACTGCGCCATAGCCCCGTTCGGGCGTCGCTCGCGTGCGGCGACGCGGATAACTGTATGAAGTTCGGACCCGTCAGGGCAAATCCGCACCACGTGCGCTACCTCACCTGCTCAGCCCAGGATTCTGCCCAGCGGACTGGAGTCCACCGGTGGTCCGGCATTCCACGTCACCACCGCCCAGCCCGGAGGCCGTTTGTTGGTCCGCAGGAGTGCGTAGCAGCAGTTGCTCATGCCACGCAGGCCGAACCACTGCTGGGCGTCCATCCCCAGCAGGTAGGTGGCCCCCAGGTTGGTAGCCGCTCCGTGGGAGACGGCCACGATGATGTCGTCCTTCTGGGAACCTGCGACGATGGCCTTGAGCGCCTCTCCCACTCTCTCGGCGGTTTGGCGGCGCCCCTCGATCCGGAACTGGGGGAGGTCTCCCCCGGCCCGCCAGGTGGCGTAGTGCTCCGGCCACTGCTTCTTGATGTCAGCGGCCTTGAGGCCCTCCCAGTCCCCGAAGGACTTCTCCGCCAGACCCTCATCGATCTCGACGCTCAGTCCGGTCAGCGACGCCAGCGCCTCGGCCGTGTCCCGCGCCCGAATCAGCGGGGAGGAGACGATGCGAGTGGGCCCCAGGGCCGCGATGTCCTCGGCGGCACGCCGAGCCTGGTCACGACCGGTCTCATTAAGAGGGACGTCAACCTGGCCCTGAATACGCCCTTGACTGTTGTAGTCGGTCTGACCGTGGCGCCACAGAATGAGATCCGTCATGACGCGGTGGTCTCCCGACCGCCGAGGGAATCACCGTCCTGGCTGCCCTCATGCGCCAGGTCCGCCGGCAGCTCGATGGCGGGGCAGTCCTTCCACAGGCGTTCGAGCGAGTAGAACTCCCGGTCCTCGTTCTGCAGGACGTGAACGACGACGTCGCCGTAGTCCACCAGGACCCAGTGGGCGTCGGCGAAGCCCTCCCGGGTACGGCGCTTGGCCCCGGCTCGGTGCATGGCCTCATCGACCGCATCGACGATGGCGTGGACGTGGCGGTCGTTCGCCCCGGAGGCCAGCAGGAAGACGTCGGTGAGTCCCAGTCGCTCGGAGACGTCGATGGCGGCGAGGTGCTCAGCCTTCTTATCGGCCGCCGCGCGAGCGGCAGCGATCGCCAGGCCGGTGGCGTGTTCAGTGGCGGACACGGATCTCCTTCGGGAGGGTCAGTCGGACATCATGCGGCAGCGGCGACTGTACCGTGCCCACCTCCGTCAAACGAGCTGACGGATCCACTCCCCCGCACCGACGCCGGCTGCCATGGCGCTCGTACCACCGCCGAGCTTGCCGTTGGAGATCAGCAGTGCCAGGACAACAGCGATGATAATCAGCAGCAGGACGATGATGAGCGCGGCCATGAGGATCTTGCCGGTGCGCGAGGAGGCGCCGGGCTGCTCCATCGGCAGGACGTGATCCGGGGTGGGAACCCTTCCGGTCACCTCGTTGACGGGAGCCAGGTAAGGCTCCTCAGGGACCTCGGCAGCCGGGGCCGCCACGGAGTCCCACTCGGAGGCCCCCATCGGACCATTGCCGTTCTCGACCTCGTCGCTGTAGAAGGCGTAGGGGCTGACGGCCTCGCCGGAGACGGCTGCGGTCTCTGCCGTCCCGTCGACGATCGCCTCCTGGAAGCTACCTGCCTGCGGGGGCTGATGCAGCGACCTCCACTGCGGGGCCCCGGGCGCACCGAACTCGGAGTCCTGTGCCCCCTGAGTCGAGGGTGCCGACGTCGACACCACCATGGTCTGCGCCTCAATGTCGACCTCGACCTCGGCGTCGTCCTGCACCATCGGTTCCTCGATGGAGGGGGCGCCGTAGACGTCCTGCACGTCGGCGGCCTCCTGGGCGGACGGCGAGCTGTCCACGGGCTGGACCGAGCTGAGCTCTCCCGTGGAGGCGTTCACGGTGCGCACACCCTGAGCAGCGGCCGGAATCCGCACGATGGGTCGGCGCACCGAGCCGGCGGAGGACGCCGAGCCGGCGCTGACCCCGCTGCGGGAGGGCTCGGCGCTCCGCGTGGCCCCAGCCTGCCCGTAGGCGGCGACGTCGGCAGCGCCGGGGGCGGTTGCGGAGACGGCGGGAACAGCGGAGGCGGCGCTCACGGCCTCGACCGCCGAGGAGGAGGACTGCGAGGAGGCGCCCGCGTCGTCCTGAGCCACCGGCTCGAGACCCTCCCGGTAGTCGTAGGGGCTGGTGGCGGGCTCCTCGGTCTCAGCGTCACCGCTCACCTCGACGGGGCCCTGAGACTCATTGTCCTGTGGGCTCTCCGGTTCGTCCGCCTCGGAGACGGAGCCACCTTCAAGACGGTCCTTGAGTGAGAAGCGGGTGGGGACCGGCGCCGGCTCGGAGCTGGCGTTCGCGGCCCAGTGAGCGTCGTAGTCGAGGGTGGCCACCGGCAGGTCGACGGCCTCCATCAGGCCCGTCTCGATCTCGGAGATCGCCACGGCCTCGGCCGCCGACAGCGAGCGCCAGCTCGGAGCAGAGGCGGCCGACCCCTCGGGGACGGACATGCTCAGGGGCGGGTTCTGCCCGCCCTGCTCGAGATAGTCACCCCCGTCCAGGGCGGTGGGCTCGGCCGGCTCCACCGGCGCGGACTCGGCCTCGTCACCGGAGGTGGCGGAGGAACGGGAGGTGACCGACGAGGGATCGGCAAGAGGATCCTGGAGCGCCTGCGCCTGCTCAGGGGTGATCTCGCCCGCCTCGACGGCAGCCCTGAGCGCCTTGGCCTCCTCGCGCAGACGCCGCATCTCACGCCGGGTCAGGAGCGGCTGCTGACCGGTCAGGATCGCCTCGCGCTCCGCGGCGCGCTCCGCCTGCCGGATTGCACGACGACTACCGCGTGGAGCGTGCTCATCTGGCGTCGGCTCCTCGGACGTGGGGGCATTGACGCCGGTCTGCTCAGTGCTCACCGTCGTTCTCCTTCCTCAGGGACTGCTCGCGGGCCACTCTCGCCGTCATCGACGTCGCCGACGCCGGCCGCAAGGCCATACGATAGAGCCCGTACTTGCGTATGTACTGCACGACACCGTCAGGGACCAGGTACCACACCGGAGACCCCTCCCCGACCCGCTGGCGGCAGTCAGTCGACGAGATCGCCATGGCCGGCACCTCGACCAGCGAGATCCGGTCACGGGGAACCCCGGAGTCACTGAGGACGTGCCCGGGACGCGTCACCCCCACCAGATGAGCCAGGTCGAAGATCTCCTCACTGTCCTTCCAGGTGAGGATCTGCGCCAGCGCGTCGGCTCCAGTGATGAAGTACAGCTCCGCGCCCGGGTACTCGGCCGCGATGTCATGAAGGGTGTCGATCGTGTAAGTCGTCCCACCCCGGTCGATATCGACCCGGGAGACCGTGAACCTCGGGTTGGAGGCCGTGGCGATCACCGTCATGAGGTACCGGTGCTCAGCCGGGGAGACCTTGCGCTCCTTCTTGAAGGGCTGGGCCCAGGTGGGCACGAAGATGACCTCGTCGAGAGCGAAGACGTTCTGAACCTCACTGGCTGCGACCAGGTGCCCATGGTGGATCGGATCAAAGGTTCCACCCATGATGCCGATGCGAAGCGGACGAGCAGACAGGGTCACGCGCTGCGCCTCGCTTCTCTCCTGGGGGACACGTTTGGTTCTCCTCAACCGGCTTGGACAACTGCAGTTGGCGAACATACTGCCACGGCCTGCCCCCATTGTGGGTCTCCGCAACGCCATAAGCGAGTTATCAGCCAAGGGCGCAGAGACACGAGGCGGCATTCGGGCTGCTGTCAGGCTACTTCCAGTCGGCCAGTGCGCGCCCCGCCGCCCCCAGCGCCGGCGCGGTCGCCCCGAGCCGGGCCGCCACCAGTCGCGGTGCCGGCAGGTCGCCCACGAGATCCGCCACCCGGCCTCGCAGAGGCTCCAGGAATGCAGCCTCGTCCGCCCGCATCAGCTCGGAGTTGACGACGACGTCGAGGGGGCCGAGCAGGCCCACACCCTGAGCGATGAGCTCAGCCAGGCAGTCCAGGCCGGTGTCCCAGACACGGCGCGCCTCCCGGTCCCCCGAGGCGATCGCGCCCAGGAGGGACTCCAGCCCCGTGGCGCACTGGGCGAATGACTCATCGGAAGCGTCGTCGCAGCCGCCCGGCTCCGGCGCGGCGGAGCCGGAGCCGAGGGAGCCGGCAGAGTCATCGAGCATGCCGGCGGTGTGCCGCCTGACCATTGCGCACACGGAGGCGACATCCTCCAGGCGGGCCCGCTCCCCGCTCCAGTCCGGATCGGGAACCAGGATCCGACCGACCTGACCGGCCCAGCCCTCACCGAGCACCGGGGCTCCGCCCAGCAGGACGGCGGAGGAGATCCGCTCGCCGACCGCCAGATAGAGGCAGTTCCTCCCGGCCGCGCCCCACTGGCTCTCGGCCCAGGCGCCGCAACCGGCATCCTGATAGAGCCTCACCTCAAGGCCTCCGGAGAGTCCGGGTGACCCGGAGGCCTGAGACGACAGCGACCGTCTCACCAGACTCGCCAACGGGGCGTCCTGCAACCCAAGAGTCTCGCTGCGGCGCACACGCCCCTCGTCCTCGTCGACGACACCGGGCACACTGACCCCGACGACGAGGGCCGCTGCCCCGGACACCTCACCACTGAGGTCATCGGCGAGGCCCGCGCACAAGGACTGGATCGCGCTCCCGATCTCCTGGGCCAGCCGGTCGGCGTCTGCGCGGCACTGCCTGGGAACCGGCCGCTCCACGGAGGAGATGACACTCCCCCGGCCATCAGCGACAACCGCGGAAACGGCGTCGGCACTGACATCGACCCCTATGGCGACGACGCCCTCCCCACGGCGGAGGGGCTCGGCAAGGTCAGCGGGACAACCCATATCTTCTCTGTTCTCGGAGGCGGGATGGCGAGCCCACGGGGCCACCACTCCACACAATGACGTGATTGATGTCGACGACAGTAGCAAGGTTTACATCGCGATGTGTCGCCCTCAGGAGGCAACTGGGGACATCCCTGAACTATGCTGACGTCGGTACACCGACTACCTGCCGCACGGTCACTAGAATACGGCAAGTGGTTGATGCACAAATCAACCGTGCATCCCCTCCCAGCCCATCCCCTCTCCGTCCCGCACCACCCCCTTGACCCCCAGGAGGATCGAGATGTCTCGGCATGATCGCCATTCGGCCATCCTCGACATCGTCATGGACGAGGGCAGCGTCCATATCGACGACATCATCACGCGGCTGGGGGTCTCAGCGGCCACCGCGCGACGCGACCTCGACCACCTGGCGGACCAGCAGCTGGTCAGCCGCACCCGTGGCGGAGCCATCGCCAACCCCACCTCCACCGAGCCGCCTCTGCGCTACCGCACCTCCAAGATGGCCGATGAGAAGACCCGTATCGCCAAGGCGGCGGCCGCTCTGGTCCACCCGGGCGACTCCATCGGTCTCAACGGCGGCACCACGACCACTGAGGTGGCGCGCGAGATCGCGCTCCTGCCGGCGCTGACCGATCCGGAGGTGCCGGTCACCCTGGTCACCAATGCCGTCAACATCGCCAACGAGATGGCCGTGCGCCAGTGCGTGCGCGTCGTCGTCACCGGAGGGATCGCACGAGCCCGGTCCTTCGAGCTCACCGGCCCTCTGGCCTCTCTCATCCTTCCCTCGATCAGTGTGGGCACGCTCTTCCTGGGAGTCGAGGGTCTCGATGAGCGAGGCGCCTACGCCCAGCACGACGGGGAGGCGGCCATCAACGCCGCACTGGTCGAGGCCGCCGAGCACGTCGTCATCGTGTGTGACAGCTCCAAGCTCGGCAGGACGGCCTTCGCCCTCATCTGCCCCACCTCCGGGATCGACACGGTCATCACCGACGACGGCGCCTGCGCCGACCAGGTCGAGGCCCTGCGGCGAGCCGGAGTCCAGGTGCAACTGGTCTAGCATCCGACAAACCTGAGAGCTTTCTCATCCGCCCCTAATCGTCATCTTCTTCTGGCCGGTCAGGATCGTTTCAGAACGATCCAGAACCGACACCGGGAGAAGAGAGACGATCATGACGAGCGCTCCCCTACGCGTGGCCCTCTACAGCCACGATGCCAAGGGGTTGGGACACCTTCGCCGCAACCTCGCTCTGGCCCACCACCTGGCCCGAGCACTACCGGGGCTCACCGGCCGTGACGTCACCGGCCTGGTCATCACCGGTTTGACCCCGGGCCACGAGTACCGCCTCCCCGATGGCTTCGACTGGCTGGTACTGCCGGGGATCAAGAAGTCCGAAGGCATCTACCAGCCCCAGCGCCTGCGCATCACCCACGAGGACCTGGGCGAGGTCCGTAGCGCTCTGCTGAACGGCGTCCTGGGCACCTTCGCCCCGGATCTGCTCATCATCGACCGACACGCCTACGGGGTGCACCAGGAGCTGCGCGAGCCCCTGACTCACCTGCGCCGCACTCACCCCGGCGCGCGCGTGGTGCTCGGTCTGCGCGAGGTCCTGGACACCCCCGCAACCGTGCAGCGCGAATGGGATGAGCTCGGCGAGGCCGACACGCTGCGCCGGCTCATCGACGAGGTCTGGGTCTACGGGGACGCCGCGGTCCACGACCTGAGCGCCACCGGCGAGGCCCCGCCTGCGCTGGAGGAGCGGATGCACTACACCGGTTACCTCGCCCACGGTCGCGACATCGCCGAGCCCAGGGACGGTTCCGAGGCCTCACCCGCTCTGGCCGGTAACGCCCTGGACCCCGAGCCCTTCATCCTGACGACCGCCGGTGGCGGCTGCGACGGCATCAACCTGCTGCGTGCCGCCGCGCAGGTACGCGTCCCTGACGGCTACCGGCATGTCGTGGTCACCGGCCCCCAGCTCGACGCCGCCCTGTTCCACCAGGTCGCTCGGGCGGCCGGTCCCCGCACCGTGGTACGCCGGTCCTGGCCCGGCATGAGTCGCCACATCCAGCAGGCCGCTGCGGTCATCGCGATGGCCGGCTACAACACGGTCACCGAGATCCTCGCCTCCGAGACCCCGGCCCTCCTCGTCCCGCGCGAGACGCCTCGCCTGGAGCAGTTCATCCGGGCCTCCGGCCTGAAGAAGGCAGGCGCCGTCGACCTGCTGAGAGTCACGGATCTGAGTGCCGCAGCGCTGGAGGACCGGCTCTCCGAGCTGCTGGGCGACCAGGAGGCCTCCCGTCGCCAGCTGACGGGGCGACGTCGTCTGCGTCTGGACGGCCTGGCCACGGTCCCCCTGCTGGCCGCCGAGCTCATGGATCACCGATATGACGCACCCACCACGAGCCCGACCTACCTCACCAGCCACCCCACCAGCCTCACCAGGATGGAGATCCCCGCATGAATCCCCCACTCGAGACCCACCAGACCCACCAGGGCGCCCCCCGTATCGGATACGTCCTCAAGGTCTACCCCCGCTTCTCGGAGACCTTCATCGTCACCGAGATCCTGGCCCGCGAGGCCCAGGGCGAGGACCTGAGCATCTATGCGCTGCGTCCCACCACGGATGCCCGCTTCCACCCCGAGATCGCCCGGGTCGCCGCCCGCGTCAACTGGGTGGGCCGACCGAACCGGGCCATCGACCTGTGGAGCCAGCTCACCGAGGGCCTGACCCGCCAGGAGGACCGCGAGCGCTTCGCCGCCATCATGCCGGTCCTGGCCGAGCTGCCCGGTGACGTGGTGGCCCAGGGCGTGGAGCTGGCGCGTCAGGCACGCCGGGACTCCATCACCCACCTGCACGCGCACTTCGCGTCCCTGGCGGGGCGGGTGGCGTGGATCGCCTCGGCCCTCACCGGCATCCCCTACACCGTGACCACCCATGCCAAGGACATCTTCCACGAGTCGGTGGACCCGGTGTGGCTGCGCCGGATCTGCGCCGATGCCCAGCGGGTCATCGCCATCAGCCGTTACAACGAGGACTACCTGGGAACTGTGCTGGCGGGCACGGGGGCCACGGTGTCGCTGCGTTACAACGCCCTGGAGCTGGATCGCTTCTCCTACCGTGCCCCGCAGCCGGTGTCCGCCACGAGGGCAGAGCCGCTGCGGGTGTGCGCCGTGGGTCGCCTGGTGCCCAAGAAGGGCTTCGCCGATCTGGTCGAGGCGGTGAGGATCCTGGTGAGCTCGGGGATCGATGTCGAGGTGGAGCTGGCCGGTGACGGCGATGAGCGTGAGCGCCTGACCGAGCAGATCGAGCGCCTGGGACTGGCCGACAGGATCCGTCTGCTGGGTCCGCTCACGCAGGCGGAGGTGCGCGAGCTGCTGGCGCGCTCGGACGTGTTCGCGGCGCCGTGCATCGAGGCGGCCGACGGCAATATCGACGGTCTGCCCACGGTGGTCCTGGAGGCGATGGCCTGCGGGACGCCGGTGGTGGCCACGGCGGTGTCGGGACTTCCGGAGGTGGTTCACGACGGCGTCACCGGGATTCTTCTTCCCCCGGGTGACCCGGCCTCGCTGGCCGTGGCCCTGCGCGGGATCGCACAGGGCGAGGTGGACATCGTCGCGCTGTCGCGCGGTGCGCGGGCACTGATTGAGGAGCAGTTCGACTCTCGGGCCCAGGCCGCGGTGCTGGCCGCCTGGCAGTCGGGTCCCGTCCCGGCTTCCGGCGTGCGCCTGGCCGAGCAGGAAGGAGCCGCCTGATGCGCATCGCCTACATCTGCTGCGACCCGGGCATCCCGGTGTTCGGGACCAAGGGCGCCTCGGTGCACATTCAGGAGGTCGTTCGCGAGCTGCGGGCCGCCGGCCACGAGGTGGTGCTCTACGCCCTGCGCTCAGGCGAGCACGTGCCCGCCGACCTGGCCGATCTCGAGCTGCACCTGGAGGCGGTCGCCGACGTCGCCCCCGCTGAGCGGGAGCAGGCGCAGGTGCGTGCCGCCCAGAGGATTGCCTCGCGGGTCATCGCCGACGGCGCTGACCTGGTTTACGAGCGCTACTCCCTGTTCTCCACGGCTCTGGCCGACATCACGGCGGCCACCGAGGTGCCGGGGGTCCTGGAGGTCAACGCTCCGCTGATTGACGAGCAGCGTCGTCACCGCTCGCTGGTGGACGCCTCCGGCGCTGAGCAGGCGCTGCGCCGTCAGGTCGGGGCGGCGCGGGTCACGGTGTGCGTCTCGGACCCGGTGGCCGACTGGGTTCGCCGTCGCACCGCCGATATGCCGGACGCGGAGGCTGTTGCCGCCAGGGTCCACACGGTTCCCAACGGTGTGAGCGTGCGCCGCATCCAGCCTCAGCCGGCGGACCCCGAGCAGGTGGTCGTCACCTTTGTGGGGACGCTCAAGCCCTGGCACGGGGTGGCCGACCTC
>ERZ773213.2027-NODE-2027-length-9980-cov-5.056020_pt1 | contig 9980 bp, 8 predicted proteins | sample MGYA00580996_ERZ773213 | MGnify/ENA primary metagenome ERZ773213 (study PRJEB29015, sample SAMEA2738152) | human oral metagenome | biome: human oral; feature: human-associated habitat; material: saliva | place: China | collected 2197 ...
AGACTATCGGAGAAGATTATACAGAAGAAAGACTCAAAGAAAGAATTTTAGAAAACGCTAATCAAAAGACATTCGCCGTTAAAAAGCGTGTCGGAAATATTATCGACATTGCCAATAACGAGAAAGCACAATCAAGCAAGGGATATGAATTCTGGGCTACCAAACACAACCTACAAGTAGCATCAGATACTGTTATCTTAATGCGTGAAAAAGGCTTTAAGTCTCTTGCTCAGCTTGATGATTTTATTAAGAAAAGTGCGGACAAAAGGCAAAGCTTACAGGACAAAATTAAGTTACTTGACGAGAAAATAGCTACCCTTTCCACTACTATGGAGCAAGTACATACTGTTACGAAATACCGCCAAATTTATCAGGCATATAAGAAAGACCCTACTGACAAAGCCTTTGCCGGTGAGCATAAATCGGAAATTCTCTTGTACGAAAAAGCCCTTGCCGACCTTAAAAAGTCATACTCTAAAATGCCAAATTCCAAGCAGATTTTTGAGGAACTTGAAAAACTGAACGAAAAAAAGAATACCCTTATGCAAGAGTATTCTTCCTCAAAAACCGAGATGACCGAACTGTATCAAATTAGGAAAAACTACGAGAGATATATGGGGAAAGAGATGGAGAGATAGTAATATAAACGATAATTTACCGTATCAGTCGCTAATGGTGGCTTGACCATTCATCAGCATAGGCAGTAACCAGTCACGGAGAGCCGTTAAACTCTGATTTTCCATTACCGCTTGGGTTATTGTCTGTTGCAAAACAATTTGGTTGAACGCTTTGACAACCTTGTGCGAATATGCCACCTTGTAGTCAAGCAAAGCATCGTTGCTAACAACCGGCATTTTAGTACCAGATGACACATTAACGGCATAGTCAAAAAACTGACTTCGGCACATGGTAATTAAAGCAAAATTATAGTCTTTATGCTGCTTAACCCGATAAGAATGGACAGTTCCTGCAACCACACCATCACAAGGTGCAATGCCTGCCTTGTGCAAATAAGGACGGATGGAACCGAATAATATATCCCCAGTCTTCATGTTGAAAAGGTTCGTAGCAAAATTCTCACTTGTGTTGATTTGAGATAATGAGATAGAATCTGAAGGCATAACGCTCAAATCAATTGCAGGCTGAACACTTTGATAATCAAAAGCATCGGTATTTTTAGTTAGAAGATCTCCAAGTCTTTTAACTTCCCAGCCGATAGGAATGTTGCGTTTTAATTCTTCATTCCATTTCATCTGACCACCGGAAGAACAATAGGGCTTTCCATTTGAATCTGGGAAGTCAAATTGAGTAAACCAATAATCGTAAAGCAGTTTGGCTTGTTGCTCTAAATTATCGTTTATATCATTATTGGATATGATTTTTTTATCGATTGCACCTAATAACGCAACTATCATATCTTGATAATTCTTCTCGGGGATTTTAAAATTCAAAGTCGTTAAATAGTCTATGTTAATATTATCCTGAATGCTTCCACTGGCAGCATTTTGAATAGAAGCCTTTATATACTCAAAAATATAATACATAAATATTTCTGATGATTGGCTTTCATAAGCATTAAACCCAACAACACTGTCTGGAAAACAAGCTGGGTAGGATAATATAGCTGTTTCAGCTATATTCGCAGCTATCGTTATACATAGAGTGCCTTTGTTCCATAATTTACTTTGCTTTAGCCCAAATTCACCATATTCTTGTGTATGATTTTTGATATATAAATTTGCCTCTTTTATATCACCCGTCTGTATAAATGGATATTTGCCACCAGCAAATAATCTCTCATCGTTTCTTGGTCTATGCTTGGATTTTCCACGAGAAAAAACACCAAGATCACTTAGTTTATTCTCATTCCAATCTTTATTGTATTTACTTTCGTTATATATCATTCCATCACCCTATATATTTTCTATGAGCAATTTTAACATTGCTCTGTTTAACCATTGCATACTGCAAAGTCGTATCTATTTTACTATGCCCTAACAACTTTTGTAACTGTTCTATCGGCATACCTTTGTCGATCGCCATAGTTGCAAGTGTTCGTCTAAACTTATGTGGATGCACCTTATTGAGTCCAAGTTGCTTTCCAAAATTTCGTAATCTTACTTCTACCCCGCCAATTTTAAGCCTATCATATGGAGCTTTGAGCGATACAAACAAGGCAGGATTATTATCTTTTCTTTTAGACAAATAATTCTGCAAATGTATTTTCGTCCTTGCATCAAAATATACAATTCGTTCCTTGTTTCCCTTTCCAAAAACAACACATTCTCTTTCATTAAAGTCTACATCTTCTCGATTCAACAATACCATTTCTCCAACACGCATACCTGTTGAAGCAAGCATATCAATTATTGCTAAATCTCTTAGTTCCACGCAATTATCACGCATAATCTCCAGAGCTTCGTCAGAATAAGTTTCTTTAATATTTGTTCCAGTTTTAACCTTGTGGATTCGTCTAACAGGACTTTTTAAAATGTAATCCTCATCTTCTAACCATGAGAAAAAACTGGATAGAATTCGTCTTATGTTATCAATGGTAGTCTTGCTTGACTTCTTGTTTGCTTGATATTCTGTAAGATAACAGCGTATATCATCCGTTACAATATGCTTAACATCCTTCTTAATTTCATCGAGCATCGATTGTATCGTAGCATAATAATATTTCAAAGTCTTTTCGGAGCAACCTTCAATTTTCTTCGCTGACAAGAAAGATTCTACCAAGTTTTCTCCCGAAATGTCCTTGCTTTTTTCTGAAAGGGTTACATCGTAATTAAAAAGCGTGTGTTGTAGTACCTCATGTAATTTTTCTGTTTGTGCATTGCTCAAATATGGCAACATGCCTTGAACAATGTCTGTGATTAAATTTTGTTTCATAGTCATTCTCCTTTTCTTTTTATTAGAGAACGACTACCAACGGCAGTTCTTCCACAATAAACTCTTGCCGTTGATAAGAGTTATTTGTTTTATATTTTATATGCTAAACGATAATTTACTGGCTATGGCTTACGATATTTATATGTACTCATTCTATGGCAAAATTCCTAATGGAAAGTTGAAAGATATTCTTATTGAAGCAGATAAATCGTCTGTTCAAGTAGGCGAAGCAAAACAATCAACGGGAGAATATCCATTTTTCACAAGTGGCTCAGCTATTTTGAAATGGGACACTCCATTTGTAAATGGTCGGAACTGCTTTTTAAATACCGGAGGTAATGCCGATGTTAAATTTTATGTTGGCGAAGCAGCTTATTCCACAGATACTTGGTGTATTTCTTCCAATAAAAATATGTCAGATTATTTATATCTGCTTTTAGTATCAATAAAACCAGAACTTAATCAAAAATTCTTTCAAGGTACAGGATTAAAACATTTGCAAAAGCCATTATTGAAAGACAGAGATATTTATATTCCTGATTTCGAGGAACTTCAGATATTTAACGAACAAGTAAATCCTATGTTCAATGTAATTTCTGAAAATACAAGAGAAAATCAGGAGTTAATTGCTCTCCGTGATTGGCTTTTACCTATGTTAATGAATGGTCAGGCTACCATCAGCGACTGATACGGTAAATTATCGTTTATCTTATTGTTGACAAGCATTTTATTGTTTATTGCTTCAAGCAGTTTTGCTATATTCTCTTGTCCACTATCAACCATTGGTATAATAATTTCTTTTAAGTCAGGAATACACAAATTGCTTACAATAGAACCTGTTGCATCCGCCCTTTTAAATTGAGTTTGCACAAAATTCGACATTAACATAAATAGCAAATAGAACGGATTACATTTTGATTTATCAACTTTAAGCAAAACTAATCTCTGCCCTAAACAGCACTTTAAGTTTTCTGGTACAATCCCTACAACCCCCATTGGTGCTTCACGAGAAATAATAATATCGCCCGCTTCAGGAATAGCCCTCTTAATTCTGTTCAGATATGTTTCCTCATCAACATAATACCCATCTGAAAAATCTATATTACCGTTTTTCAAATTAAAATTTCTTACAACTCTGACTCCCTCCTTTTTCCACTCAGGTGTTGAATGAGGACAATCAATAATATCTACACATAAATTTTGTAATTTATAATATTTCATTTTCCTCCCCTTTCAATCCTTTGTATATTTTCTTCCATTTTACAGATGGATGTTTGCAAATTTCATCTTTAGAACTAAAAGCACATATCCCTTCTATATAACAATATCTGCAAATATCAGGATTTGACTGCCTACATCCATAAGTCTGTTTCTCAGTATCTAATTTATTAAGCGGAGAATGAATGGGTACACAGAGCTTTTTAGGAAAATTACTCATACTTCACCTTCTTTAACTGTTCCATAATCTCGGTTTTGAGCTTATCTCCCTCTGCAAAGTATTCTTTTAATTTTGCCTGATACTCATCCATTTTTGCCTGAAATTCTTCTTGTGTTAATTCTACATAATCAATCTTTACATCAAAATATTGACCGGCTGCAAGTGAATATTTCTTTCCTTTTATCTCCTCATAAGTAACTGCAACGGAAAAATCCTCTACAGCTTCTTTATTGTTAAATGTATCAACTATTTTATTGATTTCTTCCGGACGCAATCTTCTTTTTTGATTATTACCGTCTTTGTATTCTTCTCCCAACTTAGAAGCATCAATAAGGACAACTTTCTTGTTCTCCTTTGATTTATCAAAGAATAAAACAGATACATTTGTGCCGGTATTTGCGAAAACATTGGACGGCATACTAATTGCTCCACTAATAATTTCTTTATCAACAATGTGTTTTAACACCTTACTTTCAACACCTGATTTTGCCGTTAAAAATCCAGTTGGAACAACAATCGCACCTTTTCCATTGCTTTTAAGCGAATTTATGACATGCTGAATGAAGAGCGTATAAATTGCCATACTCTCTTTTTTCTTAGCAGGAATTTTCGGAACGCCACCCCAAAAACGAACGGGCATTTGATCTAATTTCGCTTTATTCTCAGAAAAATCCATTTTAAAAGGTGGATTGGATACTACATAATCAAATTGTCTAAGTTCTTTTCCATCATCGCTTTTATGATACGGGCTAACTAAGGTATCTCCTTGAATAGCATGATCTAAAGAAGAAACTAAGCCATTCAAAATAAGGTTTAACTTCAACATTTTATTACTTCTTTGAGATATATCCTGAGAAAAGATAGTACACCTATCTTCGCCAATTTGGTGTGATAACGCCATAAGCAGTGTGCCTGTTCCCGCCGAAGGATCGTAGCATTCTATGTTGTGCAAATCCTTATTTTCTCCCACAAGCAAGCGAGCCATAATTGTCGCTATTGCATGAGGAGTGTAGTATTCAGCATATTTTCCACCGCCAGCTGTATTATAGTCTTTAATCAAATACTCAAATATAGCTGCAAAAAAATCATAATGTTCATTAAATGCTTCATCAAAAGAAAAATTGATAAGTTTATCCACCAAAGCTCGTGCAAAAGGAGCTCTTTGTGCATCGTCTGTAACATTGGTAGTTATTTTTTCAAATAAAGCTATTTTTGTTTTTTCAGTTGTTTCTGTGGAGAATATTTCCTTATTCTTGTCTGCAATATCCGTCATCGTAGAATCGAAAATGACATCAAAATCGCCTTTTGACTGCTGATTCCATAAGTTTGATATTAAATGTTCTGGATTTAATCTTGGAATATCCGGAGAAAGCTGATCGAATAAATCAAGCCTTTCATCCTCTGTCATTTTTCTGTATTCTTCTTCCCATTTAGACGCATTGCGAAGTCTTTCACTAATTTTTTTGACTTCCACTCCGAATTTATCATTCAAGAACTTGAAAAGAAATACTTGAGTAATTATTTTATATTCATTTCCATCGTTGCCAAGTCCATAAACTTGGCAAGTAGCTTTTAAATCATCTATTAACTGTATAGTCTGTTCCTTAATATTCATACTTTCTCCCTTAAGCATACATGTAGTAAGAGTTGTACTGATCAAGATATTCTCGACTTATCCTGAATTGAATAAATGACCTATCTTCACGGCTATTTGAAAAATTCATGCTGTTCATTGAGTCTGTTATTTCCTTCATCACAGTTTGCTCAAAATACGCATCTTTCTTCAATATGTCGTTACGATCATAAACCTTACTATCAATATTTCTCTTTATTGTATTCAGCACATCAACAATATCCTCATCGTATTCAGAAGCAATTGGAGTTGCTGAAGTCATCCTTCTTCGCTCATTTTCTTCCTTTATCCTCTTATGCACACGAGCAAACTTAGTATCGCCATTATATCTTCGTAATATGGCAGTATTTTTCCTCTTAATTTCAGCCAATTTCTTCAAAACATCTTCCAATGCTTCCGATTGCTCATTAAATTCTTTGATACTTTCAATTACAAAACCATGTTCTTTAAATCTTTGCATGAAAGCTTCTCTAAGTGTGATATATTCTGGATCATCTTGATCGAAATTTTCGGCAAATTCATTTATGGTTTTTTTCCATTTTTCCTTTATCTCAATGCCACCAGATATAATTTTCATTTCTTCTTTGCTTATAGATTTGAAACTGAACTCTATATCCTCCATCGCCTTATTAACAATTTGCTTCGTTTCATCATGCATACTGAAAACTTCTTTTTGGTTGATAATATCTATGCAATGTGAAACCTCAGAAATCATTGAAGGCAACTTTGTTATCTCAAGTTTTTCAAATTTTTGTTTCAATTCCTCATCGCCAAAAGTTCTTACAATATTGCACAAATCTCTTGCAGATATAAGCACCTTTTTTAACTTTAACAACTCTTCTTTATCCTCTATTGTTGATATTTCGGAGCTAAAATCCTCTGCATTGTCTATGGTATAGTTAAATAAAACTTGCCTTACTTCTTTCATCTTTGCAACTAATTCTTCAGGACTTTCAAGAACTTGGCTCAGTGTATCCATTGTATTTCCATCGCCTGTTTCAGCAGGATCCTTAAACCTGTTAAGTTCTTTTAGATAAGCTTCATTTGTCTCATCAAAGTTCTTTTTAATATCTGCAAAATCAATGACATATCCATAGAAATTATCTTTGTATGGTCTATTAACTCTCGTCAAAGCTTGTAGAAGATTATGATCTTTCAATTTTCTCCCGAAATATAGCCTTTTTAGTCTTGGAGCATCAAATCCGGTCAAAAGCATATTAAACACAATAAGAATATCTATTGTATTATTTTTCTTGAAATCATTAACTATTTCTTTTCTTGTCTCTTTATCATCGCTATCATGAAGAATTAACCCCGCTTTTAACTTGCTTTTTACAGAAGCGTTGCAATTCAGTTCTTCTTGTATTTCATCGAAATAAGCAAATAGCTTCCTTGCTTGCTCACTTGTTTCGCAAATCACCATTCCGCCTAATGTATCATCTCCCTGAATTTCTCTGAATTTTTTCAAATCCGAGATAATATATCGTAAAAGCTCTTTCACATAGGAATCGTGTTCTACTATATAGCTTTTCTTTATATCTTTTTTCTCAACCAAATGCTCAATACTGTCATAAATTTCAGAAAGCTTTTCACGGTATGAAGTTTCAATGTCTTCCCTTATTATTTTCAAGGTATATCCATCTTGAATTGACTTGTCATAATAATAAGTATGCAAGTAATTACCAAACACTTTCCATGAAGCTCTTTCTTCTTTAAGCAAAGGCGTTCCAGTCAAGGCTATCTTTATAGATTCTTGATCCGCATCAAACAGATTTGCCAAGAAACAGCCTTTCGGATTATATCCTCGATGTGCTTCATCGATGATAAATATTCTTTGAAGATTTGTGTCATAATCGTTAATCACGACTTTTTCTTTATCTTCAGCAAATCTTTGAATGTTGACAACTGTGATTTCTGTTTTTCCACTGTTTCCGTCTTGAGATTGGTTTGTTCTGAATTGAGCCATCAGTTCTTTTCTGCTACTTGCAGTTTTGACCACTAAACCTCTTGCCTCAAATTCTGAAGATGCTTGCTCTAACAAATCTAATCTATCTACAATAAAATAAAACTTAGCTACTTTATTCTGTTTTGCATAATAATCTGTTAAGGCATAGGTTAAGTGGTAAGACAATGCTGTTTTTCCACTGCCTTGTGTATGCCAAATAACACCTGATTTAATCCCCTCTTCCAGTTTTTCTATTACAGCAAGCGTTGCAAAAAATTGTTGGTATCTCATAATATGCTTTTGATCTAAGCTTTCAATCTTACCACCATCAATTTCTCTATCTATTCTTACATAAGCAAATCCATATTTCAGAAGAAATAACAGTCTTTGTTTTGAACACATTGATGTAATTATTCTGTTTGTCGGCGTATTCTCATTTAAGTTAGTCTGATATTCTGGAGATGTATGGATTACTTGGCAATTAAAATCTGATAGAATTTGCTTTTCCATATCTTGATTTATATCCAAATACGGAAAATCTTGGATAAATGGAGCTACATCATTGTTGCCAGGATTTTCTTCTCTAAAACAATTGAATTTTGTTGTATCTCTTGCCCCAGTACAATAAAACGCACCCTGAATAGGTGTTATTCCTCCCAAGGTTTCATACTCCATATTATTAGAGAAAATCATTAGTTGAGTGATGTTAATAAACCTGCGAAATTTCTTGTTTGGAAATCTTTGGTCATTCATCCTCTTGCTTTCCGCAACCATTCCACCTTTATTATTAGGCTTCTTAACTTCAATAAATACAAGAGGAAGCCCATTTACAAAAAGTGTAATGTCCGGTCTGAATTCATCCTGTCCATTTTTACAAGTAAACTCAGCAGTATAATGGAAAGTATTGTTGTTTATATTTTCAAAATCAATGAGTTTTGTTGGAGAAATTGCCACTAATCTCTTATAAAAACTCTTGCCTAAATCGTCATTGTCCAATTCCTGCCTTATGTTTCTTAAAACTTCTTCAACTTCTCCAGCATGAGCAGGGTTTAATTTTTTGAATTGATCTTTAAAAACTTCTAAAAGAATATTAGTATCTCCATCATACTTAATACCCTTCATATCTTCAGTTATTTTCCCGAAATACTTATATCCCAGGCGAGATAAATGAACCAACGCAGGCATTTGTACTCTTGTAGCCTCATTGAAGTCCTTATTTCTTGAATAATTTTTAACCTCACTCATATTATTCACTCTCCTCACCATTAACAATTGAAACCATATCCGCAAAATCGACATTCAATTTTTTGCCGATTCGATATAAAATCTCCATACTGACAAATTCACCTCTACCCATTTTTGCTATAGTAGCCGGTGCTAAAGATACTTTTTCTGCCAGATCTTTTTTATTCATATTCTTATCAATTAGTATTTTCCATAATCCATTATAGCTAACCTTCATATCTTCACCTCTCTAATTCGTGTTCATGAAGTTTCATTTCATATATTTTACCATAAATTTAGAATTTATTCCATATACAAAAAAGCCGGTGCAGTCCGAAGACCGCACCGACAATTCTTTATCTTTCCGCTTCTTTGGAAGCTTCTTTTTTCTCAGTAGGCTTTGTTTTTTCTTCTGCCTTAAACTTTTTGATTGCTCCAAGGACGGACTCTTTCTTTTCTTCCTGACTCTTCATTTGCTCTTTGGCTTTTAAGAGTTTAGAAGCAAATATCCTTATATTCGTATGCTCTTTGCCATTATCATCAATGGATTTTCGCTCCTGACCGAAGAGCTTTACAAAATCTCCTTGCTTAAAGTCCTTTGGAATATCGCCCTTTTCTCCATAAGCAGAGCAATTTGTATAGTGCTTATTGCCCTCATCGTCTTTTGATACAATGGAGAAATTGACTACCTTAAAGGCTCCTCCGTTCTTGTTTTCTCGTTCTACTATCTCGACTTCGCCTACCACATTACCGACAATATTTACCAAGTCATTATCCTCTTTTTCAAGAGTCTCATTCTCCTTAATCTGACCGCTTTCACGAAGCTCATCAATCATATAGTCAAATTC
>ERZ773213.2028-NODE-2028-length-9980-cov-2.715668_pt1 | contig 9980 bp, 11 predicted proteins | sample MGYA00580996_ERZ773213 | MGnify/ENA primary metagenome ERZ773213 (study PRJEB29015, sample SAMEA2738152) | human oral metagenome | biome: human oral; feature: human-associated habitat; material: saliva | place: China | collected 2197 ...
TTGGCCTGGCCGGCGTGGAGATCGACCGCCGCATGCTCGCCGAGCTGGCCGTCAACGAGCCAGGGGGCTTCAAGGCCCTCGTGGAGGTCGCCCGCAAGGCCCTGCCCGAGGACGTCAACGCCCCCAAGGCCTGACATACATCAGCGGGTCGATGGCCTGCTGAACAGCATTTGACGACGGCGGTGCCGCCACCCCAACGGGTGGCGGCACCGCCGTCGTGTCCTGCGTGGTAAAATACGTAACAATCCAGTTCAGTCGAACTGCAATTTTCGCTCTGGACTTCAACGACGAACAGCAACAGCGTGAGCGTCAACCACATAGGGAGCTCCCAATGAAACATGACCTTGCCAAAAATATGACGTCTATGTTTAAAGCTCAGTGGATGCGATGGAAACATCGGCGAGTAGGCAATTTTGACGTATTTATTTCCTACAGTCATGATCCATCTAAAACACTTGCGTTTAACTTGCATGACAGTTTGGAAAAAATCAGCCGAAACTGGTATAGTTTTCGAGCATTAAATGTATTCTTGGATCGAAGTTCACTTGGGCCGACGATGAAGTTGGAAAAAGAGCTCGAAAGCATCGTCAAGCGATCTGAATGGCTTGTGTTCATATGCTCTGAGAATGCCGCAGAATCAGCCCCGGTCATCAAAGAACTTAATTGGTATATTGAACACAATGGCGTCGAGAAACTCATACTCATAGTGGATGATGGTGCAATCCGTTGGGATCGAAACACGAGTAGTTTCTCCAAAACGACAACAAATATACCGGGGGATATCCTAAACAAGATTAAGGATGAGCCTCTGTGGATAGACCTGAGATGGCGCAACCAAGCACAAGAATCTTTCGAGAATCACCCAGACTATCTCGATGCGGTTCTTAGTATATCGTCGAGGGTTCAGAATACGTCCAAGAAATCCCTTTTAGATCGCGAGAACAAGCGTCAGAACCGACTTGTGAGATTTCGGCGAGTGTCTTTCTCCATACTTACCATTCTGCTCACAATTTCTGTAGCTGTTTCCTGGTACGCGGTATATGCGCGGAATGAAGCATTATCTAATCTGAATGTCGCAACTGCAAGAGCGTTTGCATCTCGCGCCAACGAGTTAGCTGAGAGTGATGCGGCTGATTCTCAACTATTTGCCTCTCAAGCATGGGATCTTCATCAAGACGAAGTCACTCGGGCAGCGCTATTTAAATCCGTTGTAGAGTCTCACAATCTGGTGGGGAATCGGGTTACGTCAAGTAGCGTTACATCGCTGGCTGCAAACTCTGATGCCACAGTGATTTCTATTGGACATGAAGACGGCACGACGGAACGATGGGAAATTAAAACAAACGCACTGACGCAAGTTGGAAAACTACGTTATCCAGTAAAGAAAATTGCCGTGAGTCATTCAGGTGACGTTGTTGTAGCAACGGGATGGCGTGACGTTTATCCTGGATATTACGAAGCCGAAGTAAAACTGTGGAAGTCAGGAATAGAAAAATGTACTAGCAAGTTAAATCGTTATGGTGGTGCCACAGTGTCTCCATCAGGAAAAACAGTTGCACTGCCTCCTCAGGAATCTGGAGTTATGAAAATTTTGCATAGTGAATCGCAAAATTGCGGATGGTCAGACGTTAACTTGGGAAATCATTTTTCCACAAACGAGAACGACGCGATTGCGTTACCTGACGACGAGTCGATCGTTGTTCAAAGCTACACATCGATAAGCACATACTCTCTTTCTGACCAGCGGGCAGTTTACCGTACACGTAATTATATTGATGGTCCAGACGATCAGTCTCCTGTTCTTTCACCAAATGGCGCGCATAGCTTTGGCGAAAAGGGTGTTGTTCCGTCACAACAGAACACTCCCGACAATACGGAACCAGTTGTGGCTAATGCGGAACTCGATTGGAAAAAACGTCACTACATAAGATCGCCGTTGCCGGCGCTCTCAGATGACGGATTGACGGCTGCCGCCATTAATGCAGAGGGACTTACGGTGTACGATGTCGAAGATGGCCGGCCTAACGAATGGAGTTCTATCTCCCTGCCTGTTGGCAATGAGCTTTCTGCTTTGTCCGTGCCAACAAAACATGTGGTTCTCACAGCAATCGGCTCAAGGGTGTCGTATTGGAGGATGGACGAGACCTCAAAGATAATCAGAAACTTTGAATCAACAGCAGGCCCTATGTGTGACGATTGTGCCGTAGCCCGAATTGCTCCGTCAGCGACAGGAAAGTACCTGGCACAGTATTGGAACGTCAACAACGATGACATTATATTTGTTCTCAACTCTCAGGGTGGTTCTGAGAGTATGGTAAAAAACGCCGACTTTCTGGCGTGGCTATCAGAAGAAGACTACTTTGCCATTCAAGACGGGAAGACCTGTATTTACCGTGCGGTAGATGGTGCTTCTGAGCAATGCTGGAGCATACCTTCCTGGATCCAAAGTGATTCTAATCCCGGACGGATCAAGGGGGTGTGGGACGGCAGTAGTCTAAAGTTTTCAAATGGTTCAAACATTTGGAGTTTTAACTACAAAACGCACCAATTTGATCAAACTACACCCGAAGGTCGTGTAGTCGAAATGACTGCTCATGGAATTGTGATCTCGGAAGGTGATGGGGAAGGTTCTAATTTTGACATGTTAAAAGTAATTTATAATGATGGGAAAGTGGAGGCTTACGATCGTCATGTTTGGTTAGCTAATGATGGTTCTAATATTAGCACGTCAAGGAACGGAACTGTCGTTGCTAATACGAGGTACGGAACAATTGAGCAACGATCCTATCTGCAAGGCCCTTCGGCTGTAGATATTTCGAATAATGGCGAGTATCTTGCTTATGCTGATTCTCTGAATACTGTGGCGGTGTATTCTTTGGCTGCGGGCATGACGGTTGGAACAATTACGTTAACGGGGCAGCCGTATTCTGCTGCTTCCGTTCAATTTAGCCCCTCAGGTTCGTCACTTTATGCGAACTATTTCGATTCTTCGAAAGGTGTAGAAGTAACAGTGAAAGTTAATCTTGATCCCAATGTTTGGTACAGTAATAACTGTGGGGTTGTGCGCAGATCAGTTTCATCGGCAGAGTGGCGTCGGGTTACCGAAATGGATGAACCAAAGTCAGGCTTTGCTTGTTCGGATTATGATCATTGAGACCTCCCTTCCAAAGGTATTTATGGATTGCAACGATGATCAAAGCTGTGATGGTGATGATGGTTGTGGGGCTCTTCGTGTTTGAGGATGGGGTAGACGGATCCCATCGCCGGGGTTAGGTGGTTGTATTTAGGCGGTCTTCGAGACGTTTGGCGTGGATGAGGCTGCGGATGGAGCGGGGCAGGGAGCTTGCTTCCGTTGCTTGGACATGCTGATTGCGGTCTTTAGGTTGGGCAAGGTGAGATGATCTGGGCATGGCTAGGAAGAGCTACTCCGCGAGTGGCTTGCGGTGTCAGGCGGTGGACCTGTATGAGACGGTGCACGGCAGTCGTCTAAGACTTGGGAGTCGAGCGCGGCATGCTGCGCCAGTGGGTGGGTGGGCCGGTACGGGACCGGACGCAAAGCCGGGGGCCGACGGTAGGTCGGCGCCCAGCCCGCTGCGCTCCAACGTTTCTGATGTGTCTCAGCCAAGTGGCGCGAAGGCGCCGGAGAGTCCCTCGGAGGTGATCGTTCGCCTGGAGGCCGTCAACGCCGAGCTTCGGACCCGGAGACGTCAAGTCCGGCTCGGGAGCCGGTGGGAATCCTTCAGCAGGCGGCCCAGGCGTGTCTCGCCGATGGAGGCGAATCGGTAGAGTCTGTCCCCCGGGGTCGTCGAGGACCACTAGGACGTCTATGAGGTTAAGCGGCTGCGGGCTGATCGAGGCAGGGCGCTCGTCTTACATGCGTCTGGAGGAGCGCCAGCAGGCTGGCCCGTCAGCGGCGCCCGGCCGTTGACGCGGCCCTGACCGAGCCGATACGCGCATCTGTGCAAGGTTGAGCCCGCCATGGGTTCACCCAGGACCGATTGCTGACCTCAACGAGGCCACCCAGGAGGGAGGCGGGTGGGTGAGGTGTGAGTGGGCCACCCACCTGATGCGCGCTGTGGGCACCCGCGCCGGCTACCGGCGGCGGCGCCGGGGGCGTACCACCGTGCCAGGCCAGCACTAGGTGTCCAGACCTGTTCAAGTGTAACTTCACGGCCCTTGACCCTAACCGCAGGTACGTCGTGATATTCCCCCAACTGCATGGGAGGTGCTTCCTCCTACTGCCCTGAACGGAGGAGGGAATCTGGCTATCATCATCGACTGCGCACGGCCTGCGTCTGGTCGCCTGGGCGCCGCACGACCACATGTACACGCTTCCTTGGCCATCGAGGCGCTCCAGCGGGTCACGGCTGCTTGCGGGAGCCTGAAGGACGTGGTCTTCCATACTTGATCACGGATCAGCCCACACCTCCAAGGCGTTCGCCGCCGAGTGCAGGGCCCTCGGGGTAGCTCAGTCCATTGGAGCGGTCGGCTCCAGCGTGGATAACACGCTGGCCGAGTCGATGGGTGCCGTATTGAAGCGAGAGGCTTCTCATGGACGAGCGCTCCTGAGGTCGATGAGCTCACCTGCCGGCGCTAGGTCTTCAAGTGGCTGACCCGTGTGCGACACCGCGCGCCGCCACTCCTACTGCAGCCACCTCTCCAACCACCCATGAGAAGCAGACCTCAACCACTACGCCGACAACCGCCGCGTGAACCAACCCCCGTGTCCAACAACAAAAGACAAGGCCCGAAAGATTGAGGTTAATCACCCAGACAAACACCTAGCCTTGGGTTTTCATTGTTGAGGTGTTGAAAGTGGGGTGAAGGTGCTCCTCTCCTGGCCATGCACGGACTTCTGCAACCCGCACTGGCCTAGGAAAAGGAGCACCTTCATTGCCTATTCACTGCTGTTGTCGAGGTGGCCGACAGCAGGGGCTGCACGTTGGTGACGGTCCGCATTTCCGCCGGCCAGAGATGAGACGACCGAACCTGCACCCCTCCTCAATGACTATTGAAAACCATATTACTTACGCCTCTTTCCAAATGAGACTCCAAATGCCACAATCGAAATGATAATAATTCCGATAGACAAACCTTGAAGCCAGTGGTTGCCGAGAGTAACTGCAATCGCCTCAATCCCCATTCCGACAAGAAACAGACTCCAGGCTAGATTACGCGAAGACGAGGTAGTCATTTTGCTTTCCTTTCATGAAAGATAAACGCACTGTGAAGGGCTGAGCGAGATGATTACTCGCAACCCACCCAGCCCTTCACAATCGCGATTGTCAACGATGAGTCAGGTCAAGGCAGCGGCGCCAACTCCGACTGCGATGAGGCCGACGCCGACTCCAACACCCGCCTCGAAGTCCCCCCAACCGGGGGCATCCAGGTCCTCCAGGGGAGTGATCGTGGTGCACTGCTTAGTGATCATGATGTTCCTCTCTTCCAGTTAACGACTGATTCACGTCAAGGCGAGACCAATGCCGGCGGCAGCGGCTGCACCAAGCGCACCGACTCCAACGCCTTTGGCGAAATCACCCCATTCGGAGGGAGCATCAAGGGCTTCAAGTTCAGTGATCTGCACGTTCATCTCATCTTCTCCTTTCTTTTTGTGCCTCGCGGCCTGTAAGCAGATCCGAATGTGATCTTATCAGGTGAGAGCAACGCCAGCGGCACCGATAGCAATAACGATACCAATACCTTTGGCGATATCGAACCAATCTGGTGCATCAAGAGGCTCGAGCTCGATGATGTGAGGGCTCATGTTCATGAGAAATTCTCCTTGTATCTCGTGATGGTTCTTGTCTGCCCGTTTGCCGGACGGAGCCCGTCCCTCCGGACTGACATGTGCTATTCAACCCAACAGTTACCGGCTGGGGATCAGTCAACCGGGGGGGTCGATTGACGGAAATTTGAGTGATTCATTCTCCCCCCATTGCGCCGTGGACATAGCACCATGGGAACTACGCAAGCGCAGGACGGTTGAGTCTTGCGCTGGGCAACTATGAGCATGAAGCAGACCTGCAGATGAGCGTCAGTCGTGGAGCTAGTCCCGGTCGGTGACGGCACGCAGACTGCCTACTGTCCACAGAACCGACAGTGCCGAGACAGTCCACTTGCTGGGTTCACAAACTGGCGGAATCAAGCCGGTTTGCTGGCCATGCCCCCCAACGAGGCCCTACATCCCCATCGACAGGGGAACCGGGGTAAGAGCCCCTCCGCATGACTGAACCGATCGGCCGATGACCTCAGGCACTCGCCGGTGCCAACCTGTCATATGACAACACGTTCGTCCAGCAGAAGAAAGGACAGGCCGATGTCCAGGGTGCTATCAGTCAACCACCTCACCAAGCGGTTCGGCTCCACTACAGCAGTTGAAGAGATCAACTTCAGCATCGAACCCGGCCAGGCCCTAGGCCTTCTGGGGCCCAACGGCGCAGGCAAGACCACCACCATGCGCATCCTTCAGGGCGCCCTACGACCTACCAGCGGCTCGATCTCCATCTTCGGGCATGCACCTCTGTCCGTGCCGAACATTAATCGGCATCGCCTTCGATGCCTCCGGTTTGCCGACTTCCCAGACAGTAAGCAGCCATCTCACCGCGTACCGCTTCGCCAACGGCCTTACTCGACGAGAGATCGGAGATCTGATCGACCGGTTCGATCTCTCTCGCCTACTGAGACGCCGCATCAAGCAGCTGTCCACCGGGGAGCGCAAGCGCGTGAGTCTAGCAACCGCGATGGCATGCCGGCCCCATCTTCTCGTTCTAGACGAGCCCACACACGGCCTAGATGTAGAAAGCTGCCACTGGCTGCGTCAGATTCTTTTACAACACGTTGCAAGCGGCGGCTCCCTTCTCATTTCCAGTCACATTCTGAGCGAGGTTGAGCAGGTCGTTGACAGCATAGTCACCATTAAGCGCACCCAGCTGTTCCATGGCAGCCTCAACGAGCTGCGCAGTCACGGCGGCCCTACTCTCGAGGACGCCTACCTCTCCCTTGTCAGCACCACAACCAACACAACGAGGTTTGCAGCATGAGCACTGTCACCACCACTCGGACCAGCCCATCTCTCAGTACTATGGCCACCCGCCACTCCGTACAAAGGAATAGGACAGCCCCAGAACCCCATGGGCACTCCATCTGGGCACTCATATACTCAAACCTCACTGACAGCTCTCTCATCTGGTTCCTGCTCATCGGCATCAGCCTGACAGTACTGAGCGCAGTCGGTTCAGCCAGCAAGATCGTTGATAACCTCAACACCTCCAATCAGAACGCCGTTGATGAAGCTGGCCTACATTTCTTGCGACTCGGATTCGCGCTCCTACTCTTCGTCGCTATGTGGGGAGCCGGCCGAATCACCAAGGAGTTCCAAGACGCCACCATCGCAACCCACATTGCCGAGCACGGAGGAACAGGCCGCCTCATCCTCCACTACGCCCTTGCCTCCCTGCCAGGCGGTATCCTCTTCGGCGTCGCCGGACTGTTCAGCGGCGCAGTACCCGGATATCTCATCCTACACCGGCACGGCGCTGCAATGACCATCGACGGCGACGTCTACCGAACGGCCCTGGGAATCATTCTAGTCTCGACACTCGCGGCACCCTGGGGAACCTGCTTCGGCTGGTTACTACGCCGCGCTATTCCCAGCGCCCTTGTTCTGATCGCTTGGACCACCTTCCTCGAGCCCATCGTAGTGAACTGGCTACCTGAGCGCGTGGGTAAGTACCTTCCCGGGAACCTTCAATCAGTACTCGTCCTCGACCCGAAGGCGACCGGTGATATCCACCAGGCTCCAGCAGCCGCACTGCTCATAGCTTGGACTGTCACGCTGAGCGTCATTGCCTTCATCGGGACCAGAAGCCGTGATCTCCGTGGCTGACAAGACCATTACCCCGGCCCATCTCCATCTCGCGACAGGGGTGGAAATCCATCCCCCCACGGAGGAAGGGATGGGGTGGGTGGTCCGACGAACAGACCAGCGTCTCCTCAAGGTCAGCCCCGAGCTCGGAGAACTTCTTCAAGCTCTGCAGAATGCGCCCCAGTCCCCCACTATCGCAGAGTTGGCGGACTTGGTTCCGGAACCCTGGAGCCCGGAGGAGGTGACGATGGCCGTTCGGGCCATGGAGCCTCACGGACTTCTTGCTGGAGCGACACAACCAGTCCCGTGTCGGCATCATCGGTTCAGTCTCGACCACGACGGAGCCTTTATCTTCAAGATCTGCGACAACGGCGCCCAGGCCTTATTCCAGCGTCTGGCGCCCTGGGCGGCACGGCTGCGGCACTCGCCCCTGCGATGGGCTCCGCTCCTTGTCTCATTGGCAGGGCTTCTACCTCTCGCGCATACCGTCATCGCCCCGGAGGGAGCGCTCTACCAGCCTCTCGCGGCCATGACTTACCTGGGTGTCGCTGCGGCACTCATCTTGACCACTGCGGTCCATGAGTTCGCACACGGTTTGACGCTCACAGCCTGTGGCCGTACCCCCCGTCGATTCGGGATCATGCTTTTCTACTTCTCACCCGCGGCCTTCTGCGACGTCACAGATGCCTGGATGCTGCGACGCCACGAGCGCGTTGCAGTAGCCTCAGCGGGCATTATCGCCCAGACCTGCTTGGGGGCTAGCTGCCTGTTCGTCGCCCCCGCGTTCGACGGTGATCTAGCCGTAGGACTGACCTGGTACGGCACCATGACCTACCTAGGCGCAATGGCTAACATGTTGCCCTTCATCAAGCTCGACGGCTACATCGCCCTTGTTGGTTGGCTGAACCACTCAAACCTGCGCGCGAACTCGATGCGGGCACTGCGCAACAGACTTGCAGGTATTCGTCAAGACGACGCCACAGCACCTCGCTGGCTCGCCCCGTTCGGCCTGGGATGCGTACTGGTTCCCGTCTTCCTGGTGTGGTTGAGCCTGACTGCGCTCTCCCCCACCCTCATCCAGTTCGGCACGGCGGGGAGAGGGGCTTTCATCGTGCTACTCGTCGCTGTCATTCTCGCTGCAGCAGTTCAGGGGACCAGAGCACTTGTCTCAGTTCCCACGGGGCACCGACTCCGACTGGCGATCGCAGGCACCCTCCTGGCAGGGCTCGTCCTGCTCCTACCCATAGGTACCAGTGACTCGCACGGCTTCATCTCACAGCGGGATGGAACGCTTCTCGCTCCGATGGTGGTCACCGACCCCGCACCTGCCACAGGTACCTCGGTCGACATCCACCGAGGAGGTCTGCTGACCGGCCCGTCTCTCACCACCGGCACAGTCACAGGAACTCAGCGCTGCCGTGTTCCTGCGACTGCAGCCTCCCCGATCCGCTCCGAGATGCTCATGCCCGAGAGCACCTGTCTGCGGATCACCCCTGCGACCGTTCAACCCGCCGGCTCCACAGGCCGGATCACGATCAACCATCCACCACGCCCCCTCGGCCTCGTCACTTGGAATCAGGCCGAGTCCCTGATCCGAGCCCTGATCACCACTTAAAGCAAGCACTTTTACAGAAAGGCGCCGTCATGATCGACCACAATCCCTCCTCCGGCCTGAGTGACCTCCATCGTTACCTCATCGCAAGTCCCACCCAGCGCCATATCGTCTGGCTGGGCGAGGGCGTCCCCTACGTTCCGGACACATTGCCCGACTCGGCTCTCATCATTTCCACCGAGTCCGCCGAGTCCATCGAGACAGCACCCGGGCATGAGGTACTCCAGCGTGAGGGAGAGCTCGATGCAGACTGCGAGCAACTCATCATCGACAACGCCTTCGAGATCAGTGTCATGAGTTACACCCTGTCCGCATATCTCCCATGCGTTGGCCCCGTCCTCGTCCGGCTGTCCAGCGAGGAGGACTGGCAGGCCTTTCTCACGGACGCCGACGACGCCGTTGCCACCGGATTCGTTCCCGACCAGCTCCTCCACCTACCGGCTGTCTTGGAGGACAGTGAGGCTCTGCGCACAGGCACACCAAACACGAACCGCCTCACCATCA
>ERZ773213.2032-NODE-2032-length-9957-cov-42.052818_pt1 | contig 9957 bp, 8 predicted proteins | sample MGYA00580996_ERZ773213 | MGnify/ENA primary metagenome ERZ773213 (study PRJEB29015, sample SAMEA2738152) | human oral metagenome | biome: human oral; feature: human-associated habitat; material: saliva | place: China | collected 2197 ...
GCAATCGTTTCAATCGAGAGGTCGCGGTTATTTGCCAGTTCTATTATAGCAGGTGGCACCTCGTTTACGCTAGCTTGCGGCGTGGTTGTCGGCTGAGTTTGAGCTGGAGCGCTCGCGGCAGGTCGTTCGGACACAGGATTTAATACAGATTGACGCATCGTTGGGTACGGATTCATTTGTAGTGGTGTGGCTGGAGTAGGATTATCTGGTTGAGGTGTTTGCGTAGGAGGTGGCGTAGCAGATTGCCCTGTTTGCATCTTTTGAATAACTTCTTGTCGTCTACGAACATCTGACTGATTTATTAAGTGATTGATATTCTGCGCCGTAGTGCTATTTTCATCCAATATATCGTTAGCTGCTTGCCCTTCGTTAAATAAATCAGCACGCATTGAACTATTCGGATTATTAACGCCACGAATCGACCAACCTTGACTATCTACCAGATTTGCCAAATACGATAATCTTCTCTGAACTTCAGCTTGGTCATAGTTATTTCCGTAATTCTTCTCCTCGACTTTTGGCGCGATAACTTCTACTAACCTTTCAATTCCATCAGGTTGCCATAGACGCTTTTTTGGTTTTAGCATAAAAGAAATAACTGCTGCCAAATAAACTTCCATTGGCTGATCTTTTTTAAGAGGTAAAGCCAGCGCTCCAAAGAATATAATTATCGGCACAGGAATTATTGCCAAAGGTAGTAAAATTGTACTCAAACCGTACGCAATAGCGATTCCGATAACAGCTATAATTAAGAATACAAACTGTCGGAAACTAAACGGCCCGAGCAGTTTGTCCTCCGCCTCGACATCTTGAGGAACTTTATACACCGACATACTGCTTATATTATATCAAAATATGGAGATTATAACATGTTGCGGAAAATCTCAAATTGTTCTTTGGCGGCATCTGTTACGTTTGCAGATAATCTCCTGTCGGTAAGAATTGTATTGATAACATCCTTGATATCTTGACGTTTCTTGTCTGTAATAACAGAAGTGGTATTTACAGCCTCTATTAACAACTTAACGGCATCAGCATCCGTAGACGCTAAGGTTTCAGACTTGTATTTACCACCCTGTAGCCATTCAGCGAAGTAGTTCATGAGGTCACCTCTATTTCTAATCTCTCCCTTACCCACATCATCGATAAGCTTACCACCCATGAAGGATGCTCTGTTCTTTATGCCAGATTCCGCTAACGATGAAGCTAAGACGGAGCGGAATTCAAGTGGTAATTCGCTAAGAAGTTCAGCTACTTCTGCCGCAGTGCCATATTTAACCTGTTCTTTGATTGAGGCTTCACGTACAAATATACTGTCTCCACCCAATATTACTCCGCCAGGAAGAGGTATGGTTTTTCTACCTAAAGCTAAATCTTGTCTTTGCTCCGAGCTTAGTCCGTAGTGTTCTATGATTTGACGAGCCTCATCGACTGACTTGGCATATTCGCTACGGCTGGTTGCTATAGCTGACGCCAGTGCCGCGTCTGCTCCGATTAATTTACCGTTCTTATCCTTGAATACGTGACCGCCAGCTTTTTCTCGAAGTTCCTTGCTGTTTATCAATTGTTCTGCAAATTCACTGTGCTGTTGGCGTTGAGCGTTGTTCTTGATCAGACCCGCTGTTGCAATTTCGGTTTCTAGGTCTTTAATATCATTCATGAATGCAGCTTGCTGCTGATGAGCTTTCAAATCTTGTCGAGTTGCATAGGTAGCTGACACGGTTCGTAGAGCACGATCGTACAGAGGTCTCTTCCCATACGTATCAGTTGGTGCGTGACCCAGCGTAGCTTCGGTGTAGCGATTGTCATCTTGTGCGGATAACAGATCTGCACGCCTGGAAGCCTGTCTGGCGTCTAAGTCTAACTTCTTATACCTGGCTGTATCTCTAAATGAATTCTCGGCATTTTTCTGTGAAGTTTCCAGATCTTTTTTGAATGCTCTACCTTTATGATCTGCCCAACGGCGTAAACGATTTGGGTTGAATCGTGCCATATTGGCATTAGCCAACTTCTTGTTTTTAATGGTCTCACGACGATCTTTAGACAAGTTCTTAGTCCTGTCGTATAAGCCTTTATTCTTGTCATTAACAAACCCAGCGAATTTACCCAATACTCCGCCGCTGAGCTTCAGAATTATAGGTGCTAAGGCTAATGGTATAACTTGAACTACCATTCCTAAGATTTGCATTATTCCACCATTTGCTCCAGTGGCGTTTTGGATAATTATTATTCCAGCCAATTGCGCCCCACCGAATATTACAGCGAATGCTGGGAAGAACACTAACATCGTGAAGAATAAGTCTCGCCATTTCTTAAACCATTTTTCTGTGCCAGGAAGTAAATAACAAACGAAGGCTAAAGGTGAAATGATGATTAAGATTACAATTAAAGCTTGGCGCGCTGCCATAATTAGAAGCACTAAGAGAAGTACTAGACCTATTCCCACTAATGCTGATAGTGCCAATGGTAGCAGTTCTGCTCCCATAGCCACTGTTGCAACCACTCCGCCAGCTAAAGCTCCGTTGGATAATATCATCACAATAACTTCTGACCACGTCCAACCTACGCCCGTATTTTCTCCTACGGTGGATATGGTGTTTTTAATTCCCATAAAAGCGTCCTGGAAAGCATAGCCAGTTACGTTTGATAAATCAAGCAATACAGCACAAAACGTGAACGATAAGTTAACCAACACTGCCGCAATTACTAACCTAGGGAGCATTTTTTTAACGCCGTAATTGCTAATTCCTACAGAGGTCAATTGTGAGTAGATAATTACCAAAAACGCCACAATAAACGCCACGTTGCTGATGTTGCGCATAATGACCCACGCCAGATAAATTCCACTGTTTTGGTTGGTTGTTTCTAACGGCTTAGTTTTTAAGAACTCCTGAAGCGCGCTGTACATATAATCTATGCCATCAGCCAGCCAGTTGGAAACTGGACAGATAATCCACCCTATTCCCTGTACGTCACAGGAAGTGCTGGTTGAATTTTCAGAGGGAGATTCAATTGAAATAGTTGAGTTACTGGTTTGCTCGTAGGTGTTCGGTGGTGTAAATGAATAAACTGCGTAAGTCGCGGAACTTAGTGAAGATATTTCGCTTGATGGGAAATAAATAACTTTAGTTTCTTTTTTATTCTTATCTTCATTGACATAAACAAGCGAATTATCAGGTAGATTAAATTGTTTAATCTTTTTATCATCACTTACCTTTGTATATTTTTCTTTGTTGTAGGTTAAATTATGACCGCTCCATTCTGCATCTACGGCATAAACAGAGGTTGAGTGTGTTAAGGTATTAAGAAAAATGCCCACCAGCATCCCTGCTATCAGCAATACAAACCACTGCAGCCACTTGTTAAGAAGCTGCTTACGGGAAATTAACCACTCCATCTAGGGCTATATTAGCATTTTTGATGGAAAAAGTCAAGAGAGCATATGAAGCATGCGTCTAGTTGCCTCGTCGTCTATAATCCTCTAATGCCTTTCTTACATCTTCTGCAGTAGGAATAATTATCCCCCAGAACTACTATTATTCTGCTGGTCATTCTGATTATCTTGAGGAGTTTGCGGAATAATTCGCTCTCCTCCTTTTGCCATCAAGGCAGATTTCACGTCATTATTAGCGGAAGAGTATAATATGTCGTCACTCAAGATTTCAGTGGCTTGATCAGCGGTAATATTGCTGTTTTTGATGGCGTTGGCGCTTTGTCTAGCAATATCTTTATTTGATAATTTGCCTACACCTGAAGCAGTAAAACTGTTAAATTGATCCGAGCTGAATTTAATTTCTGATGGTCCATCTTTTTTCTGAAGAGCTTGGAGTGCTTTAGCCCCGGCTTCGGCAACACCCGCATGAGATCCTTTCATATCGGTGAGTGATTTAGCCATACTTACACTGTCCACCTTTCCTCCGGCACTTAGATATTCTGCTATTTTATCCGCACCGTAGGTTCCCTGATCCTTAAGCTGTTTAGTAGCTGCAATCCTGATGTACTTGTCGGCATTTTTGTCCTTTAGAGCCGCTACCGCATCTCCGCCATATTGATATGTTAGCACTCGTTCAGCCTTTTCCATAGCGGCTTTATCGTAGGCTTCTTGTGCTGCACTTACTCCATCTCCAAGACCTATCTTTTTACCAACCCAGTTATTATCAAGGGCTGCCGCAGGATTCATTGCCACTCCAGCACCTTTTTTAAGCCATGAGCTGCTACCTCTGAGATCACTTGCGGTTCGACTGTACCAGGTATTGCCGGATCTTCTTTCTGCTAGCTTTCTAGCAGATCGAGATTTCCATGCGTTCTTAACATCGCTAATTCTGGATTTATTCATTACAGCATTCTTTAAGTTACCATTTGCGGCACTACTAAGTTTCCCTATCTTTGCACCAATACTACCTAGTGAACTTAAGGAGTTTTGCAATACGAAAGGTGTGGCAAGTAGTGGCATAGTGGCGGCCGCTAAAGCAACCAGATGCAGAGTCTCGTCTGGATTATTCGGATCAACTGTCGCACTCGCTGCTAACACTGCACCAGCTAATTTTCCTGCCCCGTACAACAAAGATATTATAGGAAATACTAATAGCAGTCCCCGGAACATTTTCATCCATTTTTTAAATAAGTCTTCTGTATTAGGCAATAGCCACGCCGCGAAGGCTATAGGAGACATGGATATTAATAGTATAATACCTGCTTGCCTAACTACTAGAATAATAAATACTGTCATAATCGCAAGGAATCCAGCAACAAGAGTGGGGATTCCAATAGCTAAGGCGGCAAATGCGGCTACTCCGCCAACACCCACTATGGTGGCAGCGATGACACTACCCCATCCTGCAGCTTCAGATGTAGTACCTATCTCTCCCGCTCCAGATTCTAAGGCGTCCTTTAATGTATGCCCTAATATATTAGATAAGTCTACAAAAATCTGACAAAGATAATAAGATAAATTAACTAGTAAAGCTCCTATTATTAAGCGAGGCAGGATTTTCTTAATTCCATAATTACTAACGCCAACATTAGAGATTTGAGAAAATATAATCCATAAGAATATTACGGCGAATATGGCGTTGGCTATATTGCGGAAAAAATCCCAACCTTGCTTTGCTCCAGAATTATCTCCACTGGAGAGTATAGCTGGTTTTATGTCTAAAAATCCAGAAATAGCACCGTAGGCTGCGTCATTAATGTTAGCTACGAATGTCATTACGGGGCAGATTAGCCAGCCTAAACCGCCATCAATACCGCAGGAGTTTTTTGGTTCGCCGCCTTCCTCTTCTTCTGGGGCTTCAATTTTGGCAGACTGACCTTGTTTACAGGCGTTTATTTTTTCTTCGTCACCATCATAGGTTTTTCCACAGTATGCGGTATCACTCTTATGGTTTGCGCCGTCTTTGCAGGCTTTAAGCTTTTCATCAGCCAGTCCTGCGCAGGCAGTATCTACTGCATTTATTTTTAGAATAATTAAATATTTTTTAGCCGCAATTGCCAGTTCACTTTCAATTGATTTGCATGAAGGAAAATCAGGCGTATTATATTTGTTATATCCTCCGTCATACATGTACTCAGTTTTGCCTTTTGGCTTGTATATCCTATCAACCTTTTTAGCGGCTATGTTAACGACAGAAACCTTCCATGTGTTGTCAGACTTACTGGTTGCTTCACCATCCACACAACCCTTAATCCAGTCTGAATATTTTCTATATTTTATGTAAGCATCTTCTTCTGCTTTAGTGTGATCGTATCCAGTTAATGTCTTAAGAGCATTTAAGAAATTCTCTTTGCCATTCTTAGGCATACCACTATAGGTGAAATCGTTAGTTAATCCTAAAGCAACACATTCTTCATGTTTTGCATTACTATCATTATTTCCTTTTAAACCGTTCTTTGAGTAGCCCATATAACACAGTAACTCATTTGGTGAAATTCCAAATGTATTAAAAGCCTCTTGCTGAAATTCTGTACTGTTACATTTTATTCCACCCTTATTAAACCCCTTTACTTCCGGATATGTACCTATATAAGCATAAACAGAAATATAATCCCCCCACGTCGAGAATACTACATTATCATTCAACAGCTGGTCATCAACGTCAGTATGCACCGCTAGAGGAAGGGTGAAGCATTTTGCCATAGCAGAGGCGTACATGAAGAACTTGTATTGTTCATTCTCTTTTAGATTACTGAACCTGCTCGGGTCTTTTGAAGCTAACGCGGGATGGGCTGATAAAATATTTGCTATAGGTAGTATAAAAAGAGTAAATATGCATAAAAGTATAATAGACTTCTTAAGCCACCCCACCCTTTTAATTGCTTGTTTCCCAATAAACATAAACACCTTCATTTAATCACATATGAAGGTGTTTATGCAAGGAATAGATTAAAAAATCTACTTATTTCTATTTTCAATAGCTTCAGCAACCTCGGGAATGGATCTAGGTGCTACTTTAACACCATTTTCTTCCAGGAATGGAAAGTCTATATCAGAGTCGGTCAATATATCAAAACCAGCTATTACGGGTGTCATATACATTTCTTTGCCGACGTCAGTGAAATCTACGCTATGTAAACTACTACAAACCTCCTGAGTTCCGGGGACATTTAAGTTATTTGGATCTGTGTCGCCGTTAACAAACGTTCTAACTACAAAAGGTACAGATCGTTGCTTGCCGTCAGTATTTTCATAGGATATTTTATATACTTTAGCTATTTCTATAGTAGCAGCTCCATATATAGAACCGGTTCCAGACGGAGATTTATTTGGTCCAAGATCTACGCCAGCTTCGGTTTCCATGCATCTTGCGATAGATTGTTTAACGTCACAATGGTTCTGGGTCCCTTTTTCATAAGGGTCAGACGTGTAATAGGTATATGGGGTCTCTTCACCTTTATAGTTTTTACCCGTGCTCTCAAAAATGGCCTCTGCCCTAATATTGGTTATATATTTTATCCTGAATATATTAGGAAAATGCTCATTCTTATCATACTTAGTTATAGAACCTAAGGAGAACTTAGCTTGAGCGGCTGTAATTGTATTTAATACACCCTTGTCTATGATTTTCATTTCTTCTTTAGAGAAAGGATAACCGTGTTCAATAGAGTCTTGACGTATACTTCCAAGAGCGAATATACCTATAACATTATTTTCGATGACAGGACTTAGATCTTCGACTAGATTATCTCTGTTAGTGTATACAGCTTCGTATTTATCTGCAGATATTCGATTGTCTTCTGGTATTAAGTTTTCGTTTACGAATTTAGTGAAAGTAGCTCGCCATTCACTATAGCTAACTTCTTCACCACTTTTTTCTTTTTCTAAAAGACCTCTGATGTCAGATAGATTTACGTCTTTATATTTGTCGATTATTTCTTGAGGTATGTCTTTCTCAGCCTTAGTTGTGCTGGCTTCAGGAGATGGAGTTGGGCTTAAAGTTGATGTTGGATTCTGCGTTTCCTGCGCTGTAGATGTTGTTGTATCTGGAGTTGGCTCGCTGTGAGTCTCGCCGCAGGCTGACATTGGTAATATGCTGGTAGCAGCAATAGTGAGCGTAGCGATAGCTTTTCTTAGTAGAGGGTTTGTTTCTTTTGAACCGCTTGGGTTAAGTCGTTCACCATTTTGAACCATAACGCTTGGGGTCCTTTCTCTGACATTGTCAGGTATTTTATTATAAAAACTCCTTAGACCTTCCAGTCTAATTGGCGATATCATAACATAAATTGTACAGAAATGCAATAAAAATGGTATATTTTCCATAAAAAAACACCCTATTAGGGTGAATCATCTGTGGCGCGCTCGACCGGATTCGAACCGGCGATCTCCTCCGTGACAGGGAGGCGTGATAGGCCAACTTCACTACGAGCGCATATCAATATCCCTTATATTATCAGATTACTTCTGTCTTTTCAAGGAAAATGTTTGCTTTTTTCGCTTGACTATTTTACAATTTAGGTATAAGAGAAAATTTTATGACAAAAAGAAATATTGTAATCAGTATATTTATCGCAACAGTAATCGTAGGAAGTGTTTTTATACCCAGAATAGCTCTAGCTGCCGGCAGTTGTGGTGGCGCGGAAACCTCTGTTATTTCTTGTGAAGGCGAAGGCAGCACGGCAATTATCAACATAATCAAACAAGTTATTAAAATCTTAACCGCTGGAGTTTTGGTCGCGGCGGTTGGTGCTGTTATATATGGCGCATTCTTATATACCACTTCTGAGGGTAGTCCTGATAAGATAAAAAAAGCACGCGAAGTCTGGACCAATACTGTCATTGGGATAATAATGTTTGCGTTTATGGTGGCAATTACTAACTTTATTATTCCAGGAGGAGTTTTCGATTGATGAAGAAGATTATAATAGCAATGTCTTTAATGATTATAGGTTCGTTTGGGGCGAGTGTAACTTTCCCGGGTGTTTCTTTTGCGGAAGGTGAAATTAATGAATGTGATAAAAAAGGTAAAATTTTAACATTAAAGCCGTGGTATTATGGATTGACGAAAGGTGACTGTTCTGTTAAAGATATTGGTTCAGACGCTGATTCACAAGCAAAATTTATCTGGAAAATCGCGCTTAATATCGTTGATGATTTGCTGCAGCTTATTGGCTACACGACTGTTGGATATATCATGTACGGTGGTTTCTTGATGATGACCAGTAACGGTGCTCCAGACAAGGCTGCTCATGGGCGAAAGACTATTATGAGTGCCGCGATTGGTTTGGTTATCGCCCTAGCCTCTGTTGCGCTAGTCAACTTTATATCATCAAATATAGGAGTATAAAATGAGATATATGGAATTTTTTGCTGGATTGCTGGGGAGTGCTGATAGTCTTGGTGTGCCGAAGAATAATGGTGTAGATATTATGAAGTTTGTTAATTTGGCATTTTGGGTGGCTGGTGTCGTAGCTGTTATAATTGTTATTATCGCTGGAATAAATTATTCCCTATCTGCTGGTGATCCAGCTAAGACTGCCAGCGCAAAGAATACTATTCTATATGCAGTCATCGGTTTGGTTATTATTGCTAACGCGATTGCTATAACAGGTTATATTATAGGAAAGGTTTAAGATGAAGATTTTTACAAAAATCCTGACGGCTGGAATACTAATAATTGGGCTTCTTGGAGTGTTCACTCCAGCGGTGTCTGCGGCTAACGGTATTAATATTTGCTCAGAGGAAAATCAAAACTCTGTCTATTGCCAAAATAAAGATAAAGGTGAAGATCAGGTGAATGGTATTATAAAAACTATCGTTGAAGTTCTACTTACGGCTGTTGGTGCTATTTCGATTATTATGATAGTTATTGGTGGTATTTTATTTGCACTTTCCAGCGGTGATACTCAGAAGGCTGCAAAAGCCAGAAGTACCATTTTATATGCTGTTGTTGGCTTAATAGTTTCTGTATTCGCTTCGGCGATTGTTAATTTTGTGTTTGACGGGTTTAATAAGCCGCCTGCCAAACCTGATGCATCTAGTAATAATAATAAGGAGTAAAAATGAAAAAAATGATATTATCGGCGTTAATTGTAGTTTGTTCGGTGTTTGGATTTTCAGCCATATCAGTAGCTTCTCTTCCAACAAACGTTTCTGCGCAAGCTGCTAATAGCGTCGTAAAGAAAGGTATAACAACCGCTACTACGGCGGATATGGAAAATAAAAGCATTGCAGGTGAAGGTGGATTAATAAGCATATTGATTAATTTTTTACTGTGGACTGTTGGAGTTTTATCTGTTGTCATGATTATCTTTAGCGGATTTCGCTATATCACTTCAGCTGGAGATGCCGCAAAAACGAAATCTGCTCAAACTGCTCTCACTTATTCGATAGTTGGCTTAATTGTAGCTGTTCTTGCGTGGGTTATAGTTAAGATGATTTTGAGACAATTCGGAATTGAGGTAAAGACTAATTAGTTTTGCAAATAACAGATAAAAATGTATAATAGTAATATCATTAAACAA
>ERZ773213.2035-NODE-2035-length-9953-cov-9.101940_pt1 | contig 9953 bp, 9 predicted proteins | sample MGYA00580996_ERZ773213 | MGnify/ENA primary metagenome ERZ773213 (study PRJEB29015, sample SAMEA2738152) | human oral metagenome | biome: human oral; feature: human-associated habitat; material: saliva | place: China | collected 2197 ...
TCATGGTTCACACCATGGGGTGTTTTTTTGATGATTTTTAGCAAAATTCACACCATTTTTCACACCATTTTTCACACCAAATTCACACCATTACTTTTTAAGATTGCGATAAGCAATCTCTCCAACAGCCATTGGAATGATATTCGAAGTATTGACATAAGTCTTTGTTGTAATCGTGTCACTATGAGTTAGAGCCTCAGATATAGCTTCAATAGATGTTCCAGCCTGTTTTGCTAATGTTGCCCCTGTATGTCGTAATTTATGAGGTGTAGCATGCTTAAGTTCAGGATGACGACGTTTGACAGATTTCATTTTATTATTAAGATAGTCAGAGTGTAGAGGGCTATTAACATTACCCTTCATATCGATATAAGTAAAGACATACTGTTCATTGGATTGGATAATTCCAAATTTTGCTAGTTCATCTTTTTGCTGTTTTTTCCATTCTTTAAGTAAGTTAGTCAATTCAATGGGAATTCGGAAAGTTGTCTTTTTATTCCCTTTGGTAGACTTTGGATTTTTGTATTTATCCAAAGCTTGTACTAACTGAATTTCCTGATCACTTGTATTGATATGCTTCCATTGTAAAGCGTAGCTCTCTGATTTTCTATCTCCCAAGAAAAAGGTGGTATAAAACAAAACATAGTCTTTGAATAGAATTTTTCCAGTATCTAAATCCTTTTCAAAAGCTGTAAACCATGCTTGAAGTTCTTCTTGAGATAGGTATAAATCTTCATCTTTTTTAGATTCTTGCAACTTGATTTTCTTAGTGGCTTTGATACGACTTATTGTTTTAGATAGGCGGTTTGTTTCGATGTATTCTAATTCTTCCGCCCAGTCAAAGATAGAATTAACGTAGCTCCTGATAACTTTGAAATTTGCATATTCTTCAGCCTTTTGAGTTAATATATTTAAAACAACTTGTTTATTTTGATTGAGAAACTCAATAGAGTAGTTACCAAGCATAGGTAAGATATGTTTTCTAAAGGCAATTTCTGTACCAGTTATGGTAGCTTGAGAAGGTGGCTTAGTTGTAGAAGTGGTTTGTCCTGCTTTGTAGGATTCCCACCAAACGTTTTTATAGAAGTCGGAAAAGAGTATAGAACCATTATTTTCTAGTAAGGTTGATTCTCCACTAAGAATTTTGTCAATCTTGTTTTGAAGTTCTAGTTCGTATTTTTTTGCTTCACTCCTTGTTTTGAACCGTTTTTCAATCACTTTCTTATCAACACCTAGTGAAGACTTAACTTCCTCAGGAATGTAGATTCGTAAGCGATAAGTTCCATTTTTAGTTTTTGTAATTGACATAGTATTCTCCTTTTTAATTGAGCTAGAAAAATACCGTGATTTCATTATAACAAACCACGGTAGAAATGCTACTGATTTTGTAACCAGCGATTGATTTCTGCTTTATCAAAGCGAATAGTTTTTCCGACTTTAATGTGAGGTAATCCTTTCTTGATCCAACTATCTAGAGTATTGTTTGAGATGCCTAGATAGTGACAAGCCTGCTGTTTGTTTAAAAACGGACTATCAAGGTTACTGTTGTTCAATCTATTTTCAATTTCTTTCTTGATAAGTTCAGCAAGTAGGAGCTGAATTTGTTGAACTTGTTCATCTGGTAGAATTACTTGCATCTGTTCCTCCAATGTATGGTATAATAGAGGTATCAAGAGATACCCTACTTACTTTTCTTGATTATCTGCAACCTCGTCCTCGCTCGCCAAAGTTTCGGATGGGGTTTTTATTTTGTCGTACTCCCATATATTCCATTGATTGTTGAGTCCAACCTTTGAAACTAGCATGGATAGAAGCTCTTCTTTACTTTTCATTTCGTTATCAGGTGTAAAATCGTAAGATAAGTAAGTATCATATCCAATCTCTGGGATTCGTCTCAGATTATTCAATGTTCTTGTAGGGTGAGATTCATAAAAAATAGGTTCATCCCCCACACCTTTTAACGTTGCTAGATGTTCAATTCTTCGAACATATTGTGATAAATCCTCACGATTATTTCCTTTAGTATGATAGAAGAAGGTCAAAGGATGTTTAGAACTTGTGATAATAATGACCTTAGCAGCGCCTATTTTATTTTGATAACGAGCTGAGATAGGACTAATATTATATGGATCTAAAACTTTTAACCAGTCTGAAGCGGTTAAGCTATCTCCTCGGACATCATCGAGTAGTAGTATCTCTTCCCCGTTTACCTCATCAAACATATTTGTACCTGCGGTCAGGACTGATTGCCATTTTTTATTATTCAGCTTTGCTAACTGAATAAGACTTTTTGCTATCTCTTTTGCAAATGTTGACTTGCCAAGTCCAGATTCACCGTATATGAATAGGATTGTCTTTTTGAACTCTCCGTTTTCCAGTTCATCTTTTGTTCTGGCACACTTAATTTCTCCAATGCTTTTAATTGCGTCGTTTACTCTAACTTTATGAACTGTATAAAGAGTATGATATTGCTTATTAAGTAGTATTTCTTTTTTTGTAATATTCTCGTTCAGAATGTTATCTATTAATAAGTCGATATCCTCATAACTCTGCTGTACTTCTTTTTTTGCTTTTCCTTTAAGCCAGCTTCCTTGTCTTTCGTGATAAACTTTTAAGTAGTCTTTACCTGTTAGAGAAATTACTTCATCAGGGCTGTATTGATACTTATCTTTATCTTTGGCATGAATTAAGTAAGCTAACAAGTTATCGTAGCCATACCTTCCAGACTTCGCTTTTTCTAGATATTCAGGTTTTAGTCCGATTTGTACAGCTAAATCAGTTAGTGTTGCACCTTTCTCAAACTTGAGTAAAGCGTGAATATGTGGCTTTTTTAGCTTGGTAGTTGTTGTTCTAGTTACACTGTCAAAACCGATGGACGTGTCCTTGTCGTGTTTTATTGCGTATGCCTCGGAAACAGTTGCTATTTCACCAACTCTTCTGACTATTTCTTCAAGAATTTTTTCGATATTTTCAGATTTAATGAGTTCTTCATCCCAACCATTTTTCCAATATTTCGTCTCAAAGTATTGTGTAATTGCTACAGAAGTCAAAAGTGCTTCTTTTTTCTTTGTTGCCATGTATAATTAACCTTTCTTTTTTAACTATTCTTTAATTATTCTTTTAACTATTCTAGTGTTAGACCGTTGACAAGCCCAGTCTAACATGTGCGTAGAATAATTAAAAATTAAATTGTAGTAATTCTTGGGGCTTTGCCCCAAACCCCAGCCTCTCCTGCCCGATGATAAATCATCGACCTGAGAACGCTTGCCAGCTAACAAGGGACGGGTAGTATTTTTCTTCGCTTCACTCCTTGCCTTCGGCATCGTTACGCTTGAAAAATCTCCACCCTCTAGCCCTTGCAAGCAGTCATTTTTCTGCTGGCAATGTCGTGCCGACACTAAACCGATGATGAAACTTCAAAATAAGCTTACTGTCGTACCTAACAAGTGTAGCAGAAAAAGCGCTAGCTATATCTTGAAAATAGCTCTTGTATCCGCTGATTTAACCGTTCTTCGTCTCTTACTTGAATAGTGCGAAACATCTTAACAGGTTCCCCTTCTAGCTGGAAATAGCCATATCCTCTAGGTTTTACTGAAACTTCGTCCTTTTCCATATCAGGAAAAAGGAGTTGTCTGTTGTTTGTTGCTAGCAGAAAGCTAGTTGATAAGGATATGACACAATTAAAATTGTAGCGCCCTGGCAAATCAGACATTAAGAAACGTTGACTAGATAAAATGATTCGTAAACCTAAACTTCTGCCCATACTGTTGAGCATTAACATTTTTGATAAAACATCTTTATGTTTCTTCTTATCTGTTTGTTCTAGATAAGCAAGGAAAGCTTGCCACTCATCAAAAATCAAGTAAAGATTATGAGAGTTTTCTTCTTGTTTATTAAGTCTATTTTCAAAGCGTTTGTAGACTGTTTCAAAAAGTTCTAGACAGTTAAAACCTCTTGCCACATGGTCACCAGCCATTGAAAACATTTCCTCATCGGCTTTAAAATCCAGAAAGTAAGCTTCAGCATCTGTATCATGAAATGAAATGAGGCCTAGAAGTCTTCTCAAAAAAGTAGATTTTCCCGAACCAGACGGGCCTGCGATTATCCATGCAAAAAATCGGTTAATGTCAACAGTGACAGGGGAGGGTTGTCCCCTGACGTTGACGTCGAAAACGTTTTTTATCATGCTAGAAATCCTCTTCTCTTTGAGGTTTTTGCATTAGAATCATGTCATTAGTTGACACTAAACGAACTTTGATCGCAAGAAAGGGATCACGCTTATAGCGACTTACAACGCAATCTGTAGAATCGTTTGACATAGTTTTTACAACTTGTCTTGCTTTTGTTGCAAAGTATTCAAGAGCTTCGTCAGAGATTTCTTTGTCAATATGAACAAAGTAAATGCCTTGTTCCGCAACTTCGACACCTTGTGTGTAACTTAGTGAAGAGATTGGTAGTTCTGTTACCCCTGCTTCAGTTAGCCAGTGATAGAAGTTATCAAATAAAGGATTAACAGCAGTTTGACTTGTTTGTTTGTATCGATGCCAAGCTAGAGAGAAAATTTCTCCATCCGTTACCAGCCACATGAGCAACAAAGAACCTAATATAAATGGAGCTATCCATAACAGAAACTTAAGAAGTAGTGCTAGTAAAACAAAGATTACTGAACCTATAAGTAGTTGATAATACCACTTTAATTCCATGATTTTTCTTAAGAAATTTTTCATATGAAACCTCTTTTCTATTTAATAGAAATGTCAGAAAGCTCAGCCACTAGTGCTAAACCGATTGGCTGCTTGAGTTTGTCAAAGACAAATGCTACATCGTAGTTATTAACTGTGATGTCAGCGTTAATCAAACTATCTAAGTTCTCGCTCTGGTAGTTTTTCAACTTGACTTTAAACGTTGGACAGTAGTCCTCTTGTCCAATACTTGCAAACGTTTCGTAGAGTTTTTTATCTACGCATGTTAGTGAAGCCCAAGTTCGTTGGTTTTCCTGACCTTCGTTGATGATGCCATCGTTTTTGTCAACAACTTTAATTGCTGATGGAACATCAACGGAAGTTGATAAAGAATCCAAAAATGCTCTTGCACTTTCTCGGTTTCCAAGTGTTATTTTTTTCTCTTTTGGCATGTGAATGCCTCCTTTTTTAAAAAATGTGCGTGGTCAGACTTTCTAGAACGCTGACAGAGTTTAAAACATGTTTTGTTTACAAAAATATGATAACACGAAGACATTAATTTGCCTATGCAGATAGGGTTCAAAAATAAATTGATAAAAAAAAGCAAATGTGGTAAAATAATCGCAAAAAGTGGGAATCAATTCATAAGTTTCGGAGGGAGGAATATATGTTAAAATCTGATACTTGGTTTAACTTTTATGAACCGTACATTAAGATTAATGATTTATTAGGTAGAGAAAATTTTTTAACAATATACATAGAAAATAACTACCAACATATCATTGTGGAACAATACGAACAATACAAGGATGAGGGCAAACGTAAGAGAGCTGGTGAATTTGTACAAAAAGATCTGGGACTTAATTTGAAGAATCCTGACGCTTTCTATAATGAAATAAAAAGAGGGGTAAAAAAAGATATTACGAACCTTATTCCGATTTTAAAAGAATTTCCAGTAGTAAAGCAATATCTATCAGAAACAGAAACACAAATTTATAGAAAGCTTAGTAATATTAAATGGTCTTTGGAATTGGGGTATGAACTTTTATATCATCCAGAATGTGCTACTTTTCTTTTATCATTTTTGCCAAAAATATTTCCTTGTCCAGAGGAGCTTATATATTTTAGAAAATTAAATTATATTTCAAATAAGATAAAAGATAATTTAATTAATTTCAATGAGATTGGTGATGAAATATCTTGCATATCTCTATCGGAATATGAGGCATTTTTAAATATTTCTGATTTTAAAACTGAAGAAAGTGTCGTTGATTTGTATATCAAGAAAAATTATAGCAAGATTATGAGGGATCAGTACAAGCAACTAAAACCATATGAAAAATACTGTAAGCAGGAAAGTTTTATAGAAGAATTAATCAATAATGAAGTAGATGAAAAAAGATCTTTATTTCATAGACTGTCAAAAGGTTCTAAAAAGATAGACAATAATTTATTAGAAAGGTTTAGAGAATTTCCCATCCTGCAACCAGAGAGTGAGTCTTTACATTCAAATAACATAAAAAAATTAAATTACATAAGATTTGCTTTATATTTGGGAGCTATTTTTTTGGAAGAGACATTATTGCTACCTAGTGTCACTAGTGCAGTGAAAAAAACAAATTCATTAGAATTATCTGGTATTGACTATTTGCGCACTTTTTCAGTTAAATTAGAAGAAGAAGCTGACGAACTGGAAGAGGAATATGAGTGGGAAGAAAATCAGATTAGGTTAGATAAATATTATTCTGAAGACTTAAAGATATAATGAAAAACCCAACCAAAATTTATTTTGGCTGGGTTTATTTGATATTCTTTACAATCTCATTAAATGAAGATATAATTTTTCCTTGCTTATCTTTGGGTAATTTTGTTAAGTTTTCAAAAAGTACTTCTGAAGAATCTTCTCGATCTGATTCAAATGATTGTAGGTTGAAGAACTCCTCGACCGTTAGATTTAGGGCTTTGATTACGGATTCAAGAGTTTTTATCTTAAAATCATACTTCATGTTCTCTATATTTTGAATCGCTTTAACGCCTAGCCCAGCGATTTCAGATAATTTTTCTTGACTTAATCCCTGCTCTTTTCTGCATTCACGTATTCGAAATGCGATATGCTTTTGTAATTTATTATATTCCATACTATATACCATTGTACTATCTGTTTTCTCTAAAAATAAGTATAATAAACTATCCAAAAAACGATAAAAGTATGGTAGAATAGTACTATATTAAATAAAATGCATAGGGCATTGTACAAAGGAGTTTATAGATGTCAAAAACTACGGAAAATAGTCATAGTACTACTAAAAAATTGTATACAGGTGCGGTTATTTCTGCCATCGCAGCAACTGGTCTTGTCGGCACAATCGGAACTGCTCATGCAGATACGACTAAAATACCACTTCCAACAGATGCTAAAACCGAACCAGCTTTGGTAGAGAAAGAAGCGCCTAAGAAAGTGGAAGTGAAAACTCCTACTAAGGAAGAAGTCGCTGAACTTGGTGCTACTGCTAACCAAACACAAGAAGATGCGAACAAGGCAAAAGAAGTTTTGGATCAAGCGAATGAAAAGTCTGATAAGGCAGAAAAGAAAGTCGCTGACTTGAAACAAGCTCAAGCAGATGCACAAAAGACTGCTGACAAAGCAACCCCTGAAGCTATCAAAGATGCTGAGAAGAAAGTAGAAACTGCAAAAGCAAGTGTTCCTACCAAAGAACAAGCGGTGTCTTCTGCGCAAACTGAAAAAGACGATGCAGACCGCAATGTTGCTGTTCAAGGTAAAACAGTTGGTACTAAACAAGCAGAAGTGACTCAAGCTCGTAACCAAGTTGCTACTGCCAAAACAGAAGTAGAAAACGCACAAAAGGCTCTTAATGGCGAAGGTCTTGCAAACGCTAAAGAAGCGCAAGCAAGTGCAGTTAAAGAAGAAAGCGAAAGCAAACAAGCTCAAGAAATGGCACAAAAGGCTCTTGATGAAGCTAAAGCACAAAATCAAGACCACGATGCTCAACTAAAACAAGCAGAAGCAACTGTTAAAACTGCACAAGCAAACCTTGAAACAAAAACTCAAGAGAAAGCGTCTGCACAAACAAATGCAGATCAAGCAAATACCACTTACAACCAAGCGGTATCTACTCTTAACAATCTTCAAAAAGAAGATAGCAAAGCAACCATTACTCTTGCCCCAGACTTTATTAAGGCTGTGAAAGAAAGTATGGCTTACAGTGAACGTTTGCGTAGTGGAGAAAATCTTCCATCGGATGAAGAACAATATGAAAATGCGGTTAAATACCGTAAACTGATTGTAGATTCCCAACTCCAAAACCGCACCCTCAACAAGTACACCCCATCCGCTAAAGACCAAGCAGATGAAACTCGCTACGACATCAACAGTCTTCCTAAAGAAGTAACTGACGAGTTAAACTACTTTGTAGCTGACCTCATCAACCAAATGCGCCGCCAACTTGGTTTGCCAGATGTGGTTCTTTCAAAATCAAGTCTTGAGTTTGCGAACAAAATCGCTAAAGAGTATGTAAAAGCAAATTGGTCAAACGCTATGCGTGATGCAAACTTTGCTAAAGGTGGTTCAGGTCACTACGCTAAAGGTATTTACAAAGTCGCTAAAGAGTACGGTTTGAATAGTACATTCTCAGAAGAAACCATTAAAGAGTACGCTGAAAAAGGCTTGCAACCTTATGAAAATGCAGTTGGAACATACGATCCAAAACAACTTTCAACTGATGCTGACCAAGTTCTTCGTAAGACTGTAGGAGAAATGAAAGAGGAATTGTATAACAACCTCATTGAACTTGTTTCTCACAAAAATGACTACCTCCACACTCAGGGTATCCTCCAATTCGACTACGCAAATGAAACTGTGTATTTCGGTGGTGTAGCACAAAGTGTAACTGATGATTATTACACAACTCACTTCCTCACAAGCATCCGCACCACTAACGTAGACGGCTCAAAATGGGATAAAACTCCTATTGTGAACCCACTTAGCAACACGAATAAAGAGCAAGAAATTGCCAAAGCTCGTCAAACTCTAGCTGATGCTATGATTGCTCGTAAAGACGCTCAAGACAAACTTGAAGCAACCACAAAAGCGGTATCAGATGCACAAACTGCTCTTCAAAACGCTCAAGCTACTTTGACTGCTTTGAAGAATGGAGAAAACCCACTTGCTAACGCTCAAAAGACTTTTGATGAAGCGAAAGACCGTCATGATAAAGCAGTTGTTACACTTGCCAACGCAAATGCTCTTGTCAACAACTTGACTGCTTCAAAAGCTACAAAAGAGGAAACTCTTAAACAAGCTCAAGCAAAACTTAAAGACGCTGAGAAAGCTCTCAACCTTGCACAAGAAGCGCTCAAAGCAGAAGAAACTAAGATGGCTGAACTTGAAGCAGTTGCTTCAAATAAAGCCCAAGCGGTATCTACTGCTAAGAAAGCTCTTCAAGATGCTCAAGACACTGTTAAACAAGCTGAGAAAGAACTTGCAGACCTTAAAGGTACGCACACTCGCTTGGCTGAGTTGAAAGAAGAACTTGAAAATGCTGAAGCAGAACTTAAAGATGCCTACAAGGCACAAAATAAAGCCAAAGTAGATTACGAAGTTAAGACTCTTGCAGCAGACCAAGCTAAGACTGCTTACGAAACTGCCAAAGCACAATTTGAAGAAGCAGAAACAAAACGCTTGGTAGCTCTTGCAGATGCCAAACGTAAAGAGCTTGAAAGAGCGGGTTACAAACCAGTTCCAGTTATGGATCAAAAGGGTAATGTTGTAGATTACAAAGCAGAGAAAGTAACGGTAGGAACTAAAGAAGATAAAACATATCAAGCTCCTGCAAAAGCTATAAATGCAAAAGCAGAACCTAAGAAACAACTTCCAAATACAGGAACAAAAGAATCGAATCTCTTAGCAGTGCTTGGGGCAAGTATTGGACTACTAGCTTTAGCAGGAAAACGAAAATATAATATATAAAAAGAAAGAGAGCGGTGGCTCTCTTTTCTCTATTACAGTTTAGTTATATATAAATTTTATATGGTGTGAACTTTTTGGTAAAATCTAGCTCAATTCGTGTATTTTTAGGGTAAAATTCACACCATTCAACTGAAATTTATTCAAATTAGATGAAATTCTGTTTTCTGAAAAAGTGGGAAAACATTGATTTTAAGCATTTACTGAAGGTTATTCAAATCATAGTTTTTCCAACCAGGTCTTAAGAAAGCTCGTAAAGCATCACAATTTAGTAAACGTTAATTCGA
>ERZ773213.2037-NODE-2037-length-9952-cov-2.495201_pt1 | contig 9952 bp, 12 predicted proteins | sample MGYA00580996_ERZ773213 | MGnify/ENA primary metagenome ERZ773213 (study PRJEB29015, sample SAMEA2738152) | human oral metagenome | biome: human oral; feature: human-associated habitat; material: saliva | place: China | collected 2197 ...
CAGTAAAGACAGCCCTTCCACACGCCACTCAGCCACTGAACTACGGAATCCCATTTGGTGATGAGTAGGTACAGCGCAGCCGCCAAAAGGCCTATACCCGTCACAACCCACGTAATCGGATTGGCCAGCATCGCCGCTGTGGCAGCCCATATCGCGGCGGTCACCTGATAGATGCCCACAAGCACCAGCCCCGTGAGAAGCGCACCCAAAACACTGAAAACCCATGTGTTCTGCTGTACCCACCCCGCCAGCTCCTGAAATTTCGGCAGCAACTCCGCCACCGTATCACCCAGCCAGGTGAAAACTGCCGACCCCAAAGGCTCCAAAGCCTCCAAAGCCCTGTTCTTCAGCAGTTGCCACTGCTCGGAGAAATCCATCGTTTCCTCAGCCAGACCCAGAATGGAATCGTCAGTAGCACCGATGGATTTCATCATATCCCCGGCCGAGAGCTGCCCGGTTTTCATAGCCTGCACAAACTGCATAGCGCCACGAGTGCCAAAAATCTTGGATGCCAGCTCAAGCGCAGCAGCTTCATTACCCTTGGTCAAGAAGCCCTGAATCTCACTGGTAACACGCTGAAAAGCCTGTTTCGGGTCCTCACCCTTCTTAGCAAGCGTCACAAGACCCTTACTAAGTGACGCCATAACCGCCGTGGAATTCAGACCAGCCTTATCGAAGGCGCCCACCATAGCGATGGTGTCCTCGAAGCTGAACCCTAGCGTTTTCATGGAGGGAGCGGCCTGTTGGGCAGCAGAGGCCAGCTCATTCATGCCCACACCGGTGGCCTGGGAAACCCGGAACAGATTGTCCATTGCGGCCGAGACTTCTTCGCCCTTCAGCCCAAAAGCTGAAAAAGCCGCGGTGGTTTTGTTGATGTCAACATCCTGCCCGAGCAGACGGCCAGCCTCCAGATACTGGGAAGCCACCCTCTCCAGAGTCTCCCCAGAAAGCCCTAGACGGGTATTGAGGTCAGCCACAGTAGAGCCAATCTTGCTGTACTCCTCCGGAACAGACCGCCCAATACGTTTGGCTATATCCACCATACTCTGAAGGGACTCCCCAGAAGCGCCAGTCCCAATACGAATTGTGTCATTTACATTATCGAAAACATTCCCGACCTCGTAGAGGCCCTTACCGAGCCCAGCAAGCATGCCGCCTGCCAGGGCTGGAAGCGCCCAGCCTTTCAGACCCTCCGCGAGACGTTCTGAAAGCTTCTTTCCCCCCTCGGCGCCTGCGTTATCGGCTGCCCCGCCCACAGCGCTAGATATCTCGTCTGTGATTTTCTTTTCAGAGCCCTGCATAGAAGGGACAAGCTGAAAATAGCCGGTCGCCAGTTCCACGCTACCCATTGGCCCACCACTCCTCGAAATCTTCTGGGGCTATTGGATCCGATCCGAATACTTGTGTCGAATCATCATTTTCACCTGGCCTCTTAACCGGTCTCGGCTTTGGCCTGTTCTTATCTCCGCCGCGCTGCCAGTTCCCCGCATTTAGCAGGTCCACGACATTTGCCAGCATATAGTTTGAAGCATCCCAGGGAACACCTAGAACTGCCGCCAAATATGACCCAGGCTCGGCTGTATATATCACGGCTCTGAGGTCGGACCACGTACAGCGATCCGACCCCACATCCCTAAGCCTCAGGCCCCTGCAGATGAGCTCACCTTCCACAGCCATACGGTGAGCCATCACAATACTCAGGAGCCCGACGATTCCCCCATGGAAATCCCAGAGTGCTCCGCCCACGCCCTCATGAGCTCAGCGGCCTGAGTTTCATCAATCAGATCAAGAACACCCGGAGAGAACCGCTCCAGAAGCCTCACCTGCGCCTCAGCCGCAGCAGAGACATCCTCAGGTCGAGGCTCGCGGCCCCGCTTCTGTGCCTTAGCCAGGGGCTTAGCCGCGTCGGCCAGGCCCAAGCGTGCCCCAATCGGCAACCGGTTCATATTCGGAAGCTCACGAATTTTCTTTTCACCAGGCACCTTGAATCGAAACTTTTTGGACTGGCTAAGATCAACCTTATCGAGCTCAAAAACATCATTCATGCCGAGAACACCCCATCGTCCAGAAGAATGTAGATAGAATTGCCATGCTTGTCCGGGTAACAGGACAGAGTGACAGGCCATTTGATCGCATCCGTGGCACTAAAAGTAATCGTATCAGTGGAAGTTACCTGGCCATCCGGCACAAAGATAAGGATACGCGCCTTACCGTCCTTCATCTTGAAGTACCAAGACTTATGAGGCAGCTCATCAGCCCTGATCTTAACAGTAGTGCGAGTGCCAGTAGACGAAGTTGCCTTGGTAACCTCAACATTAGACTCACCGGCAAAGTTCTTGAGGCTCTGCTCATTCGTCTCAAGCTGGGTCCATTTCAGCTCACCGGAAAAAGTTTCAAGGATTTTCTTGACGATCGTTCCAGACCAATCCTTGATGTCGTTGGTCGAGCGGTCGACCGTCAGCTCAAGACCATCCTCGGACACATACCCTGCATCCACAGCCTCTGACGGAATCGTGTCCCCCGCATGAGTAGGAGCGGTGTCCTGGAGCTTCGGAGATGCCAAAATAGCGCCGGTCACAGCCTGGTCCGGCCGGCCAGCAAAGATGTTCAAATTATTAACAGCCATTATCCCTCCTTAAATGGCAATACCGGCCACATGCAGCCGAATAGCAAAAGAATATCGGGAAATACCAGTATTGGGGTCCGGGTCCGGATACGGGGCCACAACAACCCGGCAATTATGGCACGGGTAATTGCCCACATACCCGGAGATGGGGAGCTCCTCCAGCAGCCTCAGAACCCTGGCAGCCAGCTGGAAAGCCTCGTAATCATCCTGAGGACTCGTCCCCCAACAGGAGACCGATATCTGATGTACTGACCTCCGCGGGTCCAGAATCTCACCACCGGTGGCCCTCACCACAACGCACGGAGTTTTCCCGATGCGATCCGCTTTACCCGAGGCCCGGATACCGTCCCTGAAACTCAGATACCGAATAACCGCGGTCTCAACATCAGGCCTAATAGCGACGCTCATGAAAGGCCCCCGAACGCTGTGGTCAATACCTTGTCAACTGCCTCCATTTTAGCACCCCTATAAGTTTTCGGCCGTACCGTAACCCTGGCTCGTCGGGCGCCCTCATACTCCGAGTACTCGAAATCGTCCGATCCAGCTTGGTTAACCATTTGCTCGCCCCATCGACGGAGTTTATCCTTCACGCCGCCACTTTTGCGGATAGCATCAAAAGCCTCATAATGGAACTCCAGTTTTGTCAAACCGCCAGCCATATCAGTCCGCTCCCACCAGAAACAGACACGTATGGTCCAGAATAGTCCCAGAATCCCACACCTGGGGATGCGCGTCCACACGGTACTTAGGGACTGATTCATCAGCCCAAATACCGTCATAGATACCCTTATAGCGGTTCACGATATCCGCTGTCAGAACGACCACCAAATCCCATCGAAAAACAGACGTCCCGAAAGGTGCCCACACCGTATAGGCAACCTTCCCGTCACCCTGATAGGACCCCTCCAACCCATCCATGAGACCCGGCTGGACCGAGCACCCCGGCACGACCCCACGAGTCATGACCTTCCCATACTCCCACTCGCCACGAGGATTCAGCTTCCGCTCCGGAGCCCCCACGATGATGGTCTGGGTCATGTGAGATACGACACTCATGGCCGCTCGCTAAGCGTGTACGGCCCCAGCACGCGACGCACCTGCTCACTAACAGCCAGCTGACCCCCAGCGGTGCTATAGGACGCAGAAATCGACCCCACAGCCTCCTGAGTCCTGCCCAGAGGACTGGCCCACGAGGCCAGCACAATCGACGCCACAGCCGACGCCACAGCCCCCGGCACCTGCTCATAGCCATGTGTCATCACTACGGTCACGGCCCCCAGACGACACGGCAGCTCCCGCCTGGTCCGTATCATCCCCCGCGGGGACCAGCTATCCAGCTCCCACTCCTCATCGCCCACAGCCACTACAGGCGGAGTGACAAGCCGCAGAGTCGGCAGGACCAGCGTATTACCCCCGTACGTATCCATGATCACCGCGTGCGTCTCAACCCCAGCTATATGCCAACCGCACACATCACGGACGACATCCGAGGCACGCTGAATCCAGCCCGAAAGCCCCGGGCTGGATTCAGGCACCCGGCCCAAACTGGCCTCCGCCAGCTGAGCCGGAGTGATCAAGCTACTTGCCACGCGGCTTGTCCTTTTCCTCAGCCTCTTCTACCGCATGCTGAGGGGCGACCCCGAGACGCTCAGCATCCTCGGGAGACAGCTGAATCGTCATCGGATCCCCATGCAGCAGCACCTCATAGATATCCATAGCGGCTCACTTCGACAGGTCAATGGCCGCAAAAGCCAGCGGCTGGCGAACGGCCAGAAGCTCACGCACCTCAAGACGAGTGGTCACAACATCTTTGGTGAAATTGTCCGCGTGGCTGGTTGTGGTTTCCACACGGACACCGCCACGGCGATACAGAGTAGCGGCGCTCTTGAAAGCACCAACAAGGGCAGTGCTGTCCCCCATGGCAGGCGTAACCACGGTAGTCAGGCCCCACAGGTTCGGGTACAGCATCAAACCATCCTGACCATACTGACCAGTGAACATGCCGCCACCGTAGTACTGACCATTCTGGTCCTTCGAAAGGCGCAGCTTCTCAAAAACCGCGGGGCCAATCACGATGGCATCGGCGGTATAACCGGAGCTACGGCCAATGGCAGAGATACCCTTGAAAATAGCATCCGCCTCGGTGTCAGTGCCCTTAGTAAGAGCCTGCACACCCGAGGTTTTCAGCACGCCGCGCATATTAGCGCCAGAACCGTCACCATTCAGCAGGGCGGATTCCTCAGCGAGCTGGAGCTGGTACACACCTCGGCCATTGATTTCCGAAACCAGGAAAGCAAAGTCCTCCAGCATCTCGTCCGAGTACTGAACAAACCCGCAAATCTTCTTGTAGGGCGAAGTCACTGCGGTGGGGTCACCTACATGGAACTGCGGCTTCTCCTCGCCCTCAGCCTTGAAACCGACATCGCCCTCAAGCGCTCCCTCGACTAGCCACGAAACAGCAGCCGTATCAGTAGTACCCTGCGAAAACAGGTCCGCGACCTGCAGACGACGGCGGGCCGTGACCAAACCCGGAATGAATTCGGTCGACCACGGCAAGGCGCTGGCAGGGTTCTTTTGAATGTCGGTATTGTCCTTCTGGCCCAACCATTCGGGAGCTGCCACACTCGCGCCGCGCATGCCCTTGATCTGCGCCAGGCGAGGGCCAACAGCCTTGACCACAAACTCGCCAAGAGTTCGGGCGGCGGTCTCATCACCGTCCTTTTCCTCGGCCACGTCCATGCCCTTGATGGAGTCCATAATACTCTTGGATTCAACCATACTGTTCATGGTCTCGCGGGCAGCCGCCAGCTCCGCGGCCAGGCCCTTGACTTCGGCCACACGGTCGCCGAAACCACCGTTCTCGGAAGCCTCCGCCGCAGCCTTTTCAAGCTTCTCGCTCAGGCCCTTGATATGGGCCTTCAGTGCCTCAATGTTCACCGATCCTCCTCCACGCCCAAAAGGGCCATGATTTCGGCCATAGGAACACCCTTCTGGCCATCATTGTCAACAATTTCGGGGTCATCCTCATAAGCACTAAGGAGTTCCCCAAGGGCTTCATAGGCCCTTTTAATCAAATCCATATTCTTGGCCGAAATAGCTCGACCGGCCTTAACTTCGGTGATCATCGCTTCCCGGTTGGCGGGGACAGGCACAACTGAAATCTCATAGAGCTCCAGCTCCCTCAGTTCATAGCCTGCGTCTGTCATTTTCGCATCCAACACGCTGTAGCCGAAGCTGAGTGAATCAAGCCGGCCGTCTTTGAGCTGCTCGTACACCACACGCCCATAGGTATCACCAGAGAGGTCGAGCCGTGCCTTGAAGAACAGGCCGCGGCTGTCCTCACGCAACTCAATGGTCCCGCCAATATTGGCCTTTGGGTCCTCCATATTGTGGCCGTAAAAGACTGGGATAACTTTGCCGCTTTCGGCAGCCCTCTTCAAGAACCCGCTGAAGGCGCCCTCTACGACAATGTCCCCGTACGAGTCCACATTGCCAAATACTGAGGCATACCCGCTAATGATCCCCTCCTCGAGGTCGGCGGATTTTACCTTAAAGTCAATGTATTTAGTCCTCATGACCAATTCACCACCACTTCACACTTGCAATTAGCCACCTCAGCAGGGTCGCCGGAAGCAGAATCACCTGGCCACCTGAGCCCATTAGAAAACTCATCATCCAGCCCCACGGTCTCGCCATTCATGGCTGCGTGCTCAGCCCTCGGGTTGCTGCTAGTAGTAACCCAGGTTTTTGTCACTGCCCCGTTTTGGCGACCTGCCTCCAAACGGCCCCATGAATAGTCCCACAGAGCCAAACCGGCCCCGAAAAGCTTGGCTGATTCCTCACCCTTGTCTTCGGAGTCCTCCCATGCCTGCTCCACGCCATCCGCGCGTGCTTCCAGGTAGTCCTCCGTGCGATCGACGTCATACTCACCGGAGCCATGCTCACGCACCGCAGAGCGCCCGCTGCGGGCTGTAGCTCGCATACTGATGGCCTTCAGCTTCTTGGCTCGACCCTGGTCCTTGGCGTCGCCCGAGAGCACCCCCCTGTACTCTCGGGCGACACCAGCAACCCAATCCGGGATCCCGCCCCCGGATTTACTCCGTACCCCGGAGTCGGAGGGTACGGAATCCTGTGGTGATGCCTGGCCGCCCAACAGAACATTCAGTGGCGTTACGAGGTCGTCCCCGCCATCCACAGCCCGCAGGTTGAGACGCGCCCTAGCTTCATTCGCGCTCATATAAGGACGTCCCACAGCCGACTGAAAAAACTGCGACTGTGCCTCAAAATCACCCTGCAGTTTCTCGGCCACATTAAACTCCACATAGGTGCCTTCCCCGCTCCCCATTATTGGCAGCAGCCAAGCATTAAAAGCTGACTCAAGCTGCGCAATAAGCGGACCGAGGGTGTCGCCATAAAGCATCTTGCGGAATTCTCGGACATTCGAATAATTCGCGTTATCCAGGACACCAACCATAGTCGGGTTCACGTGAAATACACTCGCCACCGTGGTAAACGACAGCTGAATACCCTCGATATACTGCTGATCGGTAGCAGAATAGTCCACACGATTGAGGGTCATGCCATCCTCGAGGATAGGTGTGCCACCTGCGTGGGAACCGGACCCAGTGTATTTGGCGTACCAGTCTTCTCGGAAGGCCTCACGGGCCGAATCTGACCATCTCGGAGCCCCCGACGGGCGCTGCAAAACTGCCGACACACGACCCCCGCGAGCCCACAGCTGGCGCCGGTATTTCATCGCTTGGATCTGCTCCGCCAGGACATCTTTCAGAGCATTCAAGGCGGGACTGACACCGGTGACACTGGACGGGCTATAGCCCTCAATAGCGACAATTCGTGAACGATCAACAGTAGTGCTGCCAGAATCACCCCAACCAATGTTGTACTCGGAAATTCCCAGAGCGTCCTTTTTACAGGGGGTGACCCACACCGGGGGAATCCTGTATACTTCCCAGCCGCCCGGCCCCTCATAGGGGAGCATATATGCCCTGTCGTACAGGGCCAGGTCCACAATAGCCGCATAGATTAGATCGTACAGAGTCATCGTCGGGTTGGCCCGACGCCCGGAAAGCCACGACCCCACGCTAGAAGTCGTGTCCCGCTCCCTGTCAGTAGTGTTTATCTTGCGGTAGGCATGCAGCCCAAGATGGGCAATATTACGGCCCAGAAAAGCCACAACTGTTCGGAGGTGCGGCTGGGTTTTGTACATCTGAGATGCTGACATACTATTGACATGCTGAAGCGCTTCGTCAAGGTCGTAAGATACCCCACCAATGTACACGGGGATTCCACGGAACCCGAGGCGCCTCTTCAGCTTATCCAGCCAGCCCACTAAATTGACTCCACTCTGCCTCCTCCTTCATACTGTGAACTAACCTCATTATACATCATTTGGACGTACAACGCTGTGACGAGCGCGCTAACCCCATCAATTTTCCCGCGGGACCTTTGTTTGTCCGGCTTCACGTTCCCAGCGGCATCGGTGTACGGGACTAGACACGAAATCATCCACCGCAGTACCGGGTCCCCACGGTGTTCGATAAGCGGCGGGTCGGCCATTGTCATGCGCTTCAGCTCCTTCAAAGGGGCTGAAAGCGTCACAGCACCCTGCCGGACCTTCTCCATTACCAAGCCATCTTCTGCGAGTTGATTCGTTAAGTGAGTTGAGTTCCACGGATCGAACCCCATGCTAATAATTTTGTGCGTTTCAGCGTCCTCTTGAATACGGGCACGGATAAAATCATAGTCTGTGACATTCCCGGGCGTGACCGTTATCCACCCCTGTCGTACCCACTCGGTAGCTGCCAGCTCGGTCATATGATCCAATCGGTCCAGAGCGGCTTCTGGGATCCAGTAGTGGCCCCACACGCGCGTGGGGCCGCTCTCCTGGGGACATGTGTACATGAGGGCACAAAGGTCGGACACGGCCGCAAGGTCCATCCCCCCATACACATCAGCTCCGGCCATATCATCTGGAGTCCAGTCGCCTTCCGCACGATTCCAGTCCCTGACCGAGATATAAGCTTCTTTTTGGTTGGCTCTGATACCTAGATGGAGCCTTTTAAATGTGGCCCTATCGGCTGAGTTGGCACGTGCCTTATCAGCCTGCGCGCGCATGAAATCCGGGCTCGGGGTCTCTGGATAAAGTGGGTTTGCAGCGTCCCATACCGCTTCATCATAAATATCGGCGTCATCCGGGGCGGCCCACACAACCCCGTAAAACCGCGGCGCGGAGAAGTCTCCTCGAGAAACCCCCTCAACCATTGATCGGCGCTTGTCGTAGGGCGTATGAATGCGTCCCTCGTCAGCCGTTGTGATAATCATGGATAGCGGCTGCAGTCGTGCCCCAGAGCCGGATTCCAGCGCCTCCAACAGAGTACCGTCCTTGTGAACATGCAGCTCATCACAGATAGAAGCATGCGGGTTGGTCCCATGAGCCAGCTCACCCCTCGAACTCACAGCCCGGATAACGGATGATGTCTTGGGCTGCCTAATCTCATTCGTGACCGTCCTCACACCCGCTTTTTGCAGCAGGGGGGAATAGGTCGCAAGATCATGCAGAGGCTGAAAACAGGCCTTTGCCTGGTCCCTAGACGCCGCCCCAACGATGACCTCGGCACCACCCTCCCCATCACCAAAAGCCATCATCATTGCAATGGCACTGGCAAGCGTAGACTTAGCGCCTTTACGAGGCATCTCAATGAACGTCTCCCGACGTAGTCGAATCCATCGACCAGCCAATTCGGACCACACCTGCCAGCCGAATAGTGGTGCGATGATATAAGCGACCTGAGTGGCAGCCAGCTCCAGTGGCTTACCCGCCCACCTGCCCTTGGTGTGTTTTAGGCATCCAATAACCTTCAGTGCCCTGTCCACGGCAGCGGGGTCGAATCTGATAGGCTGCCCATCTACCTCCTCGGGAGGGTTCGGGGTGCGCCACAGAGGCGCTTTTACACGCCCCTGTATGTCCCGACTCTTGAGATACCAAGCAATCTCCTCCTCGAGGGGGGAGGAGAAATACTTATCCGATGAATGGATTGAATTCTTCGTCATCCGACTTCCTCCCAACTCGCGACTTCGGGGTCAGTCTCAGCTCCTTAAGAATGGCCAGCGCGGCACTGGAGTGGAACCTCATTGTGCTCTCTGCCGGGTTCTTCGCCAAACGATTATGACCTCCGTCGTGCACATTCACTGTACCAGCCTCTACAATATCATTGGAGGCCACACGAATGATATGCAGATGGCGGACAAGCATTTCCAGGGCCCACGAATCGGCGAGAGTCAGATTGCCCACACTCTCTTCCGATA
>ERZ773213.2038-NODE-2038-length-9951-cov-7.633994_pt1 | contig 9951 bp, 9 predicted proteins | sample MGYA00580996_ERZ773213 | MGnify/ENA primary metagenome ERZ773213 (study PRJEB29015, sample SAMEA2738152) | human oral metagenome | biome: human oral; feature: human-associated habitat; material: saliva | place: China | collected 2197 ...
CTCAAACGTTCGCGTGATTATCAGGATCAAAACATCAAATGAAAAAAGAACAATTTTATCCGCTAGGGATTTTTCTAGCTGCCATGGTGGGTGGACTTGTCCGCTACCTGGTTTCTACTTGGTTGCCAGTCAGCCCAGATTTCCCCTTGGGCACCCTTCTTGTTAACTATCTAGGCATTTTCTGCTTGGTTTATCTTGTCAAGGGATATCTGGTTTATAAGGGGACAAGTAAAGGTGTTATTTTAGCATTGGGTACAGGTTTTTGCGGAGGTTTAACAACCTTTTCTAGTCTCATGCTTGATGCTGTGAAACTGCTTGATACAGGGCGTTATCTTAGTTTAGTCCTGTATTTGCTTTTGAGCATCGGTGGAGGACTGCTTTTAGCTTACTATTTAGGGAGGAAGAAATGGTAATCGTCTATCTTGCAATTGCTTGTGGTTTCGGAGCTTTAGTGCGCTATTTCTTTTCCCGCTATAATCAAGCTTCTAAATTACCACTCGGAACGCTCATAGCTAATCTTTTAGGTTGCTTTTTGATTGGATTATTCTACAATCATGTAGAATCCAAGGAAGTCTATGCTATTTTAGCGACGGGTTTTTGTGGAGGTTTGACAACTTTTTCGACCTTGAATGACGAACTTCAAAGGTTGCTAAGCGATAAGAAGGTCTTTTATTCGTACATTACTTTGACCTACCTAGGTGGTTTAGTTGCGATTTTTTTAGGAATTCTGCTATAAATTTCTTTACTTTTTTGTGGAAATTTGGTAAACTGTATCTTGTGTGTAATGGACGCACAAAAATACAGTTTATCCGCTGAGGAAGTTTCCTCAAGATTGACAAAGATAGGAGAATAAAATGAATCCATTAATCCAAAGCTTGACTGAAGGTCAACTTCGTACAGATATCCCTTCATTCCGTCCTGGTGACACTGTTCGTGTACACGCGAAAGTTGTCGAAGGTAACCGTGAACGTATCCAGATTTTTGAAGGTGTTGTTATCGCACGTAAAGGTGCTGGCATCTCAGAAAACTACACAGTTCGTAAAATTTCTAACGGTGTAGGTGTTGAGCGTGTATTCCAAACTCACTCACCAGTTGTAGATTCAATCACTGTTAAACGTAAAGGTGCAGTACGTAAAGCTAAACTTTACTACTTACGTGAACGTTCAGGTAAATCTGCTCGTATTAAAGAGCGTTTGGGCGAATAATTCGCAAAATAAAAAAGGCTTGGTTTTCCAAGCCTTTTTTGTTTTTAAGTGCGGTCAGAATTAAGACCGCTTCATAATTTCAAAAAACTCATCGTTGGTTTTTGCCACCATAAGTTTGTCGATGAGGAATTCCATCGCCTCCACTTCACCCATTGGGTTAAGGATTTTGCGTAGAATCCACATTTTTTGTAATTCATCTGGTGTGGTAAGTAAGTCTTCTTTACGCGTACCAGAACGGTTGAAGTCGATTGCTGGGAATACACGTTTTTCTGCAATTTTGCGAGAAAGATGTAATTCCATGTTACCAGTACCTTTAAATTCTTCGAAGATAACCTCATCCATTTTTGAACCGGTATCTACAAGTGCGGTTGCAATAATGGTTAAACTACCGCCTTCTTCTACGTTACGCGCCGCACCAAAGAAACGTTTTGGACGATGTAAAGCATTTGCATCCACACCACCAGAAAGAATTTTACCGGATGCTGGTGTCACGGTATTGTAAGCACGTGCTAAACGAGTAATAGAGTCGAGTAAAATTACCACATCTTTTTTATGCTCAACAGAACGTTTTGCTTTCTCAATAACCATTTCTGCCACTTGCACGTGACGGGTTGCTGGTTCATCAAAGGTAGAAGCAATGACTTCACCTTTTACCGAACGTTGCATTTCCGTTACTTCTTCTGGACGTTCATCAATTAAAAGCACGATAAGCTCACATTCTGGATAATTGTGCGTGATACTTTGTGCAATGTTTTGTAATAACATGGTTTTACCGGCTTTTGGTGGAGCCACGATCAGACCACGTTGGCCTTTACCAATTGGAGATGCTAAATCTAAAATACGTGCGGTTAGATCTTCGGTTGAGCCATTACCACGTTCCATTCTTAAGCGAGAATTCGCGTGTAATGGGGTTAAGTTTTCGAAAAGGATTTTGCTACGAGAGACTTCAGGTTTGTCATCGTTGACTTGGTCGACTTTTAAAAGTGCGAAATAGCGTTCACCTTCTTTTGGAGGGCGGATTTTGCCTTCGATTTTATCACCAGTTTGAAGATTGAAACGACGAATTTGACTTGGGGAAACGTAGATGTCATCAGGACCAGCAAGGTAGGAACTGTCTGCGGAGCGTAAGAAACCGAAACCATCGGGTAAAATCTCCAATACGCCGCCGCCAAAAATGTCTTCACCGCTCTTGGCGTGCTGTTTCAAAATAGCAAAAACAATATCTTGTTTACGTAAACGGGCAAGATTTTCCAAACCCATTTGTTCTTCGCCAAGTTTCACAAGATCAGAAACAGGCGTGTTTTTAAGTTCTGTAAGATGCATAATTAATAATGTTGGAACTAATAAGAGTTGATAATACTGAATTGTTTGAATGGTGGGCAATGCCCTTAAGAATGTTGCGTAAATTACCACTAAAATGCAGTACTGTCTAGTTTTTGTTAGAAAAAACAGGGTAAAATAGCGGACGATATAGAGATTATCATTGCATATTGATTAATTATGCGTGATAATTGAATAATTAATCATTTTTTATAATCGAGATAAGGATAACTTATGGCTCTCTGGGGTGGTCGTTTTACACAAGCGGCAGACAAACGTTTTAAAGATTTTAATGATAGCCTGCGTTTTGATTATCGCTTGGCAGAGCAAGATATTGAAGGCTCAATTGGTTGGTCCAAAGCCTTAGTGAATGTTGGTGTTTTAAGTGCTGAAGAGCAACAACAGCTAGAGGTTGCCTTAAATGAATTATTAATCGAAGTGCGGTCAAATCCACAAGCGATTTTACAAGATGATGCAGAAGATATTCATAGCTGGGTAGAAAGTAAGCTCATCGATAAAGTGGGTAATTTAGGTAAAAAATTACACACGGGGCGTAGCCGTAATGACCAAGTTGCACTTGATATTAAAATGTGGTGCAAACAGCGTGTAGTCGAGTTGCAAGAGTCAGTTCGTAATCTTCAACGTCACTTGGTACAAACTGCTGAAAATACGCAAGATGCGGTGATGCCAGGTTATACCCATTTACAACGTGCACAACCAATCACTTTTGCCCATTGGTGTATGGCTTATGTGGAAATGTTTGAGCGTGATTATTCACGTCTCGCCGATGCTTATAAACGAATGAATAGCTGTCCATTAGGCAGTGGCGCACTAGCGGGAACAGCCTATGCAGTCGATCGTGAACAATTAGCATCAGATTTAGGTTTTGATTTTGCGACGCGTAATAGTTTGGATAGCGTCTCTGATCGTGATCATATTGTGGAATTACTTTCAACGGCTTCTTTAAGTATGGCGCACCTTTCTCGTTTCGCAGAAGATATGATTATTTTCAACAGTGGTGAAGCGAATTTTGTGGAGTTGTCAGATCGTGTGACTTCAGGCTCGTCTTTAATGCCGCAAAAGAAAAATCCAGACGCTTGTGAATTGATTCGTGGTAAAGCGGGCCGTGTCATGGGGGCATTAACCGGTATGTTGATGACCTTAAAAGGTTTACCATTAGCGTATAACAAAGATATGCAAGAAGACAAAGAAGGGATCTTTGATGCGTTAGATACCTGGCAAGATTGCGTAGATATGGCGACTTTTGTATTAGATGAATTAAAAGTGAATACCGACCGTACACGCGAAGCCGCTTTAAAAGGCTACTCAAATGCAACAGAGCTAGCGGATTACCTTGTGGCAAAAGGTGTGCCATTCCGTGATTCTCACCATATTGTTGGTGAAACCGTGGTTTATGCCATTGAAAAAGGCAAAGCCTTGGAAGACTTAACCATTCCTGAGTTCCGTCAATTCAGTGATGTGGTCGGGGATGATGTATATGACATTCTTTCGCTACAATCTTGTTTAGATAAACGTTGTGCGAAAGGTGGGGTTTCACCACTTCGTGTTGCAGAAGCGATTGCAGAAGCAAAAGCGAGATTAGCTTAATTAGCGCAAATAAAAGAGCGGTCAAAAAATATTGTTTTTTTTTGACCGCTCTTTCGTTTTTATGGCGTAGGTGGATCCATTAATTCAAGGATTTTATCGGTAGGCTCTTTTATATCGAAACTCGATTCCATTAATAATGAAAAAGTCTCGTCATTTCGTTTGCAAGCTGCATGAGAAATGAGCTTACCTTTCTTATTACGCAAATCGATAGTAACTTGACTGATGCTCGTCTTATCTACTGCTCTTTCTTTTATTATCGTCCACAACTGATTATTTTCTGTTGGTGGAAGAAAAAGAGTCGCTTCTGTGGCATAAGCTTGTAAGTAAGCATTATCTATCGTTTGATCAGCCACATTCACATCGTTTTTCATGTAAGTGAATGTTTTAAGATTATTCAGCGCGACCCAAATCTTTTCACCTTTGGTGGTTTCACATTTTACAACATCAATGACGCTCTCACCGAGATTCATAGCATTCTCATTTGCGAGCGAACATGCTGGAACTGCAGCCAAAAATACCCATAAATATTTTTTCATTAAATTAATCTCTGAAGTTATTAAATTGAAATGGTTGGCCTAATTCAGCGCCTTTCACCAATTGAATAACCGCTTGTAAATCATCACGTGATTTACCGGTTACGCGCACTTGTTCACCTTGAATTTGAGTTTGAACTTTGATTTTTGAATCTTTCACTAATTTAGTGATTTTTTTCGCCATCTCCGTTTCAATCCCTTGTTTTAATTTAATTTCTTTGGTGTAAAGTTTACCGTGGTGTTCACTTTCTGCTGGAATATCTAACGAGCTATGCTCAATGCCACGTTTTACAAACGCACCAATTAAGATTTCAATTAATTGCTCTAATTGGAAATCTGATTCAGTCGTCACTTTCACGGTTTCGCTTTTTTCATTTAATTCAATGACCGCTTCCACGCCACGAAAATCATAACGTGTACTTAATACTCGGTTTGCATTTTCAACCGCATTACGCACTTCGTGCATAGTAATTTCAGATACGATGTCAAAAGATGGCATAAATTTTCTCCCAAAATGAATTAAATTCGATCATTTGCACTTAAAAGACATAAAAGTGCGGTTAAGTCAGCAAAGTTTACCACAATTTGCGCTTGTTGTTGCACCTTCGGTTTGGCATGGAATGCCACACCTAATCCTGCAACATTCATCATCGCCAAATCATTGGCTCCATCTCCAATAGCAAGGGTGTTTTTGCGTGGAATACCGTATTCTTCAGCGAGTTTTTGCAAGGTGTTCGCTTTGTATTGTGCATCGACCACGCTACCTTTTACATTACCAGTGAGCGTGCCATCAATAATTTCAAATTGATTGGACGCCGCAAAGTCGAGGTTTAATAAACTTTTTAAGTAATCGGCGAAATAGGTAAAACCACCAGAAGCAATGGCAGTTTTCCAACCATGTTGTTGTAATGTCTTAATGGTTTCAATTAAGCCTGGCATTAACGGTAATTTTTCACGCACCTGTTGCAAAATACTTTCTGGCGCGCCTTTAAGTGTTCCCACTCGACGACGCAAACTTTGTTCAAAATCGAGCTCGCCACGCATGGCGCTTTCAGTAATGGCTGAAACCAGTTCACCCGTGCCAGCCAGTTTAGCGATTTCATCAATGCATTCAATTTGAATGACGGTAGAGTCCATATCCATCACCAATAAACCTTTTTCTGATAATTTTGCATCAAAATCCAGTTTAGCGATGTCTAATTGCATGTCGTGAGCATGGGCAATAAAATCGGCTAGCCATTTGCCTTTTAAAAGGACAACGGTGTTTTTTTCAACGTTCCATGCATCAAAACACTGGAAAGATTGACCGCACTTTTGTTGGAATTCGAGTAATTTGGCTAAATTCAGCGTTGTGCCGTATAAAATAAACGCATGTGTTTCATCGGAATGAGGCAAATCAGATGAAAGTGCGGAGGGAAATTGGGAATATTTTTGGGTAATGCTTGCAAGGTTTTGAATTTGCATAGAAAATCCTGTAAATTGTGAATACTCATCTATTCTAGCCGATCTTGGCGAAAAAATGGAAAAACAACGTGCAATTAATTAAAGAAAAACTTCAAAAATCACTGATGTTTGGGCTCATCGTGCTGCTTTGTATCGGTGCTATGGCCGTGATTTTGTTTGGCGTGAAACAATTTAAGATTGGTTCACAGCTTTCAAGTGTGAATCAAGTGGCGAATTTGTCACATATTTTGGTTCGTCAGCAGGCCAATTTATTTTCGGTTTTATTAACTAATAATGCGAAATCCGATCAACTTGTCGAAAATCTAGATAATTTAGTTAAAGAAAACTTTGTACTCGATGCGACCATTTATGATTATAACGGCAAGGAATTAGCACAAAGTACCAATACCGGCAATCTTCGTGAGCAACTGGGTCTAGAACATAAAAATGAAGGTGAGTTTTCAACACAACAAATTGTTGAGCCTATTTATTCTGCTTCTAATAACGCGGTTCGTGGCTTTTTGCGCGTGACCTTTGACGCCCAATATGCTCAAACGACGCAGAGCAAAATTAATCAAGTCTTCCACCGTTTATATGGTGAAATTGTGGTGGTCTTTTTATTAGGTGCTTTATTCGCCAGTTCCATTCATTATTTTTTAAGTCATTATCGTCGAACATATCGAAAACCAGTGGAAACTAAAACGGTGGTCAATTTACAAGGTAAATCGAGTAGTCAACGTTTCCATCAACGTCGTCGTAGAATTTGATCAAGGTAAATAAAATTGCAGATATTGCTCAAGTCAATCAGTAAATAGGGTAGAATACTGAGAATTATTTAGATAGGAGAAAAACATGGCAACTCGTAGACAACTCGCCAACGCAATTCGTGCGCTATCAATGGATGCAGTACAAAAAGCGAAATCAGGCCACCCAGGTGCACCGATGGGAATGGCGGATATCGCTGAAGTATTATGGCGCGATTTCTTAAAACACAACCCAAACAATCCGAAATGGGCTGATCGCGACCGTTTTGTGCTTTCTAACGGCCACGGTTCAATGTTGATTTATAGCTTATTACATTTAACTGGCTACGATCTTTCTATCGAAGATTTAAAACAATTCCGTCAATTACATTCTAAAACCCCAGGTCACCCAGAATATGGTTATGCACCAGGTGTTGAAACCACAACGGGTCCGTTAGGCCAAGGTATCACTAATGCAGTAGGGATGGCGATTGCAGAGAAAACCTTAGCGGGACAATTTAACCGTGAAGGCCATGAAATCGTAGACCACCACACTTATGTGTTCTTAGGCGATGGCTGTTTAATGGAAGGAATTTCCCATGAAGCTTGCTCTTTAGCTGGAACATTAGGTCTTGGTAAATTAATCGCATTCTACGATGACAACAATATTTCGATTGATGGTCATGTTGATGGTTGGTTCAGTGATGATACTGCAGCACGTTTTGAAGCTTATGGCTGGCAAGTGATTCGCAATGTGGATGGTCACGATGCAGAACAAATTCGTGCCGCAACCATTCTTGCTCAAGCAGAAAAAGAAAAACCAACTTTAATTATTTGTAAAACCATCATCGGCTTCGGTTCACCAAATAAATCAGGTTCTCATGATTGCCACGGTGCACCATTAGGTGATGAAGAAATCGCATTAACCCGTAAAGCACTAGGCTGGGAATATGGTCCATTTGAAATTCCAGCTGAATACTATGCTGAATGGTCTGCAAAAGAAAAAGGCGCTGCAGCAGAAAAATCTTGGGAAGAAAAATTTGCCGCTTATGCTAAAGCATATCCAGAACTTGCTGCAGAATTTACACGTCGTGTAAACGGCGAATTACCAGCAAATTGGGCAGCAGAATCTAAAGCGTTCATTGAAAAATTACAAGCTAACCCAGCAAGCATTGCAAGTCGTAAAGCATCACAAAATGCAATCGAAGCTTATGCACACGTATTACCTGAATTTTTAGGTGGCTCAGCAGACTTAGCAAGCTCTAACTTAACGTTATGGAGCGGTTCTAAACCAATTCGTGCACACGAAAACGTAGGTGGTAACTATATCAACTATGGTGTGCGTGAGTTTGGTATGTCAGCGATCATGAATGGCATTGCCTTACACGGCGGTTTCATTCCTTACGGCGCAACCTTCTTAATGTTCTACGAATATGCACACAATGCGGTGCGTATGGCGGCATTAATGAAACAACGTTCTTTATTCGTTTATACTCATGACTCGATCGGTTTAGGCGAAGATGGTCCAACTCACCAACCAGTTGAGCAAACCACTTCATTACGCTTAATTCCAAATCTTGAAACATGGCGCCCATGTGACCAAGTGGAATCAGCTATCGCATGGCAACAAGCGGTTGAACGTCAAGATGGCCCAAGTGCGTTGATCTTTACTCGTCAAAACTTAGCCCAAATGGACCGCACTTCTGCACAATTAGAGGCAGTTAAACGTGGTGCTTATGTGTTAAAAGACTGTGATAGTACACCTGAGTTAATCTTCATTGCGACAGGTTCTGAAGTGGAATTAGCAGTGAAAGCAGCAGATGTATTGGCTGCCGAAGGTAAAAAAGTACGTGTAGTTTCTATGCCAAGCACTAACCGTTTCGATAAACAAGATGCGGCGTACCGTGAAAGCGTATTACCAGCAGCCGTAACCAAACGTGTTGCGATTGAAGCGGGTATTGCGGACTTCTGGTATAAATACGTAGGCTTTGAAGGCCGCGTAGTAGGTATGAATAGCTTCGGCGAATCAGCACCAGCAGATCAATTATTCAAACTCTTTGGTTTCACCATGGATAACGTGGTGGCAAAAGCAAAAGAGATTTTATAATTATTAAAATAGATAAGGGCAGGTCAATTACCTGCCTTTCTTTTTTAAGAAAGTGCGGTCAAAAAATAAGAAAATTTTTGACCGCACTTTGTTTTTATTTGCTTTCACCTTGTTATCAAAGCCTTTTTTCGTCAATCCATTGAGTTAGCTTTTCAAGTTTGTTAAAATTTGCAGTACTTTTTGCAATAAAAATAAAACGTAAAAAGTGAGTTCGGAAGAAGGTAGCTGGAGAGTAGGGAATTGCCCCTACGCCGACGAGGTAAAATCTTTCAGGCGCAATCGCAAGATTGCAGGGACTGTTACTGGACGAACCCTTGGAGAGATCCATTGCATTTTATTGATGTAAATGGACGCCGAAGGCGCAAAAGAGCGGTCGATTTTTCGATTGTTTTCCAAACGCTCAGGCAAAAGGACAGGGGCAAAAGACAATCGGTATTATCAAAAATATTTCTATCGGGATTCTTCTTGTCTCCTTGTCGAGTTTATTTGTATTTTAAACGACGAGGAATCATCAATGTCATTACAGACAACCTTATCTGCTATTAGCAGCTTTGTATGGGGACCGCCCCTACTCATTCTATTGTCCGGAACCGGACTTTATCTCACCCTTCGTTTAGGCTTCTTACAAATTCGTTATTTGCCTCGTGCATTGAGCTATTTATTTGCTCGTGGTGCGAATAAAGGCAAGGGGGATGTATCTTCTTTTGCGGCACTTTGTACGGCATTAGCGGCAACTATTGGTACAGGGAATATCGTGGGTGTAGCCACTGCAGTGCAAGCAGGTGGACCAGGTGCGATTTTTTGGATGTGGTTGGTTGCATTATTAGGCATGGCAACTAAATATGCTGAATGCTTACTGGCCGTGAAATATCGTGTTCGAGATAAATACGGTTTTATGGCCGGTGGACCAATGTATTACATTGAGCGTGGTCTTGGTATTAAATGGTTAGCTAAATTATTTGCGCTCTTTGGGGTATTAGTGGCCTTTTTCG
>ERZ773213.2040-NODE-2040-length-9950-cov-3.101971_pt1 | contig 9950 bp, 7 predicted proteins | sample MGYA00580996_ERZ773213 | MGnify/ENA primary metagenome ERZ773213 (study PRJEB29015, sample SAMEA2738152) | human oral metagenome | biome: human oral; feature: human-associated habitat; material: saliva | place: China | collected 2197 ...
TTCACGATTGAAGGTCGTGCTGTGCTTTCAACGATTGAAGGTCGCTTGAGCAAGGTCTATTATAGCATGATTTAGCAAGGATTCCAAAGGGATATGGGAAGTTTTTGCACAATCAAAAAAACATGCGAGGATTCTCGCATGTTTCCATGAGCTTAAATGCTAATTCTATTTTAGCTAGCCCTTAATCAAATCTGTATTTCTGCTTGATGGTGCAGGCAACAAAGACAAGCCCGAAAACGACCATGAGAATCAGATAGACTGGCAAGGTCGCGGCTGTCAGCGTTGCAATTTCCAAAAGGTGCTGCAGGACAAAGGCTGATAGATAGAAGCCAAAGACAGAGAAGATAATGAGCAGGCTGCGCCAGAGGTTGAGTGGCAGACAGGCCCTAATGACGGACAGGAAGCTGATGCTGCCTAGCAAGTAGTAGGTCAGGGTGGACATTTCTACGTCGCTCCAGCCATGGCTGCTGCCCCAGATGCGGACAAATAGCACGCTGAAGACAATCATGAGGGAGCTTGGCAGAGCTAGCTGCAGGGAGCGTTTGAGGAAGTGCTTTTCAACCGGCTTAATATTGCGCTCAAAGGTGAGGACAAAGGGTGGGAAACCTTCGACAAACTGGTCAATCAAGGTGATCTGAATCGGGATGAATGGGAAAATCAAGAGGTATTCAGGTTTTCCGAGCAGGATACTGGCGATACAGATGATAGCTAGGATGAAAGAATAAATGGTCTTGATGAAGAAAATCGGAGCAATCCGGCCGATATTGTTAACGACTCGGCGACCTTCAAAAAGAATCTCAGGGACATCGTTAAAGTCGGAGTTAAGAAGGACCAAGTTGGCAATTTGCCGAGTTGCGGGGTCGCCCTCGGCCATGACGATGGAGCAGTCTGCTTCACGCAAGGCCAAGATATCATTAACCCCATCTCCGGTCATGGCTGTTGTCCGACCAGCGGCCTTAAGAGTCTGGATGAGCAGCTTCTTCTGATGGGGAGAAACACGGCCAAAGATGGCCGTTTCTTCAGCTTGCTCAACCAGTTCTTGATCGCTGATTTTAGAGCAGTCGATGTAGCTGTCGTAGTTGGCAAATCCAGCCTGGCTCGCGATATGGGAAACGGTCACTGGATTGTCACCAGAGATGATTTTCAAATCAACATCCTGAGAGCGCAGGTAGTCCAGTGTCTCGGCTGCTCCCTCACGAATAGGGTCGGTGATTTCCAGAACGGCCAGAGCAGTCATATCTTCAGGCAATTGGATACTGTGTTTGTTTAGCACTTGGTCGCTGTGAGCCAGCACCAAAACCCGCGATCCGCGTTTTTGAGCCTCTCCAACCGCTGCAGGATTGCTGTCCAGCAGCATTTCGGGTGCCCCCAGAAAGATAGTTCCGACACTGGATAAATGCATAGCGCCCCATTTTCGGTCACTAGAAAATGGGATGACATTGTCGCTAGTATAGGCATGGTCCAGATGGCCGTAGCCCTTGCGGATAGCCTGGGCTGTTGGGTTATTATCCTCGCTGGTTTGGATGTAGGCTGCTAAGATTTGACCGACAGTCTCATCAGAAAACTTATCTGAAAGGCTATGTAAGGCTTCAACAGTCATCTTACCTTGGGTAATTGTCCCGGTCTTGTCCAGGCAGAGAGTATCCACCCGAGCCAGAGTTTCAACTGAATACATTTCCTGAACAAGAACCTTGCGCATGCCTAACTTGATGACAGCTGTCAGGAGTGACGTGACTGTTAGCAGGGCGATTCCCTTAGGTAGCATACCCAAAAGAGCTGTCGAGCTGGTAATGACAGAGTTCTTGACAGGCAGTCCCTTTATCACTAGGGCTTCAAAGAAGAGAGCCAGTCCGAAAGGAATGATGATTTTTCCGGTAAAGCGGGAAATTTTCGCAAGATTGTATAGAATGCGCGAGTTGATAGGCTTGAGTGTTTTAGCCTCAGTCATGAGCTTGTTGGCATAGTTATCTGCGCCGACATGGTGCACCTCAGCATAGATCTGCCCACTGGCCAGAAAGCTACCAGACAGCAGCTCAGCGCCTTCTTCCTTGAGAACCAAGTCGCTCTCCCCTGTCAGCATGGCTTCATTGGCCTCGGCAACACCCTCTACTACACGGGCATCACTGGGAATTTGCTCGCCGGCTGACAGCTTGATCAGGTCACCCAGTACAATTTCTTCTGGCTGAATCTTGACTTCCTGGCCGTCGCGGATGACTGTGACCAGCTCTCGGCTGACCAGATTAAGCTTGTCAATCATGTGCTTGGCCCGCAGCTCTGTGATAATACCAGTGACGGCATTAAAGCTGATTACTGCGAAGAAGACCAGATTGCTCCAAGCTTGGACAGAGAACAAGGCCAGAGCGATCACAAAGTTAAGGGCATTAAAAAGGGTGAAAACATTCCGCTTAACGATTTGCCAGTTACTGGTGCTGGTGTCACTTGTAAAATCGTTGGTTAAGCCCTGCGAAATCTTTTCATCTACTTGGGTTTGGTTTAAACCAATTAATTCTTTCTTATTCATGAGATTAATGATACCATTTTTTTATGGAAATGGCTATCAGAATCAGCTGTTACAGCCAAAGTTTGGAAAATTATTGCAGACTATAAGGGTATAGGGTATAATGGGAAAGGATGTAATAAATTTCAAGTACAATCACAGTTTGAAATAAGGAGAGTTTATGTTTTATACTTATTTGCGAGGTTTAGTGATTTTTATCCTGTGGACCTTAAACGGCAATGCACATTACCACAATAAAGAAAAGATTCCTTCAAAAGATGAAAATTATATCTTGGTTGCCCCTCACCGGACATGGTGGGATCCAGTTTACATGGCTTTTGCGACCAAGCCCAAGCAGTTCATTTTCATGGCCAAGAAACAGCTCTTTGAAAATCGCGTGTTCGGCTGGTGGATTCGCATGTGCGGTGCCTTTCCTATTGACCGGGAAAATCCTGGTCCGTCAGCTATCAAATACCCTGTCAATATGCTGAAAAAGAGCAATCGTTCCCTGATTATGTTCCCAAGCGGCAGTCGCCATTCTACGGATGTCAAGGGAGGAGTGGCAGTGATCGCTAAGATGGCTAAAGTTCGTATCATGCCAGTAGTCTATGCTGGTCCCATGAGCCTTAAAGGCTTGGCGGCTGGGGAGCGTGTGGACATGAATTTTGGTAATCCAATTGATATTTCAGACATTAAGAAGATGAATGATGAGGGAGTTGAGGAAGTAGCTCGCCGTATTCATGCGGAGTTTGACCGTTTGGATGCTGAAGTGGCCCCTTACCAGACACAAAAGAAAGGCAATATTTTCTTGCGGATTCTACGTGCCTTTGTCTTTATTCCTGCTATTTTGATTGGAATTTTGACCATCATTTTCAGCTTTTTTGCTAGCTTTGTCTGGGATCCGGATAAGCACAGAAAATAAGAGACTAATCAGCTTCCTGAGCAATCTTGCTTGGGAGCTGATTTTTGTATGTGAGTGAGTTATAATGTTGGTATGTTTTATAAGGAGGATGCTATGTCTCTTGCTTTTTTATCTTTTGTAACCTTATCACTGTTTATGCTGCACGAGTTTGATGAGATTATCCTGATTCGGCCTTGGATTTCTCAGAATCAAGATCATCAACGCTATCAAAAGGAGATGTTCATTGCTGGGAGAGAGAGTTATCTTTCTGCTGAAAGCATTGCTCTAATGATTGCAGAGGAATTTCTGCTGGCTTTTATCCTTTTGTTGCTTGCGATTCTATTTCGCATTCCTGAGCTGGCTTTGGCTATTGGCTTCTGTCATACCCTCCATCTGCTGGGCCATATCATGCAAGTGTTTCGCTTTCGTCGCTGGGTACCGGGCGGCTTCACAGCTTTGACGACTTTTCCTATACTCATCTTAGTCTTCATCCTTTATCTATGTCAGCAGTCAGTTTCTTGGCCGCTGCTTCTGATTCTAAGCGTGCTAGTGATGGCTTTTCTTTTGGCAAATCTGGCCTTTTTACATGGCAGAGCTCAAAAGATAGAAGCTTGGATATACAGGGTAAGCAAAGCAGACTGATATTACAGCTCCTATTTTCATCAATGACCCTTCTATCTATACGACTTCTTGCAAAATAAAGATTTTAAAATATGACAAGCTGAAAATATTCTCGGCTTGTTTTATTTTTTTGCAATCTTTTACGAATAAAAAGACAAAGGAGAAAAATATGCTTGAAGAAATCATTGAAAAGCTAAAAGAATACAAGCTCTTTGTCGGTCTGGCAGTAGTTGGCGCTGTGCTAGGTGGTTTTTTCCTCATCAAAGGAAATCACCAGCCACAAAATCAGGTAGCCGCCTTGAGCCAAGAAATAACTTCCTCATCCAGCTCAGTTGATGAAGAAAGCGAAAAAGTTCTTTCTAAGGCTAAGGCGGACGAAGAGGAAAGCGATCAGGTCACTGTGGATATTAAAGGCGCAGTTAAGAATCCTGGTGTCTATGAGCTGAGAGCGGGAGCGAGAGTCCATGAAGCCATCCAAAAAGCTGGCGGATTGACAGCAGATGCCGAAGCTAAGTCCATCAATCAGGCGCAAAAATTAACGGATGAAGCAGTAATCTATGTGGCAAAGATTGGTGAAGAAGGAGCTGATGTCACACAGACTGGCCAGCATCAAGCAGGAGCTTCTGATTCTGCTGGTGCCAGTGGTGGAAAGTCGGAAAAGGTCAATCTAAATACGGCGACAGAGGCTGAATTGCAGACTATTTCAGGCATCGGACAGAAGCGGGCTTCTGACATCATAGCCTACCGCGAAAGCAATGGCCGCTTCAAGTCAGTAGATGATCTGAAAAAAGTGTCAGGGATTGGAGATAAGACCTTAGAAAAGCTGAAAGAATATGTCACAGTGGATTAAAAAGCTACCCATCGTCCCTATCTATCTGGCTTTCATTCTTGTATGGGCCTATTTTGCAGTCTATTCTGGAAGTTCCTTGGCTTATTTTGGGCTGGGTGCCCTTCTGCTTCGTCTCTTTTTCAGCTATCCCCTCAAAAAAAGTCTAGCTGCTTTGGCATTCCTGTCCCTTTTTGTCCTCTTTTTCTTGCTTCGTCGGGAAATGGCAGAGCAGGCCTTTAGGCAGGAACCTCCTTCAGCTAGCTCGGTTCAAGTTTTGCCGGATACGATCAAAGTCAATGGAGATTCCCTATCCTTTCGAGGGCGAACGGACGGTCGGCTTTATCAGGTCTTCTACAAGATCAAATCAGCCAGTGAAAAGAAAGCTTTTCAGCAGCTGACAGATTTGGTTGTCCTTGATATGGAAGGAGAGTTTGAACAGGCCCAGCAGCAACGAAATTTTTCGGGCTTTGACTATCAGGCTTATTTAAAGACTCAGGGGATTTACCGTACCTTAAAAATCAATAAGATTCAGTCACTAAGACCAATTTCCAGCCTGAATCCACTGGATTGGCTGTCTGTTTGGCGGAGAAAAGCGCTGGTCTATATTCGAAGTAATTTTCCTAGTCCAATGAGCCATTACATGACAGGACTCTTGTTTGGTGACTTAGATACGGAGTTTGCGGAAATGAGTGACCTGTATTCTAGCTTGGGTATCATCCATTTGTTTGCCTTGTCTGGTATGCAGGTAGGTTTCTTTTTGGATGGTTTTCGCAGAATTCTTCTACGTTTGGGGATGAAGAGGGAGACAGTAAATGCTTTGCAGCTGCCTTTTTCATTTATCTATGCTGGACTGACAGGTTTTTCTGTTTCTGTCGTCAGAAGCTTAGTTCAGAAGTTGTTGGCCCAGCAAGGACTGACCAGATTAGATAACTTTTCTCTGACACTGATGGTTCTCTTTATCACCATGCCCAATTTTCTTCTGACAGCAGGCGGTGTCTTGTCCTGCGCCTATGCCTTTTTGATTTCTATGATGGATTTTGAAAAGTTGCCGCCGATTCGGAAGCTTTTAGCAGAAAGTCTGACTATTTCATTGGGCATTTTGCCTATACTGATCTACTACTTTGCAGAATTTCAGCCTTGGTCCGTGATTTTAACTTTTTTATTTTCACTACTCTTTGACTTGCTGATGCTGCCAGGCTTAACCCTCATTTTTATTTTGTCACCACTGATAAAAATCTCTCAGGTCAATTTTTTCTTTGAGTTACTCGAAGGTGTGATTCGCTGGGTAGCTGACTTTACTCCGCGCCCTTTGATTTTTGGGAAACCCAACCTCTGGTTACTGGCCGCTCTGCTTTTGGTTTTGGCTTTAATCTATGACTTTCGGAGAAAGAAAAGCTGGTTTTTGTCTTTTAGTTTGCTAGCTCTTCTTTTATTTTTCCTAACAAAGCATCCGCTGCAAAACGAGATCACAGTAGTGGATATTGGTCAGGGAGATAGCATTTTTCTCAGGGACTGGCGAGGCAGGACGGTTTTGATTGATGTAGGAGGACGAGTCGAGATAGGAAAGAAAGAGGCTTGGCAGGAGCGACAGACTTCATCCAATGCAGAAAAGACCTTAATTCCCTATCTCAAAAGTCGTGGCGTTGCTAGTCTGGATGTATTGGTCCTGACTCATACCGATACCGATCACATGGGAGATATGCTGGAGGTAGCTAAGCATTTTTCCATCAAGGAAATCTATGTTTCCAAAGGAAGTCTGACTCAGCCTGATTTTGTTCAAAAACTGGAGCAGATAGAAACTTCTGTCCATGTCGTAGAAGTAGGAGATGAGATTCCGGTATTTGACTCAGTTTTGCAGGTTCTCTATCCTAGTGGGACAGGCGACGGTGGAAATGATGATTCAATTGTACTCTACGGAGAGTTCTTTCAGACAAAATTTTTGTTTACAGGTGATTTGGAAAGACAAGGAGAAGCTGAACTGCTGCAGCGCTTCCCTCAGCTGAAAGCAGATGTCTTAAAAGCAGGACACCATGGCTCCAAAGGCTCTTCCAGTCCAGAGTTTTTAGAGCAAATTCAGCCGAAACTGGCCTTGATATCAGCTGGCCAGAATAATCGTTATCGACATCCGCATCAGGAAACTTTGCAAAGATTTGAGAAATTTAATACTGCTATCTATCGAACTGACCAGCAGGGGGCCATTCGTTTGATTGGTTGGAATTCCTGGAAGATTGAAACGGTTCGCTGATAGCCTCGCTAAAGATGCCAACTCATACTTTGTAGACTGCTTAGCTTCAGTTAGGAAGTCATATTGATTTATTTATGCATTTGTGATAAGATAATGGGTATAAAAAATTATAGAGGAGAATTTTATGTTTGCTGCATATAAAAAATTCTGGACACACTATGCTGATTTTTCAAGCCGGTCTAGCCGGTCAGACTATTGGTGGGTAGTTTTATGCCATGTTATTGTTACTGCACCGCTATTTATCATTTTTTGGGCATCTGCTTTTGGAAGTATTCTTTCAGCAGCAGTTCAAGACTCAACTTATGGATATGAATCAGATCCATCAGCAATCTTGGCTGGAGCAGGATTCGCTGTAATCTTTATTTTCATCTTAATTCTCTATGCTCTGGCAACTTTTGTACCTAATTTAGCTATCATTGTCCGTCGTTTACGTGATGCTGGTTATCATTGGGCATTTCTTTTCTTGTATGTTGGTCCTTTTTTACTATCATTTATTCCAGTTCTAAATATTATTGCAGGAATAGTATCTCTTCCATGTAGTATTGCTTTGATTGTTTTGCTTTGTCAAGGATCTAAGCCTGAAATGGTTGGAAATTCATATGGTCAGCAAAACTTCCAAGGACAACAGTTTGGCCAACAGTCATACAATCAAGGTTTAAACTATGAAAAACAACCACAACAAGGCGGTTTCCAAGGTCAGCAGTTTGGCCAACAGCCACATCAAGGTGGTTTCCAAGGACAACAGTTTGGTCAACAACCACAACAATCTGTTCAAAACCAACCATTTGGCCAACAGTCACATCAAGGTGGTTTCCAAGGTCAGCAATTTGGTCAACAACCACAGCAACCAGTCCAAAACCAACCATTTGGTCAACAGCCACAGCAAGGTGGTTTCCAAGATCAGCAGTTTGGTCAACAGCCACAACAACCTGTTTCTGATCAAAGTCAAGCGGTGGAGCAAGCAGAACCAGTTCAAAATCCATTTACTGCTGAAACACCTGAGCAGTCAACACCTCAAGATTTTGGAACTCAGGCACCTGTTGAGGATAATCCTTTTGTTTCACCAATTCAAGAGGAGCAAGCTACTGCACCTGCTGAAAACAGTGTAGAGGATACAACTGAAAATCATGAATAAACAAAGAAAGAGTTGGAATATTTCCAGCTCTTTTTGCTTTGTCGTTCGGAGAAAAGTTTTAACAGAACGAGACATGATTGCTTTTCATAACAAAGAAAAATGAAGCTATTGATAGTTCATATTTATATAGCAGATATACTCAAAAATTAGATTTTGTTTACAAAGAAAAAAGCAGACTTTCCGACTCTTTTTTGTTACAATCAATACATGAAAAAAATTGACAAGAAATATAAAGCAGAGGAGACTTTCGGTGTTAGCTATTGAGGAAATTAAAAAAATCACGCCAAGCAATCTTCCTGCTTTGACCATTTTGGCTGGGGATGACTTGGGACAGTTTGAGTTGTTGAAGGAGCAGTTTCTCCGCCAGATTCAGTTTCAAGCAGGTGATTTGAACACAGCTATTTTTGATATGAAAGAAGCAAACTACCAGGATGTGGAGTTGGACTTGGTCAGTCTGCCTTTTTTTGCAGATGAAAAAATCGTGATTTTGGATCATTTTGCTGATTTGACAACAGCTAAGAAGCGCTATCTGACTGATGAAGAACTCAAATCTTTTGAAAATTATCTGGAAAATCCAGCGGATACAACTCGTCTGGTTATCTTCGCAGAAGGTAAGTTGGATAGCAAGCGCCGTCTGGTTAAACTGCTGAAACGGGACGGGAAAATTTTTGAGGCTGCAGAACTCAAGGAAGCAGATCTACGGGCTTATTTCAGCAAGGAAGCGCAGGCAGAAGGATTACAATTTGCTCCGACAGCTTTCGATCAGTTGCTGCTGAAATCGGGTTTTCAGTTCAGTGAAGTCAGTAAAAATTTAGCCTTTCTGAAAGGTTATAAAGAGTCTGGTCAGATTGGTTTAGAAGACATTGCCGAGGCCATTCCCAAGACCCTTCAGGACAATATTTTTGATCTGACCCAGCTGATTTTGCAGCAGAAGATTGATGAAGCCAGAACCTTGGTACGAGATTTGACTCTTCAAGGTGAGGATGAAATCAAGCTTATTGCCATTATGCTGGGGCAGTTTCGTATCTTTACGCAGGTTAAGGTTTTAGCAGAAAATGGCAGAGCTGAGAGTCAGATTGTGTCTGATTTGTCCGACTATCTAGGCCGCAAGGTCAATCCTTATCAAGTCAAGTTTGCCTTAAAGGATGCTCGCTCACTGAGTTTAGCCTTTCTTAAAAAGACCATGGCCTGTCTGATTGAAACGGATTATCAGATTAAGTCAGGGCTGTATGATAAAGATTACCTGTTTGATTTGGCTCTGCTCAAGATTGCGACGGGTGACTTACAAGCAAAATAGTTGAAAAATTCTAATGATTGCGTTATCATTTTTATAATCATATAGAAAAAGAGGTCTATCAAATGGCAATTATCTTACCTGATCTTCCTTACGCTTACGATGCGTTAGAGCCTTACATTGATGAAGAAACAATGCACTTGCATCATGACAAGCACCACAATACCTATGTAACGAATGTTAATGCTGCGCTTGAAAAACATCCTGAAATTGGTGAAGACTTGGAAAAATTATTGGCTGATGTGGAGTCTATCCCAGCTGATATCCGTCAGGCAGTCATCAACAATGGTGGTGGTCATCTTAACCACGCTCTTTTCTGGGAATTGATGACACCAGCAGAAACATCACCATCTGCAGAGTTGGCAGCGGATATCGAAGCTACTTTTGGATCATTTGAAGACTTTAAAGCAGCTTTCACTGCAGCGGCT
>ERZ773213.2047-NODE-2047-length-9928-cov-2.802796_pt1 | contig 9928 bp, 7 predicted proteins | sample MGYA00580996_ERZ773213 | MGnify/ENA primary metagenome ERZ773213 (study PRJEB29015, sample SAMEA2738152) | human oral metagenome | biome: human oral; feature: human-associated habitat; material: saliva | place: China | collected 2197 ...
GCGGTAGTGGCCACACAGGCGATCGAGTTCGTCGATTGTGGCGTCGGGACCGACGGTCACGGGGTCTTCCACCATGCCGGACTCGCTGCGCTTAACCTGGCGGACCTGCGCGGCTTGCTCCTCAATCGAGAGGTTGCGGTGCAGGATACCGATTCCCCCCTGGCGCGCCATGGCGATAGCCATCCGCGCCTCGGTGACGGTATCCATCGCGGCGGACAGGAGGGGCACGCGCAGCGAGATATTCGTCGTCAGGCGGCTCGTGGTGTCAACGGATGAAGGAACGACGTCCGTGAGCTCGGGTAGGAGCGTAGGTGAGGCCGGTCAGGCCGAAAGGATCGTGTGTAGCGAGTTCTCCCATGGGCCAATTGTAGGCAGTCGACACGGCTTTCGCGTACCGGCCTCACCCGGGCAGGCAGGGACTCGCCCGCCCCGACGGGCCCGGCTCCTCTCATTCGTCGCCGCGCCCGTGGGCACGGCGCGCACGCGCCATCGTGGCTCCCGTGACTGTGAGATCAATCGGCGCGGCTCCCCGCGCCAGCATACGGGCGGCGGTGAGAGCGTCGGGGTGTCCCTCCCACACGCGCATCGACACGGAGCCATCGGGGCCGACCTCGTGAATCCACCGGCCCATTCCTGCCCGCGCGTGCGAGTCGGCCCACGCCACCGCGCGCGCGTAATCGACCGCGAGAGCCTCGGCGCGGTCGGCGGGGACGAGTTCGGCGAGGACGCGGGCCGCGCTCGCGGCCTCGCACACCACCCAGTGCATGCGCTCGGGTGCGGCGACCGCTCCGGTGGGGTCCAGCGTATAGACGAAGCCGCCGATTCCCCGCTCCGTCCATCCGTCGGCGAGGGCCCGGTCGTACAGGGCGATGGCCGTGTCCAGCATCCACGCTCCGGGCTCCTCGCCCATGGTGCGCAGGATCGCGATCACCTGTCCGATGAGGCGCGCCGCCTTGAAGCCCAATCCCGGCACGGTGTCCAGTGGGCGGATGAGTTCGCGCGCCGCCTCGTCGTCGGCATCCGACAGGGGCCGCCACTGCGCGTCGTAGAGGTCGGGCAGGGCGAAACCGACGCGCGCGGCGACCTCGCCGACGAGGCGCATGATGGCACGCGCCCGATCGAACCAGGCACGCCGGGAGGTCGCCTCCCACGCGGCGAGGTAGGCCTGCGCGGTGTCGAGGTTGGTGGAGAGGCGTCGCAGGGGCGAGCGGAGGCCGCTCGCCGCGTCGATCTCCTCGCGCACGCTACCCGTCCGCGGATCCCACCAGCGCCGATCCTGATCCGCGTCGAGCTCGTCGAGCAGATGCGCGGCCCCCTCGTGGCCGAGCATGGAGGCCGCCGCGGCCGCTCCGATCATCGCCGACTGCGCCCGCTGGGACAGGAGGGCGCGCGGAACCGGCGTGGCGCTATCCTGCGAGGTCGGCACCACCTCGGCGTACCACGCACCCTGCTCGGCGCGCAGCGGGCCGCGCATCGCGGCGAGGCCGTGGGAGACGAGGTGAGAGGCTCCTTCGATACCTCGCATCTGCGCAAGGGCGAAGACGTGGGTCATGCGAGCGCTAATCCGGGCATCCAGGGGACGACCGAGATCGGCCTGCCCGTCCGCGCGCAGGAAAGCAAAGCCGACGCGCGCCTTCGACCGGGAGGCGAAGGCGACGAGCGCGTTGAAGTCGGCGTCGAAGGCACGGCGCAGGTCTTCGTTGTTCCAGGGGGCGTTCATGACTGTTCTCCTACCGGGACGTACCCTCACCGTAGCACCTGACCAGGTCATTTCGCCCCGGCGAGCACATTGCGTGCCGACGACGTCAAGCCTGGGGGCCCACACCCTTACCGGTCGACTCAGGAACGGCCAACCAGCTGCAGGTCGGCCTGGGGAGCGAGAAGTGCGAGGGCTTCCTCCACGCACGCGCTGACGGTGCGCACCCTTTGCACCCGGGGCGAGAGGACCTCGGGGGAATCGGTTCCCACCACGATCATGGGAATGCCGTAGCGCGCGTCAAGTTCCTCGATCGTGGCCGCGCAGGTGGTCCCGCAGCCGAAGACGACCGCGAGCGACGGCACCCCGCCGCGCACGTACTCGCGGAATCGATCACAGGCGGTCGCGCCGTCGTAGTCCTCACTGGACAGGACTCGCACCTCGCACCCGTACCAGGCCAGGGCGATGCCGATGACCTGGGCTGCCGTCTCGTGGGGGGCGTCGCTGATGAGGGCGACCCGGTCTCCCCCGACGAGTGCGCGCGTGGGACGCGAGTGGTAGACGCCGCGACACACGCGCTGGAAGGCGTTGACCAGCATGAGCGCGGGAGCGGCTCCGACGGGGTCACCGGCGGGGGCGGAACGCAGGGATTTGAGGGTGGGCTCGACGAAGCGCGACCACGTGTGGACGAGGCCGTGGCTGGCGACCGTCGCCTCAAGAACCTCCTCAAGGCGCGGGTAGTCGTCGCCGAGGGCGACCGTTCGTAGCTGGGCGGCGTTGGCAGGTCCCACGCGCGGATGCAGGGACGTTTCGGCGAGCGCTCGGCGGGCTGCTTGGGCTGCGGGCATCCCCGTTCGGATGTGGTTGATCATCGCACGCAGGCGCTCGACGTCCTCGGGCATGTAGCGGCGTCGGGCACCCGACTGTCGCCCCGTCGGGCCGAGGCCGTAGCGTCGTTCCCAGGTCCGCAGGGTCGAGGCGGACACCCCGAGGCGCTTGGACACCTCGGTGACGGAGAGGGCGGCTTCGGGCACGGACTGCGCGCTGAGCACTGCACGCGGCATGGCCCCTCCTCGGCTGTCGGTCACTGTTCCTGCTCCGATTCTCACGCTCGCCGCGGGGGCGCGCCACTCGAAACGGGAACGGGTGCCCAACGCCCCAAATTATTCACCTAGTTGTTCACCGCTTATTCGTTCAGAAATCGCAATACTTTTCAGACTTTTCTCAGGTAGGGCCGGGTGCGCTGAGAACTGGCTCATAATTTGCGAAGGGTCCTTGAATAACTACCGCGCAAGTGTCTATCCTTTTCACGTTCACGCGCGCAGGGACTCCCCGTGCGCCCCCACCAAGACACCGAGGAGGCACCCCTTGACCGACGTCTCCCGCCTGCCCGGACCCATGATCGACGCATGGGAGTGGCAGTACAGGGCCGCTTGCCGCGACCTCGACACCGAGCTCTTCTTCCACCCGGAGGGGGAGCGCGGCTCCACGCGCCGGCGCCGCGCCGCCAACGCCAAGGCCATCTGCGCCTCGTGCCCGGTCATCGAGCAGTGCCGCGCGTACGCGCTCGCCTCCCAGGAGCCCTACGGCATCTGGGGCGGCATGACCGAGGAGGAGCGGCGGGAGGAGATCCGCGCCTCGGGGCGAACCCGGCGCGCCTCGTAGCGCACTCCGTTAGCCGACCGCGGTGGCAGCATCACACGATGTTGCCACCGTTTTCCACGCCGCCCCCGGCCCGCGCCGCCCGCGGGATGGCGGCACCGGGGCGTGAGACAATACGCGCATCCACCACCGCCCCCCAGGGGCCGCACACGAGGGACAGATATGAGCGACACCGACAAGGAAACGACCACCACCGCGCCCCAGGGGCGCCCGCGGGCTCGCCCCTGGTCATCGTGCTCGTCGCGGTCATCGCGGTACTCGCCGTCGTCGTCGGGTACCTGGTGTGGGAGCGCGGTGACTCCCCCGAGTCCGGGGCCTCCTCGGCCCCCTCCGCCCCCGCCTCGGAATCGGCCAGCCCCGAGCCCACATCCGCCCCCGCTGTGACGGACCCGAAGATCCTCGAGCTCGTCCGCTCCCTGCCCAAGCGCGACCCCGCCGACGCCCAGGCCAAGGGGAGGGCGGACGCCGCCGTCGTCATGGTGCTCTACTCCGACTTCGCGTGCCCCTACTGCACGCGCCTCGCGCAGCAGGTCGAGCCCCAGTTGGCCGACCTGGTCGAGGACGGGACCCTGCGGATCGAGTGGAGGGACCTCGCCCAGATCAGCGAGACCTCGCCACTGGCCGCGCAGGCCGGCCTCGCCGCGGCGGAGCAGGGCAGGTTCTGGGAGTTCCACGACGCCGTCTACGCGGCTGCGGATCCCTCCGACCACCCCGCGTACACGACCGATTCGCTCGTGGAGTTCGCCAAGGCCGCGGGCGTGCCCGACATCGACCAGTTCACGGCGACGATGAACGACGCCCACACCGCGGAGAAGGTCGCCAAGGCCGCGGACGACGCCCACGGCATGGGGATCTCCTCAACGCCCTTCATGATCATCGGGAACGCCGTGATCCCCGGGTACCGCGACGCGGCGTTCGTGCGCCAGACCGTCATCGACCAGGCGGCGGAGTCCGCACAGTAGGCCCCGCCGCGGCCGCGCGCCCCGGGGAACCCCGCAGGCGGATCACTTGCGCGTCTTCCTCCCCCACTCTCCGTTGTCGATCTGCCGTTTGATCTCACGGGCCCGCCTGCGCGCCAGCTCGCCCGCCGACAGTCTCCGCGACCGCTCGGCATCCGGATCGAAGTGCTTGCCTTGGCCCGCCCGCTTGTACCCCTCCGGAACCTGCACCGTGGACGGATTGGTGGTGCTCGCACTGTGCTTGCCGCGGACGAACCTCTTGTTGAACCTGTCCTCCAAGCGTTTCGAAGGCCGCGCGTACTTGGCCAGAATAGCCCTCTGATTGGGAAGGATCGCTTTCGTGGGGCGTCCGAATATGTCCCGCACAGGGTTCATGGCCATCGCCTGGACCCCGTCCTTGCCGAACTCCCACACGACCGTGCCCGTCTCGGTGACGGCGCGCTTGACAGTCCGCGAACCGATGCGGTCGACCCCGCCCTTCACGCGCATTTCTACCTGCTGCAGCTTCCGCCCGACACGGGTGCCCTTGACGGCCTTGCCGACCTTCTTCACAACGTTTCCACCCGCTATGTCGATAGCGGCGTCCTTAGGATTGATGGTGAGGCCCGCTTTGCCGGTGTCCGCCTGCTCGAGGAAGATATCCGTCCCCCTGTCGATGAGCACCGCTCCGACCTGCGGGAAGCCCGCGTAGGACAGCCCCGCGCCGGCGGCCGTGTAGAAGGCCGCCACCACGGTGTTGCGCGACCACAGGTTCTTCACCCACCCCTTGCGGTCGTGCGCTTTCAGCGTCGCAACGACGTCCTTGTCCGTCACAGGGTTGAGCCCCAGGGGGTCGCTGAGGCCGACAGGGTTCCCCGCGGCGTAGTCGTAGGGATTGGCCTCCCACATGGATCCCGGTGGGGCGTCGAGCGGGTCGGGGGCGGTGAACACCTGCGAGGCGGGGTCGTAGAGGCGCTCCCCCATCCATACGAGCCCGCCCACCACCAGTTCTCCGCCCGCGGCGAGGCGCACGCCCCCGGGCAGGAGTCCGTCGAGGGCGGACGGCCGTCCGATCACCGGAACCGCGAACGGATCGGCGGGATCGGTCGGCGAGGCGGGCCTCCACCAGATGTCATCGCTGCCGCCCAAGACAGCGCACGGGCGCCCCCCGACCGGGCCCGTCGGCCCGTCGGCCATCGTCTCCCCGTCCGGCAGCCCGACGACGTCGACGCCGCCGACACGGAGGAGTTCGGGCAGCGGAGCGGTGATATCCCAGTCGACCGGCGCCCCGCCTACGACTGCCGGATGGTCGACTCCGAGCCGTTGTTCATGGCGCGCACGGTCTTCCAGTTGCGCGCCCGCGGAGTCCTCTCCCCCGTGTTCGCGGGCCCGCAGGCGTCGAGCCCCGTCTTCCTGGCCGAGCTCGAGCGCCTGGGCGTCAACCCCGACTCGGTGCGGACGATCGCCCCGCAGTCCCCGGCGGTGTCCGCCGCGACCAGCACGGCGGTGCTGGGCGCCTCCGCTTCGGCGTTCCTCGAGGCCGCCGCCCAGATGAGGACCGACCCCGGCGCGGCCCAGAGCCAGGGCCAGTCCGCGTCCGCCCCGCTCGATGACGCGCAGGCCGCGTCGCCCCTGGTCCACGACGCGTTCCTGGCGGTCGTCAAAGCGGGCGCGGCCGCGAAGTCCGCCGAGCCCGCCGACGTGCGCGCGGCGCTGGCCTCGGTGGTGCTGAGCGCGGCCGAGGGGGCCGTCGCGCAGGACTCGGAGTCCTTCGGCTCCTCCCCGTACTGGTCCTGCGCGGCCGTCGAGCTCACGGGCCTGGGCCCCCGCCTCGTATGGGCCGCCGCCGAAGGATGAGGAGCCTCGTGACCGTTAGGAGGGAAGAGGCGTGCGCGTCGTGATCCGGGTCGGCCCCGTGGACAGGGTCGTCGAAGTCGTCAACGCCACGGGGGCGACCACCCTCGACCAGGTCCTGCGCGGAGCCGGCGTGGAGCAGTGGGTTCCCGGGCGGGTGTGGGTGGACGGGCACGAGCACCCCCTGGGGGCCGCGTGCGCATCGGCGCCCCTGCTCGACGGCTCGGTCGTCTCCGACTCCCCCGCCCCGCCCCTCCCCCACGGGCACGTGCTCGCTGAGATCGCCGGGCCCGGCACCGGCGCCCTCCACCCGCTGACGAGCGCCGCGTCCCGCATCGGGCGCAGCCCCGGCGCCGGGATCCACGTCGCGAACGGGGCCGCCTCGTGGTCCCACGCCGTCCTCACCCGCAGCGGGGACCGGGTGTGGCTGCGCGACGACCACTCCTCCAACGGGACCGCCGTGGACGGGGAGCTCCTGGATCCCGGGGCGGGGGCCGTGGAGCTCCACGACGGCCAGGTCGTGCAGATCGGCGACGCCCGCCTGATGCTCACCCGCGCGCCCGACTGGGAGACCGCCGCCCCTGGCGGGACGAGGCCGCCGCTCAACGGGCGCATCGCCTTCAACCGCCCGCCCCGGCCGGGCCCGCCCCCCGCGCCGGCCCCCGTCGAGGTCCCCGTCAAGAAGGAGCCGCAACGCGACTCCAAGTTCTCGTGGGCGGCCGTCCTGGCCCCCCTGGTCATGGCGGTCGGCCTCGTCGCGGTCATGGGCTCCTTCCGGTACGCGCTGCTGGCGCTGCTCTCTCCGGTCATGGGTGTCGCCTCGTGGTGGGAGCAGAAGCGCCGCGCGCGATCCAGCGAGAAAGAGGTGGAGGCGCAGTTCGCGCGAGACCTCGAACGTTTCGGCGAGGAGATCTCCGCCGCCGCGGTCCTTGAGCGCGAGCGCCTGCGGGCGATCACCGCCTACCCCCACGAGGGCATCGCGGTGGCGCGCGCGGGGGCCGCCCCCCTGTGGCGCGCGCGGGCCGGGCACGAGGACTTCTGGCGCGCCCAGGCCGGCACGGGCAGGGCCTCCTACGCGGTGCCCCTCGACACGGCGAACCGCAGAACGGATCCCCGCGCCCAGCGCCTCATCGACGCCGCCCACCTGGTGAGCGCGCCCGTCCCCATCGACCTGGCGGGCGGGGGCGTGGGCGTGTGGGGGCCCGCGAGCACGCCCTGGCCCTCACCCGCTCCCTGCTGTGCCAGTCGGCGACGCGGTCCGGGCCGTCGGACATGGGAGTCGCCGTCCTCACGGGCCGCTCCACCGCCGACGACTGGCGGTGGGCGGCGTGGCTCCCCCACACGCTCATCAGCCCCGTCAACCCCCACAGCAGGTGGATGGGGTTCTCCGCCGAGGCGTCCGCCGCCCTGGCGCGCCAGCTCCGCGACTCCCCCGACTCCCTCCAGGCTCCGGCGCTCCTCCTCGTCGTCGACGACGCCTCCCTGCTGGAGGGCCGCGACAGCCCGGTCCGCGAGCTCCTCGCGGCGCGCGCGGACGCCGACGGCGCCTCCGCGCCCCGCGTGAGCGCGATCGTCGTCGCCGACTCGCCCACCAGGATCCCCGCCTCGTGCACGACGGTCATCGAGGCCGCGGGCGAGGGGGAGGCGGTCGTGGGGGTGCCCGGCGACAACACCGTCCTCGAGGGCGTGTGCCCCTGCGGGATCACCGCGGCCACCGCCAACGACTGGGCGCGCGGCCTCGCCCGCTTCGACGACCCCGACACGTGCGAGGCCGGGGGCTCCCTGCCCTCCCTCGTCCACCTCTTCGAGCTCCTCGGCCTGGACCACGACGTCACCGCGGAGGACATCGAGCGGATGTGGCGGGCGGACCACCCCTACCGAACGCCCATCGGCGTGGGCGAGGACGGGATCCTTTGGTTCGACCTGGTCCGCGACGGCCCGCACGGCCTGGTGGGCGGCACCACGGGGTCGGGCAAGAGCGAGTACCTGCGCTCCCTCATCGCCGGCCTGGCCGCCCGCATCGACCCCCAGCGCCTCACCTTCATCCTCGTGGACTTCAAAGGAGGGGCGGCCTTCGCCAGCCTCGACCAGCTGCCGCACACCATCGGCACCCTCTCGAACCTGGAGGCCCCGCTGGCCTACCGGGCGCTGCGGGCCCTCGAGGCGGAGATGGAGTACCGGCAGCGCCGCTTCGCGCAGGCCGGCGAGAACGTCGACACACTGGACGCCTACCTGGCGACCGGCCCGGACGAGCCGATGCCCCGGATCCTGGTCGTGGTCGACGAGTTCGCCCAGTTGGCCAAGGAGTACCCCGACATCCTGTCGTCCCTGGTGTCGATCGGGGCGGTGGGCAGGACCCTGGGCATCCACATGGTCCTCGCGACCCAGAGGCCCACCGGCGTCGTCAACGACAACATCCTGGCCAACACGAACATGCGCACGGCGCTGCGCGTGCAGAGCCGCGACGACTCCATCGGCGTCATCTCGGTCCCCCACGCCTCCCAGATCGGGCGCACGCAACCGGGGCGCGCCTACATGCGCCTCGGCGAGGGCGACATCGCCCCCATCCAGACCGCCCTGGTGACGGGCGTGAGCTCGCACGACGGCGACGACCGCCTCCGCGTCGTCGACGCGGTGCTCGGCGAGGCGCCGCCCGAACCCACCAGGGCCTCCTCCCGGCGGGAGCCCACCGACCTCGACATGCTGATCCGCGCCATCGCGGCCGCCCATGACGCCCGGGGCGGGCGGGCCCCCCGCCCTGTGTGGCCCGAGCCGCTGGGGATGGAGGTGCGCCTGCTCCTCGGCCAACAGGACGCGCCCCGGGGGCCCTCCGTCATGGCGGCGCCCGGCCCCGTGGTCCTGTGCGCGCTGGCCGACGACCCCGGGCGCCAGAGGCAGTACCCCACCGGGTGGGAGCCCCAGGAGGGCAACCTCGTGGTCGCGGGCATACCGGGGTCGGGGACCACGACGGCGCTGTGCTCGGCGGCACTGTCCCTCGCCGCCTCGCAGGACCCGGACCGCGTGGACTTCCTGTTCCTCGACATGGGCACGCGGGGCCTCGAACCGCTCACGCGCCTGCCCCACGCGCGCGGCTACGCGGGGCCTGGGGCGGCGGGCCGGGAACTGCAGAACAGGCTCCTGCGCCACCTGGTCGAGCAGATGGACACGCGCGCCTCAGACCCCGGCCCCCACCGCGGCCTCTACGTGTTCATCGACGGATTCGCCTCGCTGCGCGACGAGTTCGACGACTACGAGGGAAACGAGATGCTCCAGGACTTCTACCAGGTGTGGGCAAAGGGCCCCTCCGTGGGCATCCACTGCGCCGCAGCGACCAGCCGCTTCAAAGCGCTGCCCACCGCGATCAGCGAGGTCACCACCCAAAAGTGGCTGTTCCAACTGGCCGACCTCTACGACTACACGGGCGTGGGGGTGGCCCGCGACGCCATCCCCCAGGCGGTCCCCGGGCGCTTCGTGGACGGCCGCAGCCTCCACCACGCCCACATCGCGACCCCGGACGACCTGGAGGAGGCGGTGGGGGCCATCGGAGCGCGATGGGGGGCGCCCCGCCGCCCGGACCTCATCGGCCCCCTGCCCAAGCGCCTCACCCCCTCCCAGGTGGGCGCCGCATCGGTGGTGGCCCAGGAGCCCTGGTCGATCCCCGTCGGCGTCGCCGAGTCCACTCTGGCGCCCTACGCGCTGGAGGCGTGGAGCGGAGAGCACCTGCTGGTCGCCGGGCCCTCCCGCTCGGGCAAGACCTCCGTGCTGGCGGCCATCGCCC
>ERZ773213.2048-NODE-2048-length-9925-cov-8.184802_pt1 | contig 9925 bp, 8 predicted proteins | sample MGYA00580996_ERZ773213 | MGnify/ENA primary metagenome ERZ773213 (study PRJEB29015, sample SAMEA2738152) | human oral metagenome | biome: human oral; feature: human-associated habitat; material: saliva | place: China | collected 2197 ...
CCCTGCGTGTGGGGCCCTCGGCGATGAGGAGCGCGTAGTTCCACGAGTAGCGGACATGGTCCTCAGTGGTGCCGGCCGAGCCCTGGATGGTCAGGGTCGAGGCGCCGCAGACCGCTGCTGCGAGAAGCTCGGAGAGCATGGACTTTGCGGTTCCCGGCTCGCCGACGAGCATGAGGCCCTGGCGTCCGAGCAGCGTCACGATCGCCCGGTCGACGAGCGGGTCGTCCCCGTAGAACTTCCGGGTGATGCCGAGGTCCTCGTCCCCAACGATGAAGGCGCGCACCGAGTGGGGCGACAGGCGCCACCCCCGGGGGATCTCCGCACCGCGCTGGGTGTCGGCGGCGGCCAGCGCGGCCAACTCATCGGCCCACCGCTCCTCAGCGGCAGGACGCAGCACCTGCTTCGCCTCAGGCGCAGGCCGCCCGCTCGATCCTGCGGTCATCTTCCTGCCTCCAGATCGATCGGTGCCGCGTCGTCCGTCCCGCCGTCGCCGTCTCAGCCGCGCAGCCTGGCGAGCTCCTCGACGAGCTGGGGCACGACCTCGGTGACGTCGCCGACGACGCCGAAGTCGGCCATCTCGAAGATCGGGGCCTCGGAGTCGTCGCAGATGGCGACGACGGTGCCGGCCCCCTGGATGCCGCTGGTGTGGTGGACTGCGCCGGAGACGCCCAGGCCGATGTACAGGCGCGGGGAGATGGTCTCGCCGGTCTGACCGATCTGGGCGCTGCGCTCGATCCAGCCCTCGTCGCAGGCCACACGGGTGGCACCGACGGCGGCGTCGAGCGGCTGGGCCAGGGAGCGGACCAGGTCGAAGTCGCCGTCCACGCCGCGGCCGCCCACGACGACGGTGCGCGCCTCGCTCAGGGCGGGACCGGAGGCCACGGAGGTGGCCTCGCGCGAGACGAGGCGCACGGCGGCGGCCTCGGCGCTGACGGGAACCTCGAGGGGCTCGGCCGTCAGGGGCGCACCCTCGGCCGCAGCGACCTCGGCGATCCCGGGGCGCACGGCGATGATCGGTGCATTGCCGCCCGAGGCGACGCCGGCGGTGGTGGACCAGGAGCCGGACAGGACCAGCTTGGAGGCACGCAGCTCGGTGCCGGCGGCCTCCAGGGCGGTGACGTCGGAGACGCAGGCCGAGTCAAGCAGGACGGCGGCCCGCCCGGCGAGCTCCTTGCCGCGGTAGTCGGAGACGACCAGGACCGCGGCGGGCGCCACGGTGCTCACGGCCGCTACGACGGCATCGGCAGCGGTGGCGGGCAGGTGGGCGGACTCGCCCAGGTCGGCGGTCAGCAGGCGGGTGGCTCCGGCGCCGGCCAGGACCGCGGAGGCCGCATCGTCCAGGGGCCGGAGGGTCAGGGCGACGACGTCGCCGCTGGTCAGGCCCCGAGCGGCGGTGAGCAGCTCCAGGCTGGGGCCGGTGGGGGCGGCCTCGGTGGTCTCGAGGTCGACGAGGACGAGCAGGGGGGCATCGAGCATGGGAATCAGCTTCTTTCGCGAGTGGTAGGAGGCGGACGGGCGGCGCGACGGCGTCCAGCGCCCCTGCCGGGACGTGGGCGGGCGCTGCGGCCGGCCGTCAGACGAGCTTGTTCTCCACGAGCCAGGCGGCGAGCTCGCGGCCCGCCTCTCCGGCGTCGGTGCGGATGATGCCGGCCTCACGGGCGGGTCGGGCCTCGTCGTCGACGACGGCGACGGCCGGCTCGGCGATCTGAAGGCCGAGCTCGGAAACATCCCAGAAGTCGATGGGCTTCTTCTTCGCGGCGCGCATGGCGGCGAAGTTGGGGTAGCGGGGCTCGTTGGCCTGGTCGGTGACGCTGACGAGCGCGGGCAGCGGCGCACTGAGGACCTCGCGGACGGTGCCCACGGTGCGGGTGACGGTTACGGCGCCGCCGTCGACCTCGAGCCGGTTGGCCAGCGTGACGGCCGGAAGGTGCAGGGCGGCGGCCAGGGCGCCGGGCAGCATGGAGGTCATGGAGTCCAGGGAGGCCATTCCGGTGACGACCAGGTCGACCTCGCCGATGCGCTCGATGGCGGCGGCCAGGACCCGGGCGGTGGTGACGACATCAGCGCCGGCCAGGTCGTCATCGGCCACGACGACCCCGGAGTCGGCCCCCATCTGCAGGGCGCGACGCACCCCGTCCTCAGCATCCTCCGGCCCCATGGTCAGGGCGATGACCTCGCCGTCGGCCTCCTCGGCCAGGGCGACGGCGGCCTCGACGGCGTTCTCGTCGAGCTCGTTGAGGACGTCCTCCTCGCCGCGCACGAGGCGACCGTCCTCGATGCGACGCTCGGACTGGACGTCAGGAACGTGCTTGATGCAGACCACGATTCTCATGGGCTCAAGGTTGCCATAACAGCGGCATCTCGCCACTGAGCGCTCAGTCACCCTGACACGGCGTCAGGACAGGGATGAAGACGACGCGATGATGACGAGGCAGTCACAGCGGGTGGGTTGAACGCGACGGGGCGCACTCCCACGAGGGAGACCTCACGTCCCTTCAAGTGGTAGCAACCAGCGGCCGCCAGGACAATGGGCCCATGCCTTCGACGCCAGAGCCCGCTCCAGCACCGCGCGCCGACCTGCCCGCAGCTCCCGACCACGGGCTGGGCGTCACCCTGAACGGAGACGGCGCGGACTTCGCGGTCCACGCCCCGCATGCCACGGCCGTGGACCTGTGCCTGCTGACCATGGATGCCGACGGCGCCGTGGTGGAGGAGACCCGGATCGGGATGCACGGGCCCTCACGGGGCCTGTGGAGCGCGCACGTCCCCGGCGTCGGTGCCGGTCAGCGCTACGGCTACCGCGCCCACGGCCCCTGGAACCCGCACGAGGGCCTGCTCTACAACCCCCGCAAGCTGCTGCTGGACCCCTACGCCCGGGCCCTGGACGGCCACGTGGACCTGGGGCCGGCCGTCTACGCCCACGAGGTCACCGATGACCTGGTCCCTGCGGCCGAGCCGTGGAGGCCCTCGCGCCTGGACTCGGCCGGCAGCACCGCCGTCGGCGTGGTCACCGGTGACACCTTCCCGGTGGTTCCGGGCCCGCGTGTGCCCCGCGAGCGCGCCGTCATCTATGAGGCCCACGTCAAGGGCCTGACCTACCAGCTGCCCGGGGTGCCCGAGGAGCTGCGCGGCACCTACGCGGGGCTGGCCCACTCGGTGACGGTCGAGCACCTCAAGGCCCTGGGGATCACCACGATCGAGCTGCTGCCGATCCACGCCTCGGTGAGCGAGCCCTTCCTGACCAAGCGGGGCCTGAGCAACTACTGGGGCTACTCCACGCTGAGCTACTTCGCGCCCGAGCCCTCCTACGCCACGGCCGCGGCGCGTGCGGCCGGCCCGCAGGCGGTCCTGGACGAGGTCCGCGGCATGGTCTCCATGCTCCACGAGGCCGGCCTGGAGGTCGTGCTCGACGTCGTCTACAACCACACCTGCGAGGGCGGTGTCGATGGCCCGTCCTTGAGCCTGCGCGGCCTGGACAACCTGGACTACTACCTGCACGCCCCCTACCTGCCGGCGCAGTACATGGACGTCACCGGCACCGGCAACACGGTGGACTTCCGGGCCACGGGTGCGATCCGGCTGGTTCTGGACTCGCTGCGCTACTGGGTCACCGAGGTCGGCGTCGACGGCTTCCGCTTCGACCTGGCCACCACCCTGGGGCGCCACGCCGCGGAGTTCTCGCCGCGTCACCCGCTGCTCACGGCGATCGCCACGGACCCGGTGCTCAGCACGGTCAAGCTCATCAGCGAGCCCTGGGACGTGGGGCCCGGCGGCTGGCGCACCGGGCAGTTCCCCGAGCCCTTCCAGGACTGGAACGACCACTTCCGCGACACCACGCGCTCCTTCTGGCTGCATGACGCCTCGGAGATCTCCAAGGGCCGTCTGGGCTCGGACCTGCGAGACCTGGCCACGCGCCTGTCGGGCAGCGCGGACCTGTTCAGCCACGGGGAGTTCCCCGGCGGCCGCGGCCCGCTGGGCTCGGTCAACTTCGTGGCCGCGCACGACGGCTTCACCCTGCGCGACCTGGTGGTCTACGACCACAAGCACAATCTGGCCAACAAGGAGGACAACCGGGACGGCAACTCCAACAACCGTTCCTGGAATCACGGTTTCGAGGGGGACGTCGTCGAGGGCATCAACGGCGGCCCGATCGAGGTGCTGCGCCGCCGGTCGATGCGCAACCTGCTGGCCACCGTGCTGCTGAGCGCCGGGACCCCCATGCTGGTGGCCGGTGACGAGATGGGACGCACCCAGCAGGGCAACAACAACTGCTACTGCCAGGACTCCGTGCTCTCCTGGGTGGACTGGAACCTGGAGGTCTGGCAGCGCGACCTGGTCGCCACGACGCGCTTCCTCATCCACCAGCGCCACAGCCACCCGGTGGTGCGCCCCTCGCGCTTCGCGACCGGGCAGGTCCTGGAAGGCGACACGATCGCGGATCTGGCCTGGTACCGGGCGGATGCCGCACCGATGGACGGGGACTCCTGGCACGACCCGCACACTCGCGTCGTCCAGATGCTGCGCTCGGGCCACCCTTGGAACGACGACGACATGCTCGTGGTCATCAACGGCGCCCTGGACCAGGTCGACGTCGTCCTGCCCGAGGGACGCGGGACCGACTGGCACCTGGCCTGGGACTCGACCTGGGCGGTCCCCCAGCCTCACACAGCACCCTTCTCCCAGGCACGGCGCGTGAGCCGAAGCCCCCAGGACACCCAGGCCGACGTCATCATCGAGACGGACGGCTCCGGCGAGGTCAAGGAGGTCAGGACCACGGCCGCCGAACCCGAGGGCCACACCGCCGAGAGTCTCACGGACTGCCATCACGACCGGCCGGGCGACACGACGATGCTGGAGGCGCTGTCCCTGCGGATCTACTTCTCCGGCGAACTGCTGGAGACCCTGTCCCCGGGCGCAGAGGCCCACTGAGCCGGCACCGAGGCACCCCAGCACCTGACGCGATCAGGAGCGGTGACGTCGTTTCCAGAGTACCCTGGCTCACGCTCAACCCTACGGACGATAGTCACGCTCCACAGCGTCCACAGCCACACATATCGATGAGCACAACTCTACGCTCACGCATTTCTTAGAGGTCACGCCAGTCAACTGTGGAGGCACCTTAGAGGTCTCCACCTTCATCGAAGTAGCGCTGCTCAGCCTCCGTCAGATCCATCATCGCAGGAGACTCGATAACAACGTCAATGAACCTGCGAGTACCTCCGAGAACAATACTGACACGGGAGCGTAGATTCCACACGTTCAAGGTTCCGACAGCGCTCGACTCCGTACTGCTTTGACCGTACAGACTGTTGAGTGCATCAACATAGGCTTTATACTGTGAGCGAATAATGTGATCGATTTGAGGTTCGGCGTCACTGTAAAGCCGTGTAGTCAGATTGAAGTTAATTCTGGAAACAAGACTTGTGTCGGTGACGTCGTTGCCAATGTATCCGTCTTCTTCACCATTACTGACGGGTGTAGTGAAGATAGTTCCGTCATCCGGAGCAGGTCGCCAGCCGAATTGGTCTCGTAGGGTGAATGCCTCGTTAATGGTCATGGGCCATCTGTGCTCGGCGATGGTGCGGATGATCGCCACCCCCTCTTCAGGAGGATAGGCGCGGAACTGCTTGCCTTTAATTATCAAGATAGAATGATTCACATCCAAACGCCGTCCGCCTATTTTTTGGCAACCTGTCTTGCAGCGCTTGCTTAATTATTAAGGACTGATGGGATGGCTTCGTTAAGGTACCACATCCAGAAAGCACGACGCGCTTCAACGTCAACCTCATCGACAGGCCTCCAATTCATGCCACCCGCGACTGCACACGCACACGCGTAACTGCAGTCCAAGGAATCTGGCAGAAGCTCGTCGTCATCCTCTATAGTATCATCAATGTCGGCGTACAGGTCTCGATAGCAAGTTGATGCAACGAGTTTTCTAGCCGCATCGGCGACCATGATGGCACGATAGTTCGCAGGATTTGTGGCGACTCTGTCTAAACTTTGGAAGAATCGGTGCGCTTCTATTTCCGCTCGATCGGCACTAACTTGTCGTTCGACGACCTGGTGAGCCAGTGTTAGCATATCCTCTAATGAGGGATTGTTAGGGAATGATGCGGCCCATAGATGCTGGACGTGGCGCACACACTCCTTCTGCAAAGAAATGCGAAGTCGGTAAGAGCGTTCTGCGTCTTGAGTGTCGATCATTGCAGCATAGATCCTCATGCGTCGCCCTATAGATAGAATTCCTTTACTGTCGGTACCCACTTCTGTCGCGGCAATTTTTATCTCAGCTGCAAGCGTCATTATGTCGATCATTACAGTCGTTATCGAGTGTAGGTTTGTGGTTAAACTGGTTCAGCGGGACGAAAAGTGTCTCACGAGTTTCGCTGCGACTGACGATCGTTCGAATGATGGACAACCTTGGCTCACTGGGGTAGAGGTGGAGGCATTGGCTCCTTGACTGTTGATGTCAACTGAGCCGTCTCCGCGTAGTATGCCAACTATGAGGTTGACGCCTTTTCACAGAGCTTACTTAATTACTGAGGACTGCTGGAATAGCTTCATCAAGATACCACATCCAGAAAGCGCGACGCGCTTCAACGTCTACTTCAGCAGCAGGCCTCCAATTCATGCCACCCGCAACCGCACACGCGCACGCATAACTGCAGTCCAAGGAGTCCGGCAGGAGCTCGTCGTCATCCTCCAACTCTTCATCAATAACATAGTATGGATCTCGATGGCATGCCGAGATCACCATGTGCTGCGCTGCGTTCGCAACAAAAATTGCTTTGTCATTCTCGGGATTAGTTGCGTCATTTCCTAGGCTTTGAAAAAAGCGATATGCGGATCTTTCGGCGTCATCTGCATCCACTCGGCTTTCAGTTAACGAAGCGGCTAGTGATAGCATTTCATTAATGTCAGGGCGCCCCCTAAATGTCTGTTCCCAAATATATTGAACTTTACGTACACATAGCATATCTAGATAAGTTCTGCGGCGGTAAGACGCCTCTGGCTGGTTGGCGTCAATCATCGCCTCCCAGAGTCGCATTCTTGCTCCAATCGACAGTATTCCTTTGTTGTTTTTGGTCAGTTCGGTGCGGGCTCTCTGGATTTCTTTCTGAAGTGAGTTGTAGTCCATGATCTATATGCCTTTCTTGTTCTTGCGTTGTTACTTGAAGTACGACTCGGGTAATGGCGTGCTGGGTGGGACGACATTTCCGTCGGGTGTGATTATGGTGCCGTCAGGTTTGAAAACCCATGTTCCGTTAGGGTCGGTCACATACCATGTTTTCTGCGTATGATGGGCGTAGCTTCTAAACCATCCACCACAGTCCTCGCACATTTCTTTGGAAATTCCTAGACTCGTGTCTATTGCTCGCAGAGCTTTCTGTCTCTCTGCGTGAGAGCCGTTGTATCGTCCAGGTACTCCCTGGTCTAACCCATGAGGTGTTCTGGGGTACCCCATTTCGTCGGTAACTCGAAGAACTTCGTCGACGTTGGGGGATTGAAACCCGCTTGGTCGCCTACTCTGACTCCATCCGCTGAGAGCATCATCAGAGCCGTCAACGGAATCGGAGGATACGGTTTTTGCAGAGTATCGTCTCCTACTTGTGACTTCCTTTCCTCTTTGCACGGCTCGTGTGTGTGCTGCTTGTGATTCTGCGACACGTTGGGCTTGGGCTCTGGCTGCTGCTTGTTCGGTGGCTTGGGCTGCTTTCTTACCTCCTTGTCTCAAGGCGGTGCGGCTGGCGGCCATGTCCCTGGCGGTGGTGCGGGCAATGGTGTGGGCACCGGCCCCGAAAACTGAGCCTGGGACGAAGGTCAGAGCGAAGTCGAACAGGTCCCAGGCTAGCTGGCCTGCGGTGACGTTGCTGAGGTATGAGGAGGTCGCCGCCGCAGGGTTGTGGATGAAGGAGGCCAGACCGTGGCCGTGGGCCGCGGCCCAGGTCAGGACTCCGACGGCTCCCATAGCCAGAGCGAAGGTGGAACCAGCTGACATCAGTAGCATCACACCCAGAGCCGTGACCAGGAGCTGGCCTGTCGGCCCCAGGGAGTCCCACCACGTCGCCAGCTCGTCGAGCAGGCCGGCAAAGAACCCAGAGTCACTGCCGCCGAACAGCAGCGACGAGCCAATCGCCTGAGCAACCACCACACCGCACCACAGACACACCAGCCCTATGAGAGCCGAGACTACGAGCGTGATGAGAGCGAAGACGCGACGTGCCGCGGGTTCGACCCCGGGGGTGGTGGCCGCCATGGCGTCACGGCGCGTTTCCATCACCTGGGCAGCGGTCAGACGGCCCTCGATCATGCGCTGGGAGCGGGTCATGCGCCGGTCGGCGTAGCCACGGGCGATAACGACCAGATCACTGTAGGAGTAGGCCACCAGCGCCGCGACCGCCTCGATCGGAGCCCGCACAAAAGCCGGTCCCCCGATCGCCGTCACGGAGGGCGCCCTGGGCGCCTCGCCAGCAGTGACCCCCAGGGCTCCGGTGCGCAGGCGCCTGCGGGCATCGGCCAGCAGGCACAGGCCGAACAGCACCACCGAGTAGGCGATCGCATTGTTGCCCCGCCCCGAGACCTGCCACACCGCACCCAGCCAGTAGACGACCGGGTCGTCCGAGTCCAGCCAGGACACCGAGGTCAAGGAGGCCACCGAGGCGTTGTAGGCCGCGTGATCCACCACCACCTGCACCAGCGCTACGGCAGGCAGCACCCAGGCCACCACCCGCCCCAGCGGCCTACCGGTGCGCCACAGGACGATCCCCAAGCCGACCGCCATCGCCACCGTCATCGTGGACACGTGATGACCCACCGCCAGCGGGCTCGGCCCCCCGCCGGCCATGAACCGGCCTAACAGGCCGTCACTGTTCCACAGGCGGAAGGACCCGGCCGTCCAGGCGTTGAGCGAGTAGTCCAGACCCTTATCACCACCCAGCAAAGAAGCCAGCATCCCCTGAGGCGCTAGACGCCTGGCGCCGTCCTCAGCCGCAGTGAAACCCGCCCCGGCCGCGTAACCCAGCAACGCCCAGTCCACCGCCGCCAGGCGCCGCGCCCGCCCCGGTGCCACCAAAGCCACCACCACCAGCGGCACCAGCTTGCCCGGCTCCTCCACAAAGGCCGCCAGAGCAATGCTCGTTCCGTCGTCACTCGTCGACATCCCGCCACTGGCGGCAACCAGCTCCGTAGCCTTAGCCACCACCAGTGCCCACGGCACACTCACCGAGAACATGACACTCACCGCCCGCCACGAGATGGTGCGAGTGCGTGACAGCAGCACCATCACCCCCAGACAGGCCAGCATCCAGAGCGTCGGCACCATCGCAGCAGCCAGGCGCGGCACCACCAGCACAGCCACCACCAGCAACACGATCGTGATGCGCTGACTGATCCGAGACAGCCGTAACAGCCCCCGGGCCAGCCCCTCGTGACGGCTCAACCACCTCTGCCAGGCCCACTGCACCCGCTGCCAGGCCTCCGGCGGAAACTGTAAGGACCCCGCCGGCCGCCCCCACACCAGCGGAGAGACAACACCGAAAGCACCCGGAGCACTACGAAGACCCACCAAAACCCTCTCACACCACCAACAGTGAGCAAACACCCACCCGAAGCCACAAGAACGTAATCATCCTGTTATCTGCGGCCCCGCGTCACCACTCTGACGAAGATCAGGGTGGCGCAGACGACAGCTTCGAGTGCTCGCCCCTCTCCACGTTCCTCATCGGATAAGTCACCGAAGCGCAGGACGTTGGAGCCCATCACCCGGGCCGGCGAACTCCGCATCAGCGCTAAGAGCGCACCCCCTAGGATGAGGACATGACTCAGACCCCCACCGCGGCCGAGGAGGCCCTGGCCAACGCCACCAACGACGCCTCCCTGGCCCGATCCATCGCCCGCTCCGCCGAGATCGAGGCCGATATCG
>ERZ773213.2050-NODE-2050-length-9923-cov-11.421159_pt1 | contig 9923 bp, 7 predicted proteins | sample MGYA00580996_ERZ773213 | MGnify/ENA primary metagenome ERZ773213 (study PRJEB29015, sample SAMEA2738152) | human oral metagenome | biome: human oral; feature: human-associated habitat; material: saliva | place: China | collected 2197 ...
TTTGGTTCGTCTTCTTTGTTCAGTTTTCAAAGGTCAATCGTTGTTTTGCAACAACGTTAGATATATTATCACGCTCATGTTTTCATTGCAAGAAATATGATTCGATGTTTTTGTCATCTTGCGCGACAACGTTTAATAATTTAACACAGGATAAAGAGAACGTCAACGAATAACTACTCCATTTTTCAAAAAAATTGTATAATCGAGAAAACGACTTGAAGGAGGGCCTATGAGACTCGAACATCTATTAATGAAACATCTGGTGCTGAGCCGCCGCGAAATGAAGAAGCTCATCAAGAATGAAGCCGTCTTAATCGATGGAGTTCCGGCCACTCACGTCAGCAATAATGTCGACGCGGCCCTGCAAGTCATTACGGTGGGCGGGACGCGGATTCACGACGACAGCCAGAAGTACTATATGCTGAATAAACCTCAAGGCGTCATCTCCGCTACGACCGACAAGGAACATACGACGGTTATCGACCTCTTCACAGAGGAGAACATCGAAGGCCTCTACCCGCTTGGGCGACTCGACGGGGATACCGAGGGACTGCTGCTCGTAACCAATAATGGTCCTCTGGGCTACCGCATGCTGAACCCTGACCAACATATCGAGAAAGAATATTATGTAGAAGTGAACGGTCCGCTTGACGAAGATGCTGTAGAAACCTTCAAACGCGGCGTGGTCTTCCACGGTGGATATCAATGTAAGCCAAGTACTCTTACGATACTAGAAAGTAGCGACACTATGAGCCGTGCGACCGTCACGATTTCTGAAGGGAAATTCCATCAAGTGAAGAAGATGTTTCTGTGCGTTGGTGTGAAAGTGACGTATCTTAAACGGATTCGCTTTGGAGAGTTCGTGTTAGATGAAGCTTTGGCGCCTGGAGAATACCGAGAGTTGAACGAAGCTGAACTCCAACTTGTAAAGACGTATTTCTAAAAAAGCAAAATGTAACATAAAAGTTACGTAACTTATATGTTACATTTCGGTTTTTCAACTAAACAAATAAGCTCGCCTGCACAACGCAATCGAGCTTTTCTACTATATAAATAAAATTATTGGATAGGTCCTAAGAGAATATTCGCCCACGCATCATGCAATGACTCTTGGTCACTTGGTTGGAACAAGCCAGCCAACACGTCGCGGTATAAACGAGATAATTCTGTACGGTTGAAGTATGAACTTCCGCCACTTGCACGAACGATTTCTTCCACGGCCTTCTTCGATACTTCCACTGAACGGTTTTTAATAGAAGATAAACGAGGTAACCAGATGAAGCTGTATTCCGTACTTGCTTCTAGCGTGTCGCTTAACTCGTTAATTTGTGGTTGGATGCCGTCTAGCATAATCGCCGCTTCCGCAATTCTCCAGCGAATGTTTTTATCGTTAGAGTAAGGCGCATCACTCGATACAGAGTGACGTTTCTTCACTGTCTCTACCCCGATTTCTAGCGCACGTTTCCCGATACCAAAATACGTTGCTGCTAGTAAAATTTCGAAGTACGCGAAAATACCGAACACCACTGGATCAAAGCTTGGTCCAGGAGCGACTTTCGTTAAAATTTGTTCTTCTGCTGCGAAGATACCTTTTAACTCAACGCTATTTGATTGCGTCGCACGCATGCCCATTGTATCCCAGTCTTCTTTCACCAAGAACGTTTCTTTGTCTGGTGTTAAATACGCGAAAACTGACAGTGGTGACTCGCCTGTATTATCTTGCCCAAATGAAACCAACTTGTCGCAATATTTGCCCATTGATAAGAAGACTTTCTTGCCGTAGAAACGATACGCGCCGTTTTCTTCCGGACGAGCCTCAGAAATCGAACCGAATAACACGCGGTCATTCGAAGGTTCAGAAATTCCAAACGCCAACAACTTACCTTCTGCAGCATCGCGAAGGATTTGTTCCCCCTTCTTGTTGCCAAAACGAACCATGTGCTTACCAAGACCGACAATAATTTGGTGCATGTTCACCCCAAGCGCAGTACCTGGAGCTGCCATCGCAAGACGCGTTTGTTCTTGCGCAATCTCTTTAAGAGATAAGCCAAACCCGCCGTACTCTTTTGGCACGAACGCCTTCAAGTAACCTGCTTCTTTTAACGCTGCATAGTCTTCTGCTGGCCACGCATTCTCTTTGTCATAACGCGGTGCACGCTCATGAATCTCTTGTAATAACTCTTCCGATAAAAACATAAAAAGCCTCCTAAATAGATTTACAAGATAAGTATAATCTATTTAAGAGGGTGGGACAAAAATTGTTTATTCTATAATTGAAGACATTAACTCATTGATTTTCTCAAGTCGCTTAACTGTATCTGGATGACTACTAACAAGAGATGCGAACAATCCTTTACTTGCTCCAGAATCAATTCTCGTTAACAATTGCCTTAGATCGTTTCCATATCCTAAAGAAACGGCAAATGCATCTGCTTCATATTCATTTGAGCGGCTGGATTTCATAGTTAATAAAATCCCTATTTTAGTCCATATCCATGTTAAAAACGACACCACAAGAGAAATAACTGTATGATAGATAAACATAGCTAGAGCAGCTACAAATCCTCCTTCTCCTCCAAAGAAAATACTGATAAAAGAAAAGAAGAGATACATTATTGTCAATGCTAAACGAACTGCTAGAATAAACCCTGTTACAATCATGTTGCCGACAGATACCACTAATATCAAATCAGTATCCTTATGAGCCAAATGTCCAAACTCATGTGCAAGCGTAGCCTTAATGAGTTCGTCTGGCAATTGTAATAATCCCGTAGTAATACAAATTGTTTTCCGTCCTGTTGCAAACGCATTAGGTTCATCATCTTCAGTTATATATAACTGAACCTTATCAGAGATTGCGCTATCCTTTTCCTTGGCTTTCTGATAGACCTCATTAAATAATGGAGTCAAATAATCTTTTAAGGCACCGTCTTCAATTTTAACACATCTAGTTTGACGTCTTAAAATCCACTCTCCTATCGGTGAAAGTGCTATAGTTAACGAAATAGCATAAACTACTACACTAATCCGAAAAGCATCCCAAAAATAAAGTGAAGGGCCTCTACTCGCATAAACCGCTTGAATCAATTCTGTAATTAAATAAACATTTAGTAATAAGTATAGGAGAACGGGAATATTCGACCGTCTCATTGTTCGCTTTAAAAACTCAATTACATACATAAAGAATATCCTCCCAATATTTGAATCAAATTTATAATTGACAAAAACTTTTCTACCTATGAATCCATTTATCTAACACTTCTGCATTAATAAGAAATATACTTCTGGAATTAATTGTAACAATTATCTTTCGTATTTCTATACTGTTCCCACTTTATTGTAGCGGGCGCTTTGCTCGTCATGCCGTGTCTTTTATTTCTTTCTATAAATATCAATCTTATTCCCGTTAGCGTCTTTCCACTCTACCCAGCCATTGTTCGCTTTACCAATTACTACGAAACCGGCTGCTGAAGGTGAAGAACAAACAAGGTCTACTTGTAAAATATTATCCTCAATTATTGCTTTGTCGTAAATAGCAGGAACGACATCCGTAGTCACATCTGCGCAAAGGCTACCTTTCAACAGGGTAAACACTCCTCGTTTTACCGTTGCTCGGCCATTTACCTCACCAAATCCTTTAATTTTACGGTTCAAACGATATTCCCCATCAGGTAGTAACTCAAGACCTTCACGAGATTTTAGCTCTTCTGTTGCTGCTTCGAAAATCTCTTTCTTCGTTCTTGTCGTTGGATAAACTTGCTTTCCTTCTAAAGAAGATAAAAGAGAAACTGCCGTCTCCATATCTGTCGCAAACAACTCCGAAGTCCCAACACGGCTCTTACTGAAAATGTCGTGGATTAATCTCTCTTTGTCATCGTATTCGTCTACTTCAATCGCGAACTTTCTCTTCAATCCGCTAACGTTTGAATATCCGTTATTTTCAAGGTTCTTCATACGGTTTTCAAACTGATCCGTTCTTGTCTTTCCAATCTTAATAATTCCTGGAACAACGGTTTCCATAATATAAATAATCCCTTTTGTCATAACTGCCTCCTCAATTGTATCTAAACTCTAGATAATATAAATTACTCTCTTCATTTTTCAACGGAACATATCATAAACATATCAATTTTAATTTTTAAATTATCATAATATTTGTCAGTCCATTCTGATATGTAATTGTCACAATACTTTGAAATAACACTTTCGTCATCCTTTTCTAAATCGAAAACTTCATAATCAGCATTAACAAAAACTCCAACAATCTGATACCAATCCGCAATCTCAGAAAAATTAGGCCGCCCATTTACTTTACCAAAAGATTCTAACCATTTCTTAGTTTTTTCTTTTTGATAGACACTTTCTAATTTTGATTCTTCCCCTGAACAATACCGTTTTAAATCAAATAGAAAATGATCAATTCTATCTCCGAAGAATGCAGCTCTACTTTGATTAATTCCACCCCTTTCCCTTGGAAAGAAGAAGATTGGTTCCTTTCTATATTTTTTATATGCTTTTATAAATTTTCTATTAAATCCTTCATGGTTATAAATTCTCCATGCAGATAATAGTGCATCCGCTGTACATATTATGTCTCCCTTCTTTATATATCCATTCTTATCAAGCCAAAACGAGTCTGGATCCACATAGATTGCACGGAATCTTTTCCAGCTGGATTCTCCTGCACCATACTTGTCTATAATTGTCTCTGCCCACACTATATTCTGATTATAGATATCGCTATATAATAGACGGGGACGTTCTGTTTTACTCATCTATAACACCCTCCAAAATTTTATCTCTCACCCTCAATAAAAAAGCTCTAAAACTAAAATTCCAGAGCCTTTTCCATTTTTTCTACACCACTTCCTTTTATTACGCTCTTTTCTTAGTAATTAGAACGGATTCTTAAAAAATCAAAAGTTGTCATCTTCAGAAACATTCATTTTCACATCGAAACCACAAGATGACAATTTATTTTTTAAGTCATCTTCGAAATCTGCAATATCATTTTTATTTATGATAACAGTAAGATTTCTTCTTGCACGAGAACATCCAACGTAGAACAATCTATATGCACTAAGTATTCCAAATATACTACTTTCTTTTAAACAGTTTTTAACAGCTGTAACATTCTTTTTTTTATGATATTCATCCATCTTTTCCTTCAATAAATTAATATAATATGGATTTGACTTGTTTTTTAAAATAAAAGATTGAATAATATTATCTATTTTATCTGAATACCTAGAATATGTGTTTTTATTTAAAGCAGAACATTTAGTATTTATGTTATTCTCGATTTCTTGTATCATCTCTTTATATTCATAATAAAAATCATCAAATTCAGTTAAATTAATATCTACACTACTCCATAATTCAAAAAAATTGGACATATGAACGATTGGATTTGTATTACTATCCTCGGCAACAAACACAACTGTATCATGACTTTCTCCTTTTACTCCATGTTGGGTTGATATCCTTGGATTGCTCAAATATTCTGCAAGTAAAGACACTTCACATAAACTAACATTTTTTATCCAGCAATAATCTGGATCTTCTATTATTTCAAGATAGATTTCATTTTTGAGAAATTTGTTTTTATTGCATATATCAATGAAAGAACCAATTGTTGTCGAACTATCTTCATAAAAACTAATTAATGTTTCCAAACGTTTTTTTACAAATTTCTTATCTTCATGCTTCTTTATTATATATTTTTCTGGATTGCAATATTTAATTCTTGTGCGTATATTTTTGAAGACCTCTCCATAACATTCTTGTTTATAATTTTTGGATAAATTACCCATCATAAATAAGAAATCCATTAATAGATCATTCTTTCTAATTTCTTCTTTAATTAAAATATCTACTGCTACATATTTTCTTCCATATTGATACTTTTCCATTTTCGAATACGCATCATACAATTCTCCTGCTCCGATTTTTTTAAATCGAGCCTTATTTGTCAGATATAGAACCAAAGCATCTTTATATAACTCAGTAATTCTAACTACTTCTTTTTCTACGTCACTTACTATATATACATTAGGCAGAAAATCCATCTCTGTATCACTTTTTTTCTCATACGAATGTTGCTTCAATGTTGGATTATTATATATTGCATTTAAAATACTAACAATCTTAGGTGTAGTACGATAATTAGTTGCTAGATTCACTGACTTATTAAACGTTTTAAATTCCTTCTCAAACTCTCCCTTATAATTACCGTAAATCTGTTGCATTTTATCACCAAGTAGATAAAGCTTGCTTTTCTTTTCCAGTACAGAAGTATAAAGAATATTGAGAACGTCTGCTGAGGCATCTTGATATTCGTCAAGATATATTACCTGATACTTATCAGATATCTTCTTTTTAATGATTGGAAATCGATCTGCTACAATTCTTGTGAAAGATATCAAATCATCATGTCCTAAAGCTCCAATATAAAGAGAATTAAACTTTGCTTGATTATAAGAAATCGCTTTAATATTAGATCGTATTGTATTCAAATCTAACTTGCCATATTTCTTCTCATACCGTTCATTAGCGTCTCTCCAGTTAGATTGCTGATTAACATTTTCTATGCGCTCTAAAATCTGTTTTTGATATATCTCAAAATAAAGATCTATAATTGAATCATGAGAAAAAAAACTACTGATAAAATCATTAATAAAGCTATGAATTGTTCCAAAATAGACTCTGTCACTATCCAAGTCCTTACCTAATTCTTCTGCAGCGCGGTTAGTATAAGTAATGCACAACACATTATCATATGGATTTTGAGAGATATAACTCTCAACTTGTTGTCTAATCCACGTCGTTTTACCGCTACCCGCTGGGGCGTTGACCAAGAAAACATTATTAATTACTCCATCAACCATTTTAATCCTCCGTCTATATATTCAGGCATCATCATTTCGACATATCCATTAAGAATAACTGAATACATAAAATCTGTCTTACTCTTTACAGTAGATGATAAGATATCTCGAATAGATAGCTCACTATCTTTTGAAAGGCTATTACCATCTTTCTTATTAGGAATTGAAAAATAAAGTTTTGAAGATTTTTGCTTTTCCTTCCATTTCTGCTTTTTATCAGTATCGCAAACATTCATAGAAAAATGTTTGCTAAGCATTGCTTCTTCTAAAGTTCTTGCATATCCATCCTTTTCTCCCTGAAAACAAATAAAAATCAAATTATCGACAATGTTCTCATTAGCATCAGTCCACACATACAAGTCTGATACCGTAGGTTTATTAGACTGATTTAAAGAATAAAAATGTTTTATTGTTGCATTTGTGGTTTTTGATTCTTTTATTTCATTCACTTTTATTTTTTCCTTCTCATAGTCTATATCAGTAATGATAAGCGATTTTATGCCTAGCAATCTTATAAGTTTCTCATAGTTCTTTGCATATGCACCGCCAACTTGAATAAATGCAATATATTGTTGATTTAACTTCTTATACTTATCTAATGTCATAGCTTTTCTAATAAGCAATCGTTCTGTATCTCCCTCATAAAAAATTGCTTTATCCGCAAAAACTATTTCCGAATATCCGATTTCAAAAAACCAATCAAAAAAGTTAGCTAATTCACGATCCGACAATGCACTTGATTCTTTTAATTTTTTCAGTAATAAAGATAAATCGTATAAATTACTTTTAAATTCTCCAACATGCCTAATCACTCGCAGATGAGAAATACCTGCAACACGAACTATTTCATTCGAATGTGTTGTAATTAATCCCTGTAATTCGTTTTGATAATAATCTAACAAATATTTAATAAAAACTTGTTGCATCTGAGGGTGCATATGTGACTCTGGTTCTTCCAAGAAAAAAATATTAACTCTAGACCTATCAATATTCTTTTCATATTCTTTCAGCTGCAAATGAATATATATCAGATTGCTATATCCAAGTCCTTGCGAAGATTCACCCAAATAATAACCATTTACATTGTAAGTAGCCGTTGTTATTCTTTGCAATAACTCACTGATATCATCTTCTGTAATTTGCATATCTAGCATCAACTCACCAGATTTTCCCCCGTTAGTTTCTTCTAAGGCTGTAATTGTATCCTTCAAAGACGTTAAAGAAGTATCTCGAACAGTTTTATCTATTTCTTTCTCCTGAATAGGTCTCAGTAGCTCATCAGGTAATCTTTTAATTAATTCATTCCAACTATCATCTGATTTTAACATTCTAATCATTTGCTTACTAAGCAAATGAGAACGATCCGACGTATCATCATCCAGGGGTCTACTCGCTTTAATAAAACAAAGATTGAACAATTGTCTGAACTCTTTAAATTCCTCAAATTTACATTTGTTTCTATACTCACTATCACAAAAATATACAGTAGGTATCATAGACTCTACGTAAAGGTTTACGATCAATTGTCTCAAATACCTTTCCTTCATAAGAATATTATTTTCTAATTTCGCATCTGACAAAAGTCTGACTTTTTCTTTATCTTCTTCAATTTCCTCAAATCTACTCTTAATTTTCAAAAAGTTTTTCATTATCACTCGAACGAATATTGTACGCATAATTTCGTATTTGAACATGAAATAAAAATCACTTTTATCTTCATCTAAATCCATAATATAATCAGCAAATAATTTTATATCATCTACTTCTGCATTGTACGAAACGTGTATCTTAACATTGATTGTATCCATTAAATTAGAAGAATTTTTTTCATATTTAGGAATAACTCTTTCCACAAGTTCTTTATCCACAGAATCCACTGTTTTCCCTGTAATAAAATAGTCGTGAAATATAGGATAGACCCCGTCAATCCATTCTTTGATATTTTTTGCTGGAATATCCGATGTACTGTAATTATTTTTTTCAGAAGAGAAAATATTTTTTATCAGTGTTATTAAAGATGTTTTACCACTATTGTTAGCGCCTGCCAATATCGTGATACTATCATCAAAAGTCAATTTCACTTTTTCAAATTGCCTATAGTTTTCTACCGTAATGCTTTCTAATTTCATAACATTTCTCCTTTACACTCTACATTAAAGAATCCTATTCGATCTAAGCTTATATTTTTAAATAATTTTCTCCTCCAAAACGCACTTATTCAGAATAAAGTGTCCTTCACAATTAAATTACTCTTACGACCACCTTTATTGTGTTTATTATATCATTTTTGAAACGAATCAAAAATATAGACTAATATTTTTATCAATTGAGATTAAAATTCCGTATTAAATTACAATGTTAATCTTCTTACACTTAAATTTTTAGTATCGTCTAAATCTAATTATGCATACTTTTCGTATGTTGCTCTCTCTTATTTAACTTCTCACCCATCATAATACTTTTACATGTTTATTAATTTACTCTAAAAATCGCTACTATTCTGATTCCACTATGTACTTTATCACAAAAACATCCAAAAAATATGTCTTTGAGAAACTTCTTTAATATGCTATTAATCGTTTTTAGTAAAAGCATACTAGAATAGATATCTACATAATTTTTACTATCTACCTCACTCCCTTTTAATTATTACAGATATTTTGCCGCCCATTACCCCAACGCTTCTAATGCAACGATTTACTTTTCTATTTATAAATAATTTATGAAGTCTTTTGAAACACAAAAAGACCGTAACTTGATATTCCCCTTACTAAGCAAATCAGTAAGGAGCGTATCAAATTACGGTTTCTATTGTATTTATTCTATCTCTCAACCCTCTTCGGCAAGTACGGTTCGAGTTCTTTTCGTAAGTCTTCGAGCGTTAGGCCATAGGGAATGGTGATGGCATCAATTTGTTCGAGGACTTTTTCTAACTCCGCTTCGCTCTGCTCATCTAAATAATCAACCATTTTTCTTCGAAGCGATAGCAGCTCCTGCACAACGTTCTCTTTTCCAAAGGTGATGGCTAAAGAATAC